>Ga0315298_1002662_pt1 | contig 29775 bp, 20 predicted proteins | sample WHS_1_MG_FD_203077 | JGI IMG/M metagenome (GOLD analysis project Ga0315298, IMG submission 203077) | Extremophilic microbial mat communities from Washburn Hot Springs, YNP, Wyoming, USA - WHS_1_MG | ecosystem: Environmental > Aquatic > Thermal springs > Hot (42-90C) | place: USA: Wyoming... | reverse complement strand
ACTCCACTATCTTCTGTTCGAGAGAGTCACCGGATGCGTCGCCTGACTCCGCCTTCGAACAACTCTCACCCTCTAGAGACGGCGTGTCCTCCTGAGCCTCAGGCGCGTGGCGCCAGAACAGATCGAAAGCACGGTCGAAGACGGGAATATCCTCACGGCGGGAAGCAAGGTTAGCCCTTAGGGCAAGATAGAAGTCCGTCCGACGCGAAACGTCGATGAATTCGAGACTGCGGTAGGCATCAATGACCCGATTGAGGGTTATGTCAAGCTCCAGACGCTTGAGCAGCCGGCAGAATGCCAGTATCTGCCAGGCCAATTCTTTCTTTACATTGGCAAGTGCGATAGGTACAGAGACCGCCACAGGTTCCTAGCATCCTTTACACGAAAGCGCCATACTACTGTCTTGGCTGTAGGCTCCCGCCAGAATAGTATCGAGCGTCTTGCCTCTCATCTTCTGAATATCCTCGTTGTACTTGAAGATACAGCCAAGAGTCTCTTCTACTACTTGGTGGTCAAGAGATTCAGTGCTCAAAGCGAGAAGCGCCGAGGCCCAGTCAAGCGTCTCCGCGATTCCAGGCTTCTTGTAGAAATCCATCTGGCGCACCCTCTGCATAAAGTCGCAAATTTGGCTGGCCAGGGTAGAACTGATGCGCGGAACCTTCACCCGAACAATTTCCATCTCCCTCTCGAACGTGGGATAGGAAATCCAAAGATACAAACAGCGCCTCTTCAAGGCATCGTGTATCTCGCGGGTGCGGTTGGAAGTCAGGACAACAAAGGGCGTGCGCTTGGCTTTGAGCGTTCCGATTTCCGGAATCGTGATCTGGAAATCTGACAGTATCTCGAGCAGAAAGGCTTCAAACTCCTCATCAGCTCGGTCAATCTCGTCGATCAGTAGAACCGGAGCCTTGTCTGACTCGCTGGTGATAGCTTCGAGAAGAGGCCTTTTGATTAAAAACTCCTCGGTGAATATCTCCTTTCCCACCTCACTCTTATCTCTCTCGACATCCTGCGCCAGCTTTATGCGCAGTATCTGCTTCGGGTAGTTCCACTCGTAGAGCGCGTGGCTTGCGTCGAGGCCCTCGTAGCACTGTAGCCTAATTAGCTTTGACTTGAGCATGCCGGACAGGACCTTTGCCACTTCGGTCTTGCCCACGCCGGCCTCGCCTTCGAGGAGAATGGGCTTGCTCAGCTTGTGAGCCAGAAAGATGGTTGTTGCCATAGCACGGTCGGCGATGTACTTCTGCCGCGCCATCGCCTGCTGAATCTTGTCAATTGATTCGAACACCAGGGCCACCTCGCAATATGAATCGGAGTGTCAAGCTGGTGTACGTTTGAGCCACCTTCTCGGTGGACAGAAGACTACACCGTCACTCTAAGCGAATCTATTTTACCACAGTACCTGCGCATAGTCTAAGAACTATAGCAGCAAAAGGCTTACCTTCTCTCGCTTCTGTTATGTTGCGCAGAGGCTTGCCCTGCAAACAGAGCTGGGTTCCCATGAGCCGAAAGCAGGCAGAATGCGCGCCAAACGGCAAAGGGGCAAGATTACCTCGCCCCTTTGGTCAGATGTATGCAGTCCGAACACGATCAAGATACAGCTTGTCCTTAACCCGTCCTAGATTTCTTCATGCCGTCCAGAATCTTGTCGGGGGTAATGGGCAACGTGGTCACGCGTGCTCCAGTGGCATCGTAAACGGCGTTGGCTATGGCGCCAAGCATTCCCGCCAAGGCGCCTTCGCCAACCTCTTTCGCACCAAAGGGGCCCTTGGGCTCGATCGATTCGACGATGCCATCCTTCATCTCCTGGCAGTCCAGGGACGTGGGTATCCGGTAGGTGAGAAAGGACGGATCCATCAACTGTCCCTCCCGCATGTCGACGTTCTCCGATAGCGCCTGCCCTTGTCCATGCGACATACATCCGTGGATCTGCCCCTCCACGATCTGCCGATTCAGCGGGTAGCCGCAATCGTGGTAGGTCGTGGCGCGAACGAGCTCGACGTGGCCGGTTTCCACATCCACCTCCACCTCCGCCACCTGCGCCGCAAAACCGTAGGCATCGGTCCACCGTCCCTTGGCTTTGGCCAGGCTTGGGTTGCGATCCACTCCTTGAACGGCCTGCCAGTGGCCCCGACCGATAATCGGGTCCCCATTGTTACTCACCACGCTGGTGTGGATCGCCTGGGCATAGGTGACCGATTTGTGGGGGCTGCCTTTCACGTAAATGCGCTTGTTCCTCGCCTCCAGGTCCTCAGGACTGGCCTCCAGCATATTGGCAGCGGCCCGAAGCAACTGGCCCATTGCATCCTTTGCAGCCAATCTTGCAGCATTGCCGCTTACCAGCGCGCCTGCGCTAAGGAAATTGCCTATGTCGATCGGGCACAGTTCCGTGTCACCAGAGATGACAGTCATATCGGCGAGGCTTAATCCAAGTTCCTCCGCAGCAACCTGCGCCAGGGTTGTCTCTATTCCCTGTCCAAACTCCGTTGCGCCCGTGAACAGCGTGGCCGAGCCGTCGTCGTGGAGCTTCACGACCGCCGCCGAGCCAAACGGGTAGTAGGCGCTGCCGCTGAACATAGCGCAGGTCGACAGCCCGACGCCCCTCCTCTTCAGGCCATCCTTCCGTGTGGAGTCGGCTCGTATCTCCTTCCAGCGCGAGTCATTGACCGACCTGATTATTGCATCGCTTAATCCGCAGCTGTTCAGGGTGTCGCCGATCGACGGCACCACGTCGCCCTTATGTCGAGCGTTCTTGAGCATCACCTCTGCCGGGTCCAACCCCAGTTCCTCGGCAATCATGTGCAGCTGCGAATCTACAGCGAAGCGCATCTGAGGAGCACCGTGCCCGCGGTGGGGCCCGCGGATGGGGTTGTTCGTGTAAATCGAGTACCCCTCGTACCTGAAATTGGGGACGCTATACACTGGGTTGTTCATAGCAAACCCCAGGAAGATCACCACCGGGCCGGACCCACGATAAGCACCGTTATCGACCGTGAACTTCACCTCCTGGCCCAGTATGAGCCCATCCTTGCTCACACCGGTCCTCAGGTCAATACGCGCCGGATGACGCTGCCGCGTCGTGGTGAAGACTTCTTCCCGCGTCAGCTCGATCTTCACCGGCCTTCCCGTTCGCATCGACAGCAACGAGGCCGCTACCTCGTAGGGGAAAATGTCGATCTTCCCCCCGTACGCTCCGCCGACGTAGGTCTTCACCACCCTTATCTTACTCGTGGGCATCCCCAGCGCCTTTGCCAGCATGAAGCGCTTGTAGAAAATGGCCATACCGGATAGATAGACGTTCAGCTTTCCCGAGGCGTCGTAGTCGGCCACGCAGCTGTGGGGCTCCATAGGGCAATGGGCCGTGCCCACCGTCTCGAACCTGTCTTGCCGGACGAGATAGGCCTCGGCAAAGGCCCTATCTACATCACCGTAGGCAACCGAGGTTCGCCCGCTTATATTGGGATGCTCGTATTCCGCCCTGGATGATGTCGTGCGCTTCTGGCCCCAATCCTCCCAGGCGGAGACTCCGTCGTAGGAAACTTCGTGGAGGATCGCCGCGTCAGGTTCCAGCGCTTCGTCGATAGTGTAGACCGCAGGCAGAGGCTCGTAATCGACCTTTATCAGTTCGAGGGCCTCAAGAGCAGTATCTTCGTCCACCGCTGCGACTGCGGCGACTTCGTCCCCAACATAGCGCACCTTGTCCTGTGCCAGAGGGGATTGGTCGGCCGGATACCTGGGCGTATTCACGAAACCTATGCGAATGCCGGAAACGTCTTGTCCGGTGAGGATAGCCTTCACTCCAGGCAAGCAAAGCGCGCGCGATGTGTCGATCCCGAGGATGCGGGCGTGAGGATACGGGCTGCGAAGAATCTTGCCGTGGAGCATCCCGGGCAACGAGATGTCGACCGTGAACGTCGCAGCGCCGGTGGCCTTGCTGTACGCATCTACTCTTGGCAGTCCTTTGCCTACAACCGCATATTCTTTCACTTCGGCCTCACTTTGTCCGGGGCGTAATCACACGCCCTTAGGGGCATTACCCCCATCCACTGTCCTTCCCGTTCACAGGGTGGAAGCACGCCTACCCGCAGCAGAGGACTCTCATAGTGCATCCCCCATCCTTCGGAAAAGGCGCTAAGCTGATTCTGCCACAGACTTTATCGCTTCGATTATCTTGACGTAGCCGGTGCACCTGCACAGGTTGCCTGAAATCGCCTCTCTGATTTCCCTCTCAGTCGGCTTCGGATTCTTCTCCAGCAACGATTTGGCGGTTATTATCATTCCTGGTGTGCAGAAGCCACACTGAATTGCGCCGTGGTCGATGAAGGCCTTCTGTACCGGGTCTAGGACTCCGTCCTTGGCAACACCTTCGATCGTGGTGATAGCCTTGTCTCTCGCATCTAAAGCCAATGTCAGGCAGGACAACACGGGCTTGCCATCTATGAGGACAGTGCAACTGCCGCACGTTCCCTCGTCGCAGCCCTTCTTGGTCCCGAAGAGACTCAAGTTCTCCCTCAAGACCTCGAGCAGCGTCCGATGAGGTTCAATGGCCAATTCGTAGGTCTCTCCATTGACGTTCAGCTCTATTATCTGCTTCACAGCCTGCTCCTCTTTAGCACTGCATGATCGGACCACTTGTGTGGCAAAACCGCCTTGCGACCCGCCCGAGGGATGCCTAATCCCCGACACGGCGACAAATTAGGCGCGGCCCGACTTGGCCACTTCAAAGGCCTGCCTGATTGCCCTTTGGACCAGAACACCGACGATGTGGCGTTTGTAAGGAACGGGGGCAAACAAGTTCACGATGGGCCTAACCTCTTCACTTGCAGAACTGCCGACCTCTTTCAAGAGGAGCTCGGAAAGTTCGTTGCCCTTCAGGAGAGATTCAGCCTTCAACGGTCTCACTGGAGCGGGAGCAGCCGCTCCCACGCAGATTCGCACATCCTTGATGATATTCCCACCGTCGAGACCAAGCGCCACTCCGACACCAACCAGTGGGAAGTCAATCGACTCGCGGTAGGCGTGCTTGATGTAGACGGCTCCGCTGTCTACAGCCGGTCGGGGTACTCGCACTTCCGTTAGGACTTCCCCTTTACCCATAACGTTGACCGTCTGTCCAACGCCTGTATAGAATCGATCCAGGGGTACAACTCGCCTTCCGGTCGTGCTGGCTAGCTCTACCTCGGCCCCAAGAGCGATCAGGGCAGGCGCGGTATCGGCCGACACGAGCGAATAGCACTGTTTGCCGCCCTTGACTACATAGCAGCGATCCCCGCCCGTCTTGAAGCACTTCTCTCTGACTGAGCGCCAGAACTGCGACTGGTTGTAGTACCAGCAGCGGCTATCCAGGCACACATTGCCTCCGATCGTTCCTGAATTGCGCAGGTGAGGCGAGGCAACTCTTCCTGCCGCCTGAGCCAGCGCGGGCGCCAGTTCCTTGACCTCGCAAGAACGAGCGACGACATCCAGAGTGGTTAGAGCACCAATTCTCAATAAACCATCGCTCTCCTGGTACCTGATGTAGTTCAGATCGCAGACACCTTTCAGGTTCACTAGGTACCTGGGAGTGCTTCGCCGTTGCTTCATCGCAACGAGGATATCGGTCCCGCCAGCTATGATCCTGGCTTCCTCCTTGTGTGCGGCAAGGAAGGAAACGGCTTCATCAACCGAGCGCGGGTAGAAGCACTCAAACCTGGGCAAGCGCATTCTCGTTTCCTCCTTATGGACCCACACCTTAGCCCAATGGCCGCGAGTTTTAATAGCGCAAAGAATAACCTGAGGAAGGCGCCCGAGGCCCCATTCACACAGAACCATTTACCTGACTTCTCAGGCCAGCGGCAGTTCCTATTGTCGCATTGTCAAAAGGGGTTGTCAAGAACGCCACCCATCCGAATTTGCGAACAGCTTGACCTTGCAAGCCGCAATGTATCCGCAAACACCTCATGCCTGCAATGCATATCACTTGCGATTGGTGCGAATCTGGGATAGAATGCGGAAGCGGCAATAACCAGGCACGCCTCGCCCCTTCGGGCAGGGTATGCGGGGGCATTCCCGAAAGGGTATCCTGACAGTGTACTAGTTGAGGAGGAGACATGGGCGATATTCTGGATGTGATTAGCACCCGGCAGAGCATCAGACGATATACCTCTGAGCCAATCCCCGACGAGATGATTGACAAGATTCTTGAAGCTGCGCGTTGGGCTCCCAGCGGCGAGAATGAACAACCCTGGAAGCTCATCGTAGTTAGGGATCCTGAGACCCGGCACCAGCTCGGCGAGATAGCGAGGCAGGGAACCGGCCAGCGCGTCACCGCAGAGTACTGCTTGGGCCAACTCCAACCTCGATTCGAGGGCATTAAAGACGTCGAGCAGAGAGAATCGGTCATGAAATTCATGTACTCCGGTGAGGTGTCGAAGTTCCCCGCCACTGCGCCGTTGGTGATAATCGTCGTTGGCGAACTCAAAGGCATGTTTGACACGCCTTATGACCTCTCCGCTTGTATCGAGAACATGTTACTGGAAGCACATTCTCTGGGCCTCGGAGCCTGTTGGGTTCACGGACCGGCCGTGTATCCGAGGACGGCCGAGAAACTCAAAAAGCTCCTGAAGATACCCACCGGCATTGGCCAGTACAAGGTGTTGGCGATGGTCACCTTTGGTTGGCCGGATGGCAAGCGAAAACACCCGAGGCCAAAGAAGAACATCGAGGACATAGTGTACTGGGAGGAATTCGGTAGGAAGGAGCGGAGCTAAATGTACGACGTATCATACTTCAACGACTTGTTGGCGCGGATGGAAGAGATCTTCTTCCACGAGTTGTCGGAATGCAGCAAGCCCAAGGTGGAGCTCGTGGGCATTGACTTTTTGAGGTCAAAGAAGATCGAAGGCGATACCGTAGAGCAGGTCATCGAAAGCTGCATCGGCCACGTGATGAAAGAGGGCCTTGTCAAAGACATTAGCTACTCCATACACGGATTTGGCATCTTGCTAAAGCTCGTAATGAAAGGCTGCATTCACTTGCCAAAAGAGGTGCGCCTCGAGGAAGACGGTGTAGAGCCGTATTCCTGCCCCATTGCCAATATGATACTGGATCGGTTGGTGGAATTGTTGCACTACCATGGGGTATACGTTGCAGCGATGAAAGTTGACCACCATAAGGGCGAATGCGTCGTCAAGTGCGCCATCTACGAGAACGTCGAGAAGATCGGCCAAGTGTCAGACTGGGTCAATGTATAGCAGGGAGGAAGGTGCAATGGGAAACGAAAGCGGCGAGGGGAAGATCGGTCGAGTTCTGAGTACCGAGCGGGTCAAGGAACTCAACTCCAAGGACTGGTTCTACCGAATCCTGAAGGAGAATCCGCGCATCACGGGCATCTATCCAGGAATTGAAAACGAAATCCTGCGTGGAGCAATCGATCACCACATACACGCATACCCCGATTTTGTTTACCGTGCCCAGGACATGATAGAGGTCAGCATCGACGCCGCTAAGGCCGGTATGCGTGCCGTCGGCTTTAAGGACCACTACTTCCTCACTTCCGGCGTCGCTTACGCCGTGCAAAAACACATCGACCAACTGGTCGAGTGGGGCGAACTCGAGAACCGAGTGGAGGTGTACGGAGGGCTGGGACTAAACCTGGGTATGAACGTCGAGGCCGTGAAGATGGCCTTGAAATACCCAAACACAAAGATGCTGTGGTTCCCCACCTTCAACTCCGCTGGATACTACCGCACGTGTGGAAAGACTGGTGGTATTGCTCTGGTGGACGAAAAGGGTCGCGTGAAACCCGAGGTGGAGGAGATAATGCGGATGGCGGCCGACGCCAGGGTCGGCATCGGGTTCGGCCACACTGACTTCTTAGAGTTGAGGCCCCTATCCGAGAAGGCCCGCGAGTTGGGCGCACGGGCAGTGCTCGATCACCCACTACTTGAGCTAAATAAGCTAACTCTCGACGAGATGAAAGAACTAGCTGAACTCGGGGTTTACGTAGGTACGTACTGCCAGCCGATGATTCCGAGTATCTACCAGCCAGTTGCCGACCCCTTCGAGACGGTGGAGACCATCAACACTATCGGAGCGAACCGATGCATCGCTGGCAGCGACTTTGGCCAGGTTCTGCACCTCAATTCGATTGACGGCGTGCGCATATTCATCCGCGCCCTGCTGGCTTTTGGCATCGCCAAAGAAGACATCGAACTGATGTTGAAGGATAATCCGGCCAAGCTAATGTACCTGGATTGAGCTGGCGGTAGGTGAATCCCATCTGGGTTGAAGCGCCCAGGTCAGCTCGAACAAACTGAGGCACGCCCATCAACAGTGATATACTGCGCCGAACGGCAATCCGGCGCGGCGGTCCCCCCACTGTGGAGTTGCGGCACAACTGGATTCGTGCTACCTGGGCAACGTGACTTCTTCTCCGACCAAACCAGCTGTTGCTGCACGGAACATCGCACAATAAGCTTTGGCTGCCCGTTACGAAGATAATCTCCGTTTGTGCAATCCCACTAATACTAGCTTACAGCGCATACAGTAGTACGTCGCGAGAAAAAGAGCTATAATTGCAGGCGGTAGCGAACGTGTACGTGGGCGAGCGGAGGAGATAATGAGAGAAGCGAAAACGGCGCGTCAATCTCAGTTCGTGATGAGCAAGCTGATGGAGCCACACGACGCCGGCACAACCGGAAGCATTCACGGTGGCGCCATAATGAAACTGATAGACACCGCCGCTACGATGGCCGCAGTCAAACACGCCAGGTGCAGAGTAGTCACCGCGGCCATTGATAGCGTAAGCTTCCTTGCACCGGTAAACGTCGGCGATCTGGTTACAGTAAGGACCTCGGTGAACTACGTCGGCAACTCTTCCATCGAAGTGGGAGCTACCGTGGAGACCGAGAACCTCTTTTCGGGGAAGACCACGCACGTCGCGTCCGCCTATCTCGTGTATGTCGCTCTAGGCGAAGACGGCAAGCCACAGCAAGTGCCGGAACTCATCGCCGAGAACGAAACAGAGAAGAGAAGGCTGGCCGAGGCTAAGATTCGCGCCGATAATCGGGCAAGAGCCAGGAGGCTGGGAGATAGCCTCAGAAGTCTTTCCACGAGGTCTGTACTGCGCAATTTGCGCGCGCCGGGTCACCCCCCTCTTGTGATCGGCCACCGCGGAGCTATGGGCCACGCACCGGAAAACACCATGGCCTCCTTCAAGAAAGCTGTCGAACTGCACGCAGATATCGTCGAGATGGACGTCCAGATGAGCGCTGACGGGGAACTGATGGTCATACACGATCCCAGGGTTGATCGAACGACCAACAGCTCGGGATTCGTAGGGGACATGACCGCTGAGCAGATTAGATCGCTTGACGCTGGTTCGTGGTTGGGAGCGGAATATGTTGGGGAGAAAGTTCCGCTTCTCGATGAGGTGCTTGAGTGGGCCAGGGATATCACCCGAATAGCCATCGAAATCAAGAACGCACCCATTCGCTACGAAGGAATCGAAGAGAAAGTGGTACAAGCCATACACCGGCACCAGGTGGAGCAATCCGCTCTGGTAATCTCTTTCGACCACGCGGCGGTCAAGAGAATCAAGGCCCTCTGCCCCAATGTCGCTACCGGCATACTGTATGCGGCAAGTCCGATTGACCCAGTCGCGCTGGCGCTAGCCGCAGATGCCGACATTCTCCTGCCCCAGTGGACCTTTGCCTCCTCGAACCTTGTGGCTAAGGCCCACGAAGTTGGCCTTGCCGTTTGCGTCTGGGTGGCCAACGAACGTGAGGAGATCGCCTTCGCCGCTGGGCTGGACGTGGATGGTATTGCCTCAAACTATCCCGACAGAGTGAGAAGTATCCTCGGGCGCTAGAGGCACGGAACTAATCCGAGCCTTTGAGCGTCTGTAAGGAAAGAACGCTTTGGAGGGTAGCCGTGGGAAAGCCAGCACGCGCCATCTACATCCTCGTGTCGTTGCTCCTGTTGTTCTCGGCAGCTTGTGGAATTCAGCCAGAGCCAAACCCAACTCCCGCGGGGGAGAAGCCAGCGCAAAATAACACTCCGACCGTGGCGGCCGTTGACGAGCCGGTGGATGGCTATATGGCCGTTGCGCCGCGCGTCCTGCGAGCGGGCCAAAAAGAATCAATATCCTTCTCTCTTTTCAGCGGGAACCGACCGGCAAGAAGCACCATAAGGGTAGCCCTCTCACGCGACGGGAAACCGGTTGCGGAGTCATCGGGGCTGGTAGAAGGTAACGGTTCCGTTTCCCTGGACGTGCCTCGTCTGCCGGAGGGGGATTACCAGATCGAGGTATCGGGTAAGGGCTTCAATGACCAGGCCCCTGTCCGAGTCGAGGAAGGTACCCTCCTGTTCCTGGAGACAGACAAGCCCATATACAAGCCGGACCAAACCATACATATGCGGATACTCACCCTCGATCCTGAACTCAAACCTGTAGCGGGAGATGTGACTGTAGAGGTCCAGGACGCCAAGGGAATCAAGGTCTTTAAGAAGGTGGCCAGCACCGACGAATTCGGGATCTCCTCACTCGATTTGCCCCTCTCCACTGAACCGAATCTGGGAGTATGGAAAATCACCGCTCTCTCCGGCAAGCACACCACTCAACTGGACGTAAGGGTGGAAGAGTACGTGCTCCCGAAGTACGAGGTCAAAGTGGACTTGCCCAAAGACTGGTTCCTAGCGAACGAGCGGATTTCAGGCTCCATACAGGCAGAGTACAGCTTTGGCAAACCCGTCAAGGGCGATTTGGAAATCAAGGCGACCCGATATGTAGGCACGTGGCAGGAGTTCGCCCGAGTCACGAAGGGAATCGACGGCAACACTACCTTCGAGATTCCCCAGGCCGGATATGTGGCAGGAGTACCACAGGCTGGGGGTAAGGGGAACGTATCTCTGGAGGTGACCGTCCGAGAGGCATCGACCGGTTACGAGGAAGAGACCACCCGCCTCCTGACGATAGCAGCTAGCCCTGTAACTCTTCAAGTCATACCCGAGAGTGACACCTTCAAGCCCTCGCTACCATTAAACCTGCTGTTTGTGGCTGAGACGCCGGACAACAAACCGACGGATGCCGAAGTACGCGTCAATTTGCAGTACGTGGGCAAGAAGTTCGAGCAGATAAAGCAGGAGACCCAACAGGTCAGCGTTCGCAATGGCAAAGCAATGCTGAAGGTGACGCCACCCCAGGATGCTGTGGCCCTGACTCTGAACGCCGCTTCCGGTAGCTCGAGCGCAGTGCTTTCCCTTGAAGCAGGGTATTCTCCCTCGGGCAGTTACATTCACGTCGAGCAAACGAGCCAGGGACCACTTAAGGTAGGAGACACAGCACATTTCAAGGTTTCCTCCACAAAGCAGGCGACAAACTTCTACTACGAGGTACTGGGACGCGGCAGACTAGTGTTTTCGGACGTGTCGCGATCACCTGAGATCGATATCCCACTTACACCACTGATGGCTCCCTCATCCAGGTTGCTGGTGTACCAGATACTTCCAAACAATGAAGTGGCTGCCGACTACCTTCCTTTTACGGTGCAGAGCGACTACCCGCAAACGGTGAATGCGGCTTTTAGCGTTAAAGAGGCTAAGCCAGGAGATGAAGTAGATATCAACGTGACGACGCAGGGGCCGGCAAAGGTGGGGCTCGCTGCGGTGGACCGTTCTGTGTTCATCCTGGCTGAGAACCGGATGAACCTCCAGCAGGTGTTCGACGAGCTCGAGCGACTCTATATGCAACCTCAGGCGGAGCTCCATTCCGCTCGTGTGCTCGATAACGTGACCGTCCGTGGGGCCAAGGAGGTTTTCCAGGATGCCGGCGTGCTGGTGTTGAGCAATAAGGAAGTGCCTCAGGGACAGAAGTACGAGAATCCACGTAAGGCGATGATGGAGGCGGCACCTGGTGGCGTAAGGGCGCTGGCAGTGCCAGCAGCCGCGCCATCGCTGGCACCCAACGCCGCATCTGCAGCGAAGGCGGCAGACCAAGCTCAGGGACTGGCCGAAGTGCAACGAGTACGGCAGTTCTTCCCCGAGACGTGGCTCTGGCAAGAACTGACCACAGGTACCGATGGGAAGGCCACCACAAAGGTGACCGCGCCAGATTCCATCACCACCTGGATGCTGCGAGCCGTGGCGCTATCGAAAGAGCATGGCCTGGGCATCTCGGAGACGCAACTGAAGGTCTTCCAGCCATTCTTCTTCCAGGTTGACACGCCTTACTCGGCCATCCGGAACGAAGAGTTTCCCGTGAAGGTTGCGCTGTACAACTACTTGGATTCCGCCCAGGAGTTTCACGTAGAACTGGAAAAGGCCGATTGGTTCGACCTGCTCGACGACGGCAGCAAGACCGCAACCGTTGGGCCGAACGACGTCGGAGGAGTCAGTTTCAAGATTCGCCCTCGCCAGTTGGGCACCAACAAGCTCAAGATAACCGCGCGCAGCGCATCCGCCGCAGATGCGGTGGTCAAGGAGCTTCTCATCGAGCCAGAAGGGGTGCAGCGTGAGACTGTAGATAACATCATCCTTTCGTCGGGGGACTCCCGAACCGTGAATACGGCGCTGCCGCCCAATATCGTGGCCGACTCGGGACGGGCTTACCTGACCGTCACCGGCAGCTATTTGACCCAGACCATCGATGGACTGGAGAAACTGCTTCAAATGCCCTTCGGATGCGGAGAGCAGAACATGATCCTCTTTGCCCCCAACGTCTTCGTGACCCGCTATCTGAAGCAGACCAATCAACTCAAGCCCGAAGTAATGGCTAAGGCCGAGCAACTTATGACCACGGGGTACCAGCGGGAGATGACCTACCGCAGGAACGATGGAAGCTTCTCTGCCTTTGGCCAGCAAGATAAGGAAGGTAGCCTATGGCTAACCGCCTTTGTCTTAAAGACATTCGCCCAGTCGAGGGACTTGATATACATCGACGATAGCGTTCTGCAAGCTGCCAGAAACTGGGTCGTGGGTCACCAGAAGGCCGACGGGTCGTTCGAGCCGGTGGGGTTCATACATCACCAAGAGCTTCTTGGTGGACTGAGCGGCAACACGGCCTTGACCGCTTACGTTGCTATAGCCCTTAAGGAAGCGGGAGATGAGGCCGCTTCACGCAAGGCAGTGAGCTATCTGGAAGGGAAAGTGGACAGCATCAACGACCCGTACACGATGGCTATAGTCACCTACGCGCTGGAGATGTCCAAGAGCCCTAGTGCAGGCAACGCATACAATCGACTGATGGGAATGGCTCAGGAAGGCGAGGATGGGCTTCACTGGGGAGGCGGTCCCGTAGTTCCCGAGCCGCTACCCGGACCTCCCAAGATGGTACCACAGGCGCCTGTTCCGCCGGTGGGAGGCCCCGGTCCCATAATACCTCAGCGCAAGATCACAGCAGCAATCGAGACTACCGGCTACGCTACCCTAGCCCTGGTAGAGCATGGCGATCGGCTTAACGCATCCCGAGCTGCGCGCTGGCTCGTGAGTCAGCGAAACGCCTATGGAGGTTTCGGCTCGACTCAAGATACCGTGGTAGGTCTCCAAGCGCTCACGCGCTACGCGGCAGATGCACGCGCCGACGTGGATATGAACGTCACGATCAAGTCCGGAAACTGGACCAAAGAAGTTCGAGTGACGCCAGAGAACGCCGACGTTCTTCAGGTAGTCGAGATACCATTGGGCAACGATGTCACGGTCGAGGCCAAGGGCAAAGGCCAGGTGGTAGGCCAGGCGGTCCGCCGTTTCAACGTGCCGGAACCGCAGCAAAAGGAACTCTCAGCCTTCCAAATCAAAGTGGACTACGGGGCAGACAAGGTGGAAGTGAACGACACCATAGACATATCCACGACCGTGAAGTTTACTCCACCGACGCCGATGGAAGCAGGGATGGTCGTCCTGGACATCGCCGTGCCTACCGGATTCGCACCGGTCGAGGAATCCATCGTCGCTATGAAGAACAAGGAGCCAAAGCTGAAGCGGCACGACGTCGCTGGACGAAAGGTGATTCTGTACATCGAGGATATGAGTCCGAACGAGACGCTGTCGTTCACCTTCCAGGCGCGCGCCCTCTATCCGGTGAAGGCTCAAGCCGTTACCTCGCAAGCCTACTCTTACTACAACCCGGAGTTGAAGGGCGAAAGCCTTGGTGGAGAGATAGTCGTCGGAGAAAAGGGACAGTAATACCAACAGTGCTGGCTAACGTCCTATAATGGCCCCACTCCGTACAGGCTGAAGCCCAATACAGTTCAGATAAGGACATTTCGGGGATCGCCGCTTGCGAGGCTGCAGCGGTCCCCGAAATCTCGGTTTGTGAGGGGTACGCGGCAAAGATCTACGCTGCTTTACGCTGCTTAACGTACTCCCTATACTCCGAAAACAGGTCGATCATCTGTTTATTGAACGCTGGAATATCAGATGGTTGCCGGCTGGTCACCCAGTTTCGGTCTCGTACCACATCGAGGTTCATCCAGTACCCGCCAGCATTTCGGATATCGTCTTGAATAGTGTGGTAACTCGTCAAGGTACGTCCGTTGACAAGGCCAGCCGATACCAGTAGCCAAGGACCGTGACAAATGGCAGCCACCGGCTTGCCTACTTCGTCCATCCTCCTGACGAAACGCTGAGCCTCAGGGATCACCCGCAGGGCATCCGCGTTGAGCGCACCTCCCGGAATCAGCACCGCATCGTACTCATCAGGATTCGCTTTCGATAACTGAACATCGACGGGAAACTTGTCCGCCTTTTCGTCGTGGCGCATTCCCTGAACCTCATTGGCCTTCGGAGATACGATTTGCACCGTAGCTCCCGCATCCCGCAGCGCCTTCATCGGCTCAACCAGTTCGCTCTGCTCGAAATCGTCAGTCACCAACACAGCTACGCGAAGACCTTCAAGGCGTCTTTGTTGCATAAGGGCTCCTCCTTGTCGTTATATCCACATTGTAACCAACTCTCCTCGCTTACGTCCCTTGATGGAACGATCTTGCAGAGGCTTAAGCCGTTCGGCCACGAGACCAATCCCCAGCAGAATGTTAGGACGTATCCAAAGATAGTTGGTATTGGATACAGAATACACTCCATGGAAATAGCACGTCGCGTGCCACCGTGTTGTCGGGGGTCGGCACGAATCTTGCTGTAATTTGGTTCCAGCGGAACAACTCTCGAACACGGCTGTCGACAGATCGCCCTTATTGGACGACGCACCGGCTATTGGGGAATCAAAAGGACGTAGAGCTGGCGTCTACAGGCCCAGCAGGCAGGGGCACATGCAAGAGCATTGTTGATACATGGGCGAGGGTTTCCCCAATCATCCACACCTAATCGTGTTGACCTTGAGGCGATGCAAGCAGCATAGAGTAGCGGTTGTTCCTTGTATTACCGTCCCTGTCGCCCTGGTTGCAGCGGAGCTCAGAACACGCAACAGACAACTACTCACTACTAACAGGACAGAAAGGAATTAAGGAGGATCTATGGCAGTCGAGCTATGGCGACCAATGCGGGAAATGCGGAGGCTAGCCGAGGAAATGGACCGGATGATGGAAGAAGCTTTCGGTCCGATCGAGCGCCGGCCGTGGGAGATGTTACCGGGTGTGCGAATGCGCCTATTCCCAGTCAATATCTACAAGAAGAACAACGATGTCATCGTCGAAGCTTCGCTTCCTGGCATACATCCCGAGGATGTTGATGTAAGCATATCTGGACGAACGCTCACCATTCGCGCTGAGCGCAAGGAGGCAAAGGAGATCAAGGAGGAAGATTATTACTTCCACGAGTTGATGGCAGGCAGTCTCTTCCGCCAGTTGACTCTTCCCGTGGATGTTCAGGCGGAAAAGGCTGACGCAACGTTTGAAAACGGCATGCTGAGGCTGCGCCTTCCGGTAAGCCCGGCGGCCAAGGAAGCCCACATCAAAGTCAAGACGACCAAAGCATAGCGCTTGAAGGCGGTTCAGGGCTCCGACAGAAACCAGGGCTAGCGTGATGCAGGAGGTACTCGCGATGTCACTTCGCTACAATGTGAACCCGATGCTCTCGGGCGCGATGTCTTGCCCAACGTTTGGCTGCGTTCCAGCTGCTACCCCAACAGGAATGATATGAGGGCCGTGGATGGGTAGCCCCGTGATGGGCACTCGTTTCCCATATGGCCCAGGTGCCCTTGGCCCGTGGATGGTCAGCCAAATGGCCTGGAGCGGCAGACCGCCAGGAGCGTTTCCCGCACCCGTGTGGATGTACACCGAGAGAGTTCCCAGCGACGAGCAGATTAGCAGCATGATCTACGATGCCTTGGATGCCGACCCTTTGGTTCCCCCCGATTCCGATATCAAGGTTGATGTGAAAGAGGGTGTCGTAACGCTCACCGGCACCGTCCCCAACAGGATGGCAAAACACGCCGCAGGCGACGACGCATGGTGGGTACCAGGCGTCTTGGATGTTCACAACAACGTGCAAATAGTGCGTCGCCACGAGAGAGGCAGGGTCGCGTCTCCGCTCGGGCAACAAGCAACTCGCTAAGAGTTCGTCTGGGAAGTCACTTCAAGTCACTTCAAACGTAGTGGCGAGCGGCAGGTCCGCTAATGAGCAGGGAGGACAGAGCAAGACGGACTTGGCGGTCTGCCACTGCGAAGGCTCAGCAGATCTATCACTCAAACCAAATGGACCAAAGAATACACAGGAGGTGTGTTATGCTGTCCAACGTGTTGTTCGATCTGGTTTCCGGTATTCAAAACAAGAGCGAAGCCCTGGCCATTTACGACACCTACATAAGGGACGCCCAATCCCAAGGGTGCTCCGAGTGTGCGAATCTGTGGCAACAGATGAAGCAACGAGACGAAGAGGATCTCGCCAGGCTAACCACTGAACTCGAAAAGCACGCCAAGAGGGGAGATCTTTCAACAGGAGCACCAAGGACATCCATCCGGTAGGCAATGACAAATAGGGCTCGGCGAACAGCCAATAGGGGGCATGGGTTGGGAGTCACGCAGCAGGCAAGGTGAAGTAGAAGGTGCTGCCTTTGCCCGGCTCGCTCTCGCCCCAAATACGTCCGCCGTGGGCCTCGACGAGCATTTTGGTGATGTATAGCCCCAGGCCTAACCCTTCTAGACGCCGGCCGGCCCGCGGCTGGTAGAAACGCTCGAAGATGTGGGGCAGGTCCTCTGGGGCTATGCCGACGCCCCGGTCGGCAACCGAGACCACCACCTCGCCGTTCGTTCTCTCCGCCTTGACCAGTACCTGGGTCTCGGGGGGAGAGTACTTGAGGGCGTTGGTCAGCAGATTCGTGAATATGCGTTCCAATTGGTCCGGATCAGCCGACACAGGGGGCAGATTCGCCGGTATCTCGATTTTGATCCGGCCGATATCCATCAGCGTTCCAGCTCGCTGGAGCAGATCAGATGTAAACGCGTCCAGGTCCACGACCTGCTTCTGGGGCTGCAACTGGCCGGCTTCGAGACGCGCCGAATCGACCAGGTCCTGAATCATCGCCTCCATTCTCTGAGCTCCCTTAATGATGGCCTCGACGCTGAGCTGAGGAGCCCCTTTCAGCCCGGCCCCCTCCAGTGTACGTTGCAAGATCTGGGCATGGCCTCGAATAATCGTGACAGGCGCTCGCAGGTCGTGGGAGATGGTGTAAGTATACTCCTCTCTAAGCTGCTCGGCGCGCTTGCGTTCGGTAATGTCGCGACTCAGCACCACCACATACTCCACCTCTCCATCGCGCCACAACGGATAGTAGTGCACCTGCATATACCGGCTTCCTGCAGCAGGGAACGTGAACCAGGCTTCGTAGTCTACCGTCTCACCCGCAAAGCACCGCTCGAGATGCGGACGGATGACATCCTGGAAGATGCGTTCTTCGAATAGCTCCGACACTGGGTACCCCACGATCTGGTCTGTTGGCACCCCAAATACGCGACAGTACGAAGGATTGACCATTCGGTAGACATACTGTCGGTCGATGAGCGAGATCTTATCCGGCGAGTTGTCGATAACACGGGAATACACGCGCAGCATCTGCTCTGCCTGCAGACGCCCTGCCTTCTCCGCTTCCAGCTCGGCAACCCGCCGGCAGACCTGGGCTAGCTCGCGTTCCAGTTGCTCTCTAGTCTTCTTCCGAGTGCTCATATTCCAACCCGTTTAGGGGCTGGCGTTGCTTCAAAGTGTTAGGATGATGCGCACCGCAGGTCAGCCAACACCAGCAAACACATTGCCTGTCCCTCCATATTGTCAATCAGCTGCCGAGTACGGAGGAGAGCTGCGGAGCCAGACTTTGCTAGAGCAGAAAACGTGCCAGAAATCGACTGCTAATGTTGACTGTTCCTCCTCTATGAGCTACTATGGCTTCCAGTCCTGAAGGAGGTATTCGGCGTGCAGACTGATTTCAAGAGCTTCCTCAACCTGCTGGAAAACGAAGCCCCAGAAGAAGTCGTTCGTGTCGGGAAACCCGTGGACCCGGCCAACTTCGATGTCACGGCGATTCTTCAACATTTGGAGAACCGGGGACAGTACCCCCTCGTTGTCTTCGAACGGCCGATGAATCTCAAAGGAGAGATATCACGTTTCCCCCTGGTCACCAACGTGTACGCGTCGAGGCAGCGCTGCGCGATGGCCCTGGGGCTACCTAAGAACGACTGGGCTCTGCCCGTCAGCCTTGAATACGCACGACGGGAGGCCGGGCGCCTGGAGCCACTACTGATCCCTCCAGCCGAGGCCCCAGTACGGCAACAGACCAAGACTGGAGATATGGTAGACCTCCGAGAGTTCCCCATCGTCCGGCATCACCAAATGGATCCTGCTCCTTACGTCGATATGACGTGCGTTGTCCGCGACCCGGACACCGGCGTGTACAACAGCGCCTTCCAGCGCACAATGTACCGAAATCCTCGTGAGCTCGGGCTCTACATGTCCCCACGGCACAACTGGAGGATCGCACGCAAGTTTGAGACAGTTGAGAAGGACACACCAATTGCCATCGTGGTCAGCCACCACCCCGCGTTCCATCTTGGCTCCCTCAACGTAGCGCCGTTTGGCGAGGATGACTATCGCATTATAGGGTCGGTCTTGGGTCAGCCTCTCAGGGTAACCCCGTCCGCTTCCTTGGGCAACGATTTCCTCATTCCAGCCGATGCAGAAATCGTGATCGAGGGTCGCGTCCTCGCGAAAGCCAGGGATGCCGAAGGCCCATTTGGCGAGTTCACCGGATACTATGGCCCGCAGAGGCTGTCAAGGATCATCGAGGTTACAGCCGTAAACCACCGCTCGGATGCCGTATACCAGGATGTTTTCGTTGGGCACCGAGACGTGTGGGTCCTCGGCGCTATTCCCAAAGAAGGCAGCCTGTTCAATCGCGTGAAAGGGATTGTGCCAACTGTCAAGGGGCTACATCTCCCCAACTCCGGGTGCGGTCGCTTCAATTGCTATCTGTCCATCGACAAGAGAGTCAGTGGAGAAAGCAAGCTTGCGGCTCTCCTACTATTGGGCGAGTGCGACTTCATCAAGTACATCGTCGTGGTGGACAGCGACATTGATCCATTCAACGAGGAACAGGTGCTTTGGGCTGTGGCGACGCGAACGCAGGCCGACAGAGATATGGACGTAATCAAGAACGTGAAAGCAAGCGCATTGGATCCGTCCCAGACCGAAGACGTTACGACGGCGAAGATGATCATCGACGCGACCAAACCTGTGGGGACGCCATTCGAGGCTCGCGTGGAAGTGCCAGCCGAGGCTCTGAGCAGAATCCGCCTGGAAGACTACATAACCGAACGAATCGAGCAAGTGAAAGGGTAACATGGATGGCCAAGATATTCTGGGTGAGGTGCCCAAAGTGCCAGGGCGAATTCTATTGCCACTATAACGACTTCAGACACTCCAAGCACAAACTGCTTTGTCCGTATTGTTCCGAGCGATTTCTCGAAAGCGAAAGCCCGGAGATACGGGAATAGTTATTTCTTTCTATTGCATCACCACTGGTTTTGCGAGTATAATTAGGTTCAAGCCATACTTTAGCATTTGCTTAATTGTTTTAGGAACAAGTTATGCCAGCCCGGGATGAGACCAAGCGGAACACCGAGATTGAAAGCACAGTGACGCCAGCCCCTTTGCCGGAACGATGCGAAGTCCACTGCCTCGACCTAGCCAAGGTGAATCGAGGCAAGGAGTTGCTTCTGAACGACGACGTGTACTTCGAACTGGCGGAAGTCTATCGCACGCTGGCCGATTCCAGTCGAGCCAAGATCGTCTACAGTCTCCTCCACCAGGAACTCTGCACCTGCGACCTTGCCGCCATCGTCGGTCTTTCAGACTCCGCCGTCTCTCAGCACCTGCGGGTGCTGCGCTTGCTCCGTGTGGTCAAGAGTCGCCGTGATGGCAAAATGGTCTTTCACTCGCTGGATGATTCTCACGTGCGCATACTTCTTAATGTCGCCCTAAACCATCTCAGACACCGCAAACACACAGATGAAGTGCCCGAGCGGGGCGAATAATTCGGCTTTCTGGCGTTGGAGTAGCGTGGACAACAATAAGGTTAGAGTAAACATCGATATCCCCGAGCAGAGGGACTGTGAGCGCTGCATTGAGCGGTTCCGCGATTCGCTGAGCCAGGTCAAAGGAGTTGCCACAGTTCAGTTCGACCCGAAAGCCCAAAATCTGACTGTGTCTTTCGACTCGAACGAAATATCGAGCGCTGAAATCGAGGACATCGCCCAAAGCATAGGCGCCGAGATCGGTCAGCAGTTCACTCACGAGACCATCGACGTTTCCGATCTGGACTGCGCCGACTGCGCGCTATCCTTGGAACGCGCAGTGGCACGTTTACCGGGGGTTGCGCACGTCAGCGTTAACTTCCCCGGAGCCAGGATGGCTGTGGAATACGAACCAGCCAGAACATCGCACAATGACATCTTGTCATCCATAAGAGCGCTAGGCTATTCCGTGGATGATGGCGTAGAGTCGGGGCAAATCATCTCCCGTTTCCGGCTCACCGGGCTCGACTGCGCGGATTGCGCCACTACGCTTGAGCGAAACATCGCATCGCTGCCAGGGGTAACCGAGGCCAGGGTCAACTTCAGTCTGGCGCAGCTGTTGGTGAGGCACACGGCGGACCTGACTGCGGAAAGAATCATCAGGGCAATCGAGATCAGCGGCTATGGCGCTGCACTGGAAGCCGAAAGCTCTGCTCAAGCCAGCCAATCCTTCTGGCGCGTGGATAAATGGGTGCTTCTCACCGCCAGCTCGGGCGTGTCGCTTCTTGCAGGCGTTGTGGCCTCAATGTTTGTTGGGTTGGGAAGTGTGGCGGTTCCTATGTTTGCTCTAGCGATGGTGCTCGGCGGCTACCGAATCGCCAGGAGTGGCTTGTTCAGCCTGCTGACTAGCCGAAGAATGGACATGAACCTGCTCATGACCCTAGCGGCTATCGGGGCTGCTAGTATAGGCGAATGGGTGGAAGGCGCCGTAGTTGTGTTCCTGTTCTCGATGGGCAACACACTCGAGGCGTACACGATGGACCGCGCCAGGAGAGCCATTCGCGAACTGATGAGCATATCTCCCAACAATGCCACGGTGAAGAGAGATGGCCGCGAAATGGTCGTGCCGGTGGAAACCGTCAACCTGGGAGACACGGTAGTGGTGAAGCCAGGGGACAGAATCCCGATGGACGGCCGAATCACCTATGGCGCTTCTACGGTGAATCAGGCATCCATAACGGGTGAATCGATGCCTGTCGAGAAATCCACTGGCGATGAGGTCTTCGCCGGTACCATCAATGAGAAGGGCTATCTCGAAATCGAGGTGTCCAAGCCTTACGAAGAGAACACGATCTCAAAGATAATCCACCTCGTGGAAGAGGCTCAGACAGAGAAAGCGCCATCCCAACGGTTTGTCGACAGATTCGCCAGCTACTACACACCGGCTGTCATATTCCTTTCCGCTTCCGTCGCGCTCCTGCCCTGGTTGCTTCTGGGCCAGCCTTTTCAACCGTGGTTCTATCGAGCGCTGGTGTTACTGGTTATCGCCTGCCCTTGTGCGCTGGTGATTTCCACCCCGGTTTCGATAGTCTCGGCAATCGCCCGCGCTGCGCGCGAAGGCGTGCTGGTCAAGGGAGGGGCATATCTCGAGGAAGCAGGCCGGATAAAGACCGTGGCCTTCGACAAGACCGGTACGCTCACCCTAGGCAAACCGCACGTAGACGAGGTGCTTCCGCTAGACAGCTTGGGCGAGGAAGAGTTGCTCAACCTCGCGGCGGCTATCGAAGCTCGTTCGGAGCATCCGCTAGCTGCTGCCATCGTACGAAGGTCGCGCCAAAGCGATCTCGACATCCCCGTCGCCCACGATTTTGAGCCCCTCACGGGAAGAGGCGTGAAGGCGAGGTTGGACGGAGGAACATACTATGTTGGCAGCCCCGCTCTCTTCCAGAATCTAGGACTGGGATTATCGGAAGTTGCTCCCACACTTCAACGATGGCACAGCGAGGGGAAAACAGCGCTGATCGTGGGAACGCAGGATAAGGTCCTTGGCGCAATTGCCCTGGACGACCAGATTCGGGCGAGCGCTGCTGAGGTCTTGCGAGAGCTTCGGCACATTGGCGTCTCCAGGATCGTCATGCTCACTGGTGACAATGAGATGGCTGCAAACTCCATCGCCGCTCAGTTGGGAATTGACGAGGTGAGAGCGCAGTTGCTGCCAGACCAGAAGGTCACGGCGATCAGGGAACTCATCGACAAACACGGGCACGTTGCTATGGTGGGAGATGGCATCAACGATGCTCCCGCTCTCGCATCTGCCAGTGTGGGCATAGCTATGGGAGTCGCCGGAACCGACGTCGCTTTGGAAACCGCCGACATCGCCCTGATGGCCGATGATTTGCACAAGGTTCCTTACGCTGTCGAGTTGAGCCGCAAGGCCCTGGGCACGATTCGGCGGAACATTGCGCTATCGCTGGCCATCAAGTCAGCGTTTCTGCTGCTTACGTTCCCCGGATTCGTGACTCTCTGGTTGGCCATCGTGGCCGACATGGGAGCGTCCCTACTCGTGACGCTCAACGGCATGAGGCTGCTCGGTTACAGGCCCCAGACACATACGCATTGCTTCGACTGCCGCGTGCAGTTCGGCCAACGCGGCAACGCGGAAAAAGCGCCAATACGATTTGGACAGGACCGGGACAAAGGAGGAATAGTCTAAACCGCACCTTCGTCCTCACGTCCCGCTTGGTGCTGGTAGCCTGCTGCCCTGTCTGGACTGGCCGTCATCGGTAAAGGCGACCGGTGGGCAAGCCAATAGACCTACTGCAGGTCGTACTGTTGGAGATTGAATTTGTTCATCAACGCGATCAGCTTATCAGAGTACCCTGGATCGGTAGCATAGCCAGCGCGCTGAATCTCACGAGCGAACGCGATGGGATCATTGGCGACTTTCATAGCCTGCGCGTAGCGAGCGTTCTCCAGAAAGAACCTCCCGTGGTCCACGAAAGAGTCGGCCATACTCTGGTAGGCACGAAAAGGCTCGCGTACGGTGACGCTCTGGCCATTTATAACTTCCCGAGTATCTATCCAGACGACCCCTGCGTTCCCTTCTTTAACCGTGGCTTTGATGCCGAAGTAATTCTTGCCATCAAGGCTCAGCTTGCTCCTGCCCCAATCTGATTCCAGTATCGCCTGAGCTATGGTCACGGATGCCGGCACTCCCGTTTCCCTTTGCGAGGACTGAGCTGCCTCTGCCGCCTGAGCGATGAACTGCTCTTCAAAAGTCAACGGCCGGGTCGGAGCGGGAGTTGGTGAAGCCTCATCTCTTGCGTCTGAACGCGCAGCCAGAACTGCCCTATCGTCTTGTTCGGGAGTTGGAGTGGGCGTTGGCGGCGAAGGCTCAGGTGATGGCAGCGGAGTGGATGGACTGGCCAATCCGACTATAGCCGCAGCGGTTGGCGCTGGAGACCATAACTGCCCCCAGCCCACCGCCTCATCGCCAGGTGCCGGGCTCATACCTGCTACCGCATCGTCGACCACATCCTGCGATACGCCAACCTGGTCGATGCGCAGTGAGTGCTCAGATAGTGCTGCAGTTCCGAGGGAGATACCAATGAAAAGCACGGTTGCAATAAAGGCGAACGTGGCCGCAGCGCCGAGTTGCGGAGTTGGCACGTTACGAAAACAGAGATGTCCAGAACGGATAAGCTTGGTTCCTGGTCGTTTGGTAGTTGAGGCCCCTTCTGTCCACGTTTCTCGGCCTCTGTCGCGAGAACCCGAGAGCGGATGGTCTCTCCCCAATGCTCACCCCCTAAAGACACGCCTCCCCAAACAACAAACTTAAATCCGAGGAACACCAGTGTCCCTCGGCACGGTGAGACCCGCAGGAGTCCCTGGTGGTAGGCTATTAGGACAGGAAAATCCCTGAGGAGTGTGCCGTATTTGATGAAGCCTTGAAGGGCGATGCCGATTCCCAAGGCAACATAGTACTGCGCACGACAATTGGTTTGTTACAGCGCCAGCCGCTTATAGTCCTGACCGGCCTTTGACAGCGCAGCTCACAGCTGCGCTGTCCAACCAACCTTGCCGTCAGCCTGAGCCGTATTATACATATTTCTGGAGAGAGGTCAACAAGCAGCAGATCAGCAGGGCCGTTGCCTGCGCGGTATTTGTTGGGGGTCGTGTGGCGCCCCCGCGTACGTCAAGGCAAGACGTATTGTCGAATGGCGGAGGCGCACTCGATGAACACTCGGTCCAGTATCATCAAGCCGCCTTCTTCAATTTAGCCTTTCGCTGGGCTTGTGCAGCTCTACCGTATTCCTTCAACTTCTCGGCGAATTCCTTTAGTTTCGTATCCACATAGTAGTTGACGGTTCCTTTGGGGTAGGTCCCATCGGGCCGGCGCTGGCCGGCTGGGACTCCTGTTAGCAACTCGATGCCTTGGTCGATAGTCTCAATAGCCCAGAGGTGGAACTTGCCCTCGGCTACAGCGTTGACCACTTCTTCTTTCAACATCAAGTTGTCGACATTAGCTCTGGGAATAATCACGCCCTGGTCACCGGTAAGGCCCTTGATTTTGCAGACGTCGAAAAAGCCCTCAACCTTTCGTGTCACGCCGCCCACAGGCTGAATTTCCCCCTTTTGATTGACCGATCCCGTGACCGCTATCGACTGCTTTAAAGGCAGCCCCGAAAGGCTCGACAGAAGAGCGTATAGTTCCGTGCTCGAAGCGCTATCGCCCTCCACCTCGTCATAAAGCTGTTCAAAGGTGATGCTTCCTGACAGGGCCAGAGGTTTATCCTGCCCGTACTTACCAGTGAGGTAATGAACGAGGATGAGGAAACCTTTGCTGTGGATGCGGCCACTCATCTTCGTCTCGCGCTCGATATTCACAACTCCGCCGTTTCCCATGTAGGTGCGCGCTGTGATCCTGGCCGGCCGGCCGAAGTAGTAATCTCCGATTGACTGCACAGACAGCCCGTTGACCTGCGCGTCGACCATACCGTCGACGTCGACCATCAGCGTGCCTTCGGCAATCAAATCCTGAATCTTCTCCTCTATTAGGTTAGAGCGGTATACTTTCTGATCGATCGCCTCCTGAACGTGTTTCGCCGTCACGTTCTGCGCGCCATCCTTCGATGCCCAGAAGGCGGCCTCGCTGACGATGTCGGATATCTCCAGGAACCTTGTAGATAGGCGCTTCTGATCTTCCAGTAAGCGTGAGCCGTACTCTATCACCTTGGCTACAGCAGTGCGGTCGAAGTGCTTCAACCCTTCGTTGCGCACTTGAGCGCTGATGAAAGCCGCGTATTTCTCGACGTGCTCGTCTGTCCAGTACATCTCGACGTCGAAATCTGCCTTCACCTTGAAAAGCTTACGGAAATCTTCGTCCAGTTGGTAGAGGAGATGGTATATAAACGGAGAACCGACCATAATCACCTTGACATTCAAGGGAATTGGCTCAGGTTTCAAGCTCGCTGACGGGAAAGCGCTGTACTGCTCGCCGATGTTTTCAAGCGTAATCTGCCCAGACCGTATGGTGCGCTTCAGAATATCCCAGGCCAGAGGGCTGGTAAGCACATCGCGGGCCTGTACGATGAGGTAGCCACCGTTAGCCCGATGAAGCGCACCGGGCTTGATCATATTGAAATCGGTGAAGATAGCACCGAGACGCGCTCGATAGTCTATGCGGCCAATAAGATTGTAATAAGTTGGGTTGTTCTCCACCACCACTGGAGCGCCGCGGGTGTCTTTGTTGTTGACTAGCACGTTTACCCTGTACCGGTCAAAGATGCTGTCCTTAGGCACGTGATCGAGGCCAGGAATCACCACAGCTTCCTTTTCCTTCTCACCACCGCGGAATTCGTCGATGTGCTCGATGATGTCTTCTCGAACCTTGGCGAGGTAGCCTGTCACCTCGCCAAAAAGGTGGTACTTCTCCCGCAGGTCATCCAAAAGGTGACCGACGGCGAACAGTGCCACTTCTTTGTCCAGTTGGCGAATTCTCTCGTTGAATTCTTTCTCAATCTTCCTGGCCTTGGCAAGAGCTTGCCGGATTTCTTCTTGAAGGCGGTCGCTTCTCTCCTTGATCTCCTTCTTGACGTCTTCGGGAAGCGCCTCGAACTCCTCGCGGCTAAGTGGCTTTCCCTCCAACACGGGCACAGTTACGATACCTACTGGCGTGGCTTCAATAGCCAGGCCCTGCTCTCGCGCGTGCTCCTGAAGCTCATTGGAGAGTTCCTCACGCCTGGCTTGAAGGTCGCGCAGAATCTCCCCCTTGCGCTGCTCGTAGTTCTCACTTTCAAAAGCACGAGGAATCTCTCGCTTGCAGGCTTCCACAAGTTCGTCCATGTCTTTCGACAACTGGCTGCCCTGGCCGGCCGGCAGATTGATCGCTTCCGGCCGGTATGGATCCGAGAAGTTGTAGACGTAGCACCAGTCACCGGGCACAGGGTCGAGAGCCGCGTACTTTTCCACGTAGCTCTTAACCGTCGTGTTCTTGCCAGTACCGGTTGCTCCAGAAGCGAAGATGTTATAGCCTTGTGTCCTTATCTGAAGGCCAAACTCAAGCGCGTTGACTGCCCTGTCCTGACCCACAGTACCCACGAGAGGCGCTACCTCCTCGGTAGTACTGAACGGGAGCTCTTGTGGATCCATTCGTCGTCGCAGCTGGTCGGCACGCAACTCGAACGATTGCCTATCCTTTGCCATGCCTGTCCTCCCCTGAAAGTCTTTCTCGTTGGATGTCTCTCTTCCTCAGCGATACTTAATCTACGGTCGAAGAACCGCAAATGCTGTGCCAACTTTAGTTGTCCGAGGGGCCGCGAATGTGCTAGAATAGCGCTGCCAGAAACTATCTCAAGTCGTAGCGCGGGTATCTGGCATCTATCCCCACGCGGGGGAGCCACTGCGGAAGAGATAAATGCTTGTCCCGTTCAAAGTGGGGCAGAGACACAGGGATTTCATCCGGAACACTAGTCTTGAGATAGTCTCGAAGTAGCTGTCGGCAATCAGCCCTTCGCCCAGCTGATTGCGGATCGGCAGGAAGCTGCCGCGTGGCTAATTGCTGATGAGTCTCGGCGTGCATAAAGTGCAGTACCGTTTATAGATGAATACTGACGAGGGAAACGCAAATGGCAAGCAACCCAACCACGGCAGCGTCTGGCCTGCCAAAGACCAATAGCCAACCGCACTCCGACGACGGAGTTTCCCCTTGCATTGTCGCCTGCCCACTTCACTCGGATGTTCAAGGGTACGTGAGCCTCATCGCCCAGGGAAGATTCACCGACGCAATGTCTTTGATAAGAGAAACAAACCCCCTGACAAGGAGCCTGGGTAGGATTTGCGCTCACCCCTGTGAAACGAAGTGCAGGCGAGCTCAGATTGATAAAGCGATATCTATTTGCGCGCTCAAACGGTTTGCCTCAGAGTACGGCCAGGACCCTGTCCCATCCGCCCCGGACGTGAAGCTCGACAAGAAGGTGGCCATAATCGGCTCAGGCCCATCTGGCCTGGTCGCCGCATCTGACTTGGCTACACTGGGATACCAGGTCAGCGTGTTCGAGAAACAGAACGCACTGGGAGGTGCGTTACGGTATGGCATACCGGTTTACCGCCTTCCGAGAAAAGAACTGGACATGGACCTGGAGAGGATGTCCAAACTCGGAATCCAGTTCCACACGGGTGTCGAGTTGGGCAAGGATCTAAAGCTCTCGAGTTTAAAGGAACAGGGTTACGACGCCATCCTTATAGCCGTGGGTCTCTCCGTGAGTCGAGGCTTGCCCATCCCCGGCTCGGACTTGCCCGACGTTTTGCTGGCGCTGCCTTTTCTCGCAGACTCGGCGACTGGAAAGCCAACGATAGTTCCTGGGAGAAATGTCATAGTCGTCGGTGGAGGCAATGTCGCCTTCGACGTAGCCAGGAGTGCGCTGCGCCTGGGAGCTAAGAAGGTCAGAATGGCCTGCCTTGAGGCGCGGCACGAAATGCCAGCGTGGCCGTGGGAGATCGAGGAGGCACTCGAGGAAGGGATCGAAATCAATCCCTCCTGGGGGCCGAACCGTGTCCTTAGCGACAACGGCAAGATAACCGGCCTGGAACTGCGAGCTTGCACATCGGTATTCGACGAGCAGGGCCGCTTCAATCCGAAATACGATGACAGCCGTCTTCTCACGATCGAGGGAGACATCGTCATATTCGCCATAGGTCAGGGATCAGACGTGGAATTCGTGAAGGACCTCGGAGTCGAGGTCAATCCCCGGGGCCAACTTGTGGTGGATCGCAACACGATGGGCACCAGCGTTGAGGGTGTCTTCGCTAGTGGTGAAGTGATGACGGGCCCCGGAGCAGCGGTGGACGCTATGGCCAGCGGCAGGCGTGCTGCCAGAGCCATCCATCGCTACCTCTCGACCGGCAAGATCGCTCCAGAGGAGCCTGAGACGCTGAAAGCGGTTGTGACCCTGGAGGAAGCGACTATCCAGAGGATCAAGAAGGAAGACCGCGTGGCTATGCCCATCGTCAGCGCTGAAGAGAGGATCAGGACTTTCGACCAGGTGGAGTTGGGCTACACTCCCGAAATGGCGATCAAGGAGGCCCAAAGGTGTCTGCTTTGCGCCGTGGGAGCCAGGCGAACGGTCCAGGTCTGCCCGAATTGTCTGACCTGTGTTCGCCTCTGCCCGTTCGGCGTGCCCGTGGTGACTGGAAGAGGGGTGGAAATCCGTCTCGACCAGTGCCAGTCCTGTGGCTTGTGTGCTACTCGCTGCCCGCGCAAGTTGATAACCCTCCGCCACTTCTCACCGGAAGAGATAATGGCCCGGGTGAGGCAAGCGCTCTCGCCGGAATCGATAGGCACCGACAGACCCATTGTTCTCGGCTTTGTGTGTCGCTATCACATTGGCAGCCTTTCTCAAAATGGCGTTACCGGCCAGTTGAACTATCCGAGAGAGGTTCGGGCCATCGAGCTTCCTTGCACAGGACGGATCGACGTCAGCCACCTGCTGGCGGCGATTGAGTACGGAGCGGAAGGGGTGTTCGTAGCTGGGTGCGCAGATGACAGATGTCACTTTGTCGAGGGCACAAAATACAGTCAGGCAGCCGTCAAGCAGGCGCAGGGAATCGCCAAAGCCCTTGGACTGGAGCCCGAACGAGTGCAGATGGTCCTCCTCCCAGAAGGGGGCATTAAGGAGACCGATGAAGCTATAGCCCGGGCAGTAGAGCGGGTGAAGGCTCTTTCGCTCAGTCCTGTACGAAGGTAAATGCACTCAAGGCTATCGCTAGCAGACTACGCCGTGATCTGGGACCTGGATGGGGTCATCGTAGACACAGCCACGTTTCATTTTCGCGCCTGGAAGAA
>Ga0315298_1002660_pt1 | contig 29800 bp, 24 predicted proteins | sample WHS_1_MG_FD_203077 | JGI IMG/M metagenome (GOLD analysis project Ga0315298, IMG submission 203077) | Extremophilic microbial mat communities from Washburn Hot Springs, YNP, Wyoming, USA - WHS_1_MG | ecosystem: Environmental > Aquatic > Thermal springs > Hot (42-90C) | place: USA: Wyoming... | reverse complement strand
TTTACCATTCTTTAATCTATCAAACCGTATCAAAGAATAAACTATTTTAGCTCGATTTTGGCGCCGACTGCTTCGAATTTCTTTTTGATTTCTTCGGCTTCCTCTTTTTTGACATTTTCTTTCAGTATCTGAGGTTCGGCTTCAGCCGCATCCGCCAAATCCTTTGACTCTTTCAATCCCTTTCCGGTAACTTCTCTAACCAGCTTGATGACTTCGATTTTTTTGTCGCCAACTGCCGTCAAAACAAGGTTAAAAGTACTTTTTTCTTCAGCAGCTGGCGTCGCGCCTGGCGCTGGTTGTTGGGCAGGAACCGAAACAACTTGCGGAGCGGTTGCCGAAACACCGAATTTCTTTTCCAAAATTTTCACTAACTCAGCCAAATCCAAAACGGTCATTTTTTCGATTTCCTCAACGATTTTTTTGAATTTTTGGGGAATTTCGATTTTTTCTTCTTCTTTTTTCATCGTCTTTTCTCAATTTTTACTGGCGACCTTTTACTTGGGACAAAAGAAAAACAAAGTTTCTCAAATTTCCGATCAAAACGTTTTCGAAATTCAAAATCGGGGCAGAAAGGACACTCAAAATTCTCGCCAGCAATTCTTCTTTTGAAGGAAGTTGAGCCAACTCGACCGTTTCTCTTTCGTCGTAAAATTTTTTTCCAAATATCCCGCCGACGATTTTTAATCGAGGGTTCTCTTTCGAAAACTGATAGACGACCTTGGCCGGAGAAATTTCGTCAACAAAGCCAAAAACCAAACCGATTTCCCCTTCGAAATTTTCAACCCCGAGATCGATATCGCTTTCTTTCAAAGCCAACTGGATCAATTTTTTCTTGGCCACTTTCAAAAGAGAGTTTTCTTTCTTTAACTTTTTTCTCAACTCAAACATCTCTCGAGCCTTCACACCGGTAAAATTGACGAAAACGATCGCCTTTTGTTTTTTTATTTTCTCTTTCAAATCGGCAACGATTTTTTTCTTTTTTTCTTTGTTTAAAGCCATAAAAAAATGTCTGTGACCACAGACAAAAACCTTTGAAAATTATCCTCGGCAGGATTTATTGCCAAAAGGCAACCTGCTGTCTGTGGATAATTCATTATAACAAATTTTATTGTTCGAGGCAAATGAGCCTTTGCCTAGAAGAGCAATTCACCCCAAAAGTAGGAGAAAAAAAACCGGTGTTTTTATTCCAGCCCAGAGAAAGTCCTCCAACCGTCCTGGCGTTAACTCTTTCTCCGATAGGAGTATAACAAACTGGATATTCTTCCTTTTCCACTCTCAACAATTCTCCGCCGTTCCGCCAGTTTTGACAAGTGACGGTAAAACTGTAATCTCCTTCTCCCGTGTCCAAACACTCAGTTTGGCTTTCTGTAGTTATTCTTCCCAACCAGATTTTTGAAAAATTTTTGAGAAAGCCAGGGCTTAATCTTGCCTGATTTAAAATTAAGGGGTCAGAAAAAATCCGGAGAAATTCGTTTTTGTCTTTGGCAATCAAACGATAACAGGTTTTTTTAACTTGTTTTTCTTCAAATTTAGAAAGAAAATTAGAAAAATAAAAAGAAAGTTGTTGATACATCGGAAGTATCCTTTCTTTTTCTCCTTTTTCTTTGAGTGATGTTTTCAAAAAGTTTCCAAAACTCTCCCACAAATTTTGCGGCACTTTTTCCAAAGGAAGGACTTCGGTAGGTTCTGCCTCAACAAAGATTCCTTCCAGGTCTAACCTCTCAGAAGCAGGGTTTTGATCATCACCCAAAAAGGCTTTGAAATTTCCTTCCAACCCGAGGGCTTTCGCTTCTTCTTGGCATTTTTTATCCGCTCCCTCCAACCCACCCAGATCGCCGTTCCAGGTATTTTTAGTGATAAAAACCCTTTTTAAGCCAAGAAAATCGCTTGGGATGAAGGGCCATTGGTTTTCGACCGAAAGAGAATCGCAAGAAGCTAAGGTTGGGCCAGAAATGGTAAATCTTTTCGAATAGTCGTATTCTTTTCCTTCTTCCCACGGATATTCAAAAATAACTAATCGATAATTTTGGCCTGGGGTTTCCCAAACAAAAATTTTCCAGTCAAACTTTCCTTCTTTGGCTGGAAGATTTTCTGCTATCCATTTTTTCTCGTTTTTTTCTTCGTTAACCAAAGCCAAACCAACCTTTTCGATTTTTCTCGCCTTCCACTTCACCTGATAAACTTTACCGGCGATAAATTCCTCGTTTCCTTGGGGAAAAATCAGCTTCAGGCTCTTTGGCCCGGCCGATTTAAAATAGAAAAAGGCGCCAAGGATTAAAACAAAAAGGATTAAAAAAAGGAAAATATTTTTCCCCATAAATTATTTCAAATTTTCGACGATGGCCAAACCGAAATCTTTGGCCGCCGAAGGTCCGTTGGCGGTGATGATTTTTCCGTCGACAACTACTGGTTTTTCTTCAAAGATCGCTCCTTCTTTTTCTAAAATTTTTGCTTGGCTTTTTGTAAAGTCATTCCAAACCGTGGCTCTTTTTCCTGTTAAAACCCCGGCCTTTGCTAAAATAACCGGAGAAATACAAATCGAAGCCAAAATTTTTCCTTGAGAAACCGTCTCTCTTGCCAGCCGGTAAGAATCTTCGTTATCTAAAGCATTTAGGCATCCTGGCCCGCCGACAAAAACAACCGCGTCAAACTCAGCCGGGTTTATTTGAGAAACGAGTAAATCGACTTTGGTATCTCCCCCATCGGCGCCAACCGCCGTCCCCATTTTGTTGGAGGCAGTTTTTACTTCAACTCCCGCTTTTTCCAAAATTTCTTTCGGAACAAAATATTCAGCGTCCCTAAAATCCCTAAAAGCAATTATCATCACCGCTTTTTTCCCTTTAACTTCTGGCATTTTGATTTCTACTTTAGGAGTTGAAACTTTTTCTTTTTTTGGTTGACCTTTAAAAATTAAAATCCCAGCAATTCCCATTATCGCAATTATTAAAATTAGAATTAGCAATTTTCTCATTTTATTTTACAATAAAAATATTTATTTTTTCTTTGAGATTTCCTTTTGCCGCTATAATTTGATAAACCCCTTCTTCTTGAGGAATGAAGACATTTTCTTTTCCCTTGCCGATCAATTCTCCATTTAAAAACCAATCGACGTTTTCCTTTGCTTTTAAGATTATTTGACCGTCCTCTAATAAAAATCTATCGCCGTCGTGGGGAGTTAAAATCAAGGAATTATCTTTTAAGGCAAAAAGTGCCACTTCAAAGTTATCTTCCTCTAAGCCAAATTCTACGTTCCCTTTATAATTATATTCTTTAATCAAAGAAAAATCAAAAGGTGTTTTTTTATTGTAGGGAAAATTAAAAAGCAATTCCATTGCTTCTGACCAAATCCTCCCTCCTCCCAACTGGCCAGAGACTGCATCGGTTGGTTCGTTTTCGGCATTACCAACCCAAACTCCAACTAAAAAGTCAGGAGTATAACCAATTATCCAACTGTCTTTGAAATCTCTTGAGGTACCTGTTTTTAAGGCATAATTTTCTTGAAAAAGGTTGAGGTCAGATTTTAAACCGAATTGCTCAATTCCCGTTTTTCTGTCGTTGAGAATTTTATTGACGAGTTGAATGTATTCTGGTCTTGAAATTATTTTTTTACTCTGTTTTTGGGTGAAATCAATTTTTAAATCTTTCAAGATTCCTTGATTGGGAAAAATAGTGAAATATTTTGCTAAATCGATTAAACTCATTTCTAAAACTCCCAAAGCAATTCCTAATTGATAATTCCTAAAATCTTGAATTGGTTTAAATCCCAAATCCTTTTCTAAAAATTGATAAAAATTTTCCAAGCCCACATATTCTAAAACCTTGACTGCTGGCACATTCAAACTATTGCTTAAAGCATAATGTAAATTAACTTCTCCTCGATATTTCCAGTCAAAATTTTTTGGATAGAGAGGAAAACCTAAAGCAGTGATATACTTGTATTCTCTGTCTTCAACTAAAGTATAAGGTCTTAAACCTTTTTCAAAGGCTTTTAAATAAATGAAGGGTTTGATCGTTGAACCGACCGGACGAGGTTTTTCTAACATATTTATTTGATAGCCACTTTCTAAAGAACTTGGGTCTGGAGAGCCTATTAAAGCCAAAATTTCATTCTCTGGCAGCTTTATCACAATTAAAGCTGCGTGTTTTGCGTTTTTAAATTTTAATTCTTCGATGTTTTGCCTAACAATTTCTCTCAATTTTTTAGTCAATTCTTTATCGATTGTCAGTTGATTTGAGTTTAAATTTTGAAGGAATGGTTGGAGTTCAAAAGCAATGTCATTTTCAGAATAATTTTCAACATTCTTTTTGACTTGGTTTATATCATCAAAAACCAAACGAGAAGAATCCAATTTTAATCTTTGAGCCAAATTTTTGGCAATTTCTTTGTTAGTATTTTTTAAAGGATTGTTTTCGCTAGGACTTGAAATTGTTGCTAAAAGTTGCAAAACTTGTCCATCGGTCAAAAATTCAGGAGAAACGCCAAAATAAAACTGACTCGCTTCTTTAATTCCTTGAATTTGGTTTCCAAAATAAATTGAGTTTGCGTACATTTTCAAAATTTCCTCTTTACTTTTAAAAATCTCCAAAGAAATTGCCGAAAACAATTCTAAAACTTTGTTTTTTAAATTCTTTTCTTTTCCTAATAAAATTTTTACCAATTGTTGAGTAATAGTGCTCGAACCCTTTCTGCTACCAAAACCCAATCTCGAAATTCCTTCTTGAAAAATACTAAAAGGGTTGAAACCAAAATGGTAATAAAAATATTTATCTTCTTTTTTTATTAAAAGTTCCTTGAAACGTTTGGGAATTTCTTGAACTGGTTGATTTCTGTACCCCTTTTGATTTGGCAAAACAATAACAATTTCTCCGTTTCTGTCAAAGATCACAGGTGATTTTTGCTTTTGGTAAATTTCTGTTAAAAATTTTTGCTGAAAGTAAGTCCAAATGAGAAATGAAAAAAGGAAAATTAAAGAGAGAAAAATAAAAAGTTTTTTAAAGGTAGCTTTCATTTTTTATTCAATCTCAAAATAATCTCCAGAAGTCCTACCAAAATTTTCTGGGAAATACATTTCTGAAACTTGAGCTGGTAAATGAATGAATTTTCCCTTAATGAGAGGCCTGACAAAATAATCGAATTCGTAAACCCCCGGCTCTAAACTTTCAACATACAAAAATACTCGGTCATCGTGAATTTCTTTGAAATCGGGAATTAATTCTCTTCCTTTAAGTTCCTTTTCTTGTAATCTTAAAGATTTTTGTTCAGTAGAGAGGTCGAGATTAACAATTTCCATTCCAGCAGGAATAAAATCTTCAACTATTACAAAATTTCTCGATTTTGGAACAGTAATTTGCAAATGAGCTCTTAAAACTTTGCCAACTTTTCCTTTCTTTAATGGGTTTTGATTTTTCTTGTCCTCTAAACTGTAAAATCCTCTAATAATCGAGAATCCTTCATCTCTTGGCGGAATTTGATTTGCTGGCAAATAATATCTTAAGGCGAGGTCGTAGTAGTAAGCGTTAAGTTCTTTGTTTTTGTTTGTTTTTTTGAATAAAATTGTGTTAATTTCGTTGAATTTTAGGTTTTGAATTGGAATTTCTTTTTTAAATTGGTCTAAAATTGTCTCTGGATTAAAATCAAATTTTCCTTCTCTCTTTTCATTTACTAAAATTTCAAGAGTAAAATTTGATTTGGTTTCTCTTTTCCATTCTAAATAATCAGTGAAGGCATCGATAACAGAAAGAGTGTTTTGGGTCGATCCCCAAGAGCCATCTTTCCATTTTGAATTCAAAAGCCACCTCAACGCTTTTTCCAAAATTGGATTTTCAGATTTTCTGGTAACTTCAGCTTTTAAATACAAAGCGGTGTTTTTAATTGGTGTTTCATAGTACTGCCAGTTAAAGTTTTTACTCGTCTCAAGAAAAGCACCTCTTCCATCAATTGTGATTTTGTTTTCTAAAATATTGTAAATTTTATTCTTCAGCCCTTCGTCAAACCCATAATTTAGCAAAATTGCTAAATAGGCCAGTGAAGCGTTACTAATTTCTTCTTGTAAAAATTTATCATCGTTTGTAATTTTAACTATCTGGTCTCTTAAAATTTCGTTTCCTTGAAAATTTGGCAGTTTAAGGAGAGTGTAGGCTGTTAAAATGATATTTTCTTTATTTTTAAAGAGATAAGGTTCTTTGGTGATTTTTGTAAAAACGTATTGAGCCGCTCTTTGTAAGTTGTTTTCGTTAACTTTAAAACCTGCCAATTTGAGGTTCTGTAAAACTTCTATTACATAAAGCGTCAAGTGAAAATCGGATTTTCCACCTCTCCAAAATGAAAATCCTCCATCGAATTGTTGATTGTTATAAAGCTCGTTTAATCCAATTTCTACAACTTCATCTAAAGTGTATTCTTTTCCTTGATATTTGATTTTTCCTAATTTGAATTTTTCTTCAATGTTCGGTAAATTCAATCCTCTTTTGACTATCGCAATAGCATTTAATCTTGAGGCGATTTGTTCTGAACAACCGTAAGGATATTCTAAAAGATAATTCAAGGCATCGGAAAGGAAATTGGCTAAAGTCGCCGAAACTTTTATTGTCAATTCTCCCCTATCTTTCTCAATATTTTCTGGCAAGAAAAGGTATTCTCTGAAGGTTGATAAAGGAGTGTAATTTGAAGAGGCTGTTACTTCGTAGGTATTGTTTGGAGTAATTTTGATCGATTGTTCCACTACATCTTGCAAAGAAGGAGCAATGGCTGAAATTACAAACTTGTGCTCGCCTGATCTAATTTGGGGTGGAGCTTGAACTTTAAAATAAACAGTTTCAGATTTTTCTGGTTTAATTTTAATTTCCTTTTCGGAATCTTTCTCTTTTAAAATTAAGGTTTGACTTTCAAATTTAACTTTTACCTTTTGTGTTTCTTTTGTTTGATTGAAAATTTGAGCACCAACGAAAAACTCATCACCTGGAACAACAAACCTTGGCTTGAAAGGAACTGCCATTAATTCTTTTTTGGTCAAAAATTCAAGATAATTTACTCCAACTTTGGTGTCTTTTGTAACTCCCACACTTTCTACTTGCCAAGTTGTTAGATTGTCGGGGAGAGTAAATTTAACTTCTGCTTTTCCTTCTTCATTTGTTCTCACTACTGCTTCCCAAAATGCGGTTTCTTTGAAAATCCCCCTCTTTTTTATCGCCAATTCTTCTGCCATTCCTCCCCCTCCTTTTGTTGGAATTTTTACCTCAACCAAAATGTTTTTGATGTTAGAACTCGTTTGAACAGTTAGAGGGAAGCCTCCATAAAAAAATATCAAAGGATTTTTCTTTGGATTTCCTTTCAAGGCCAAAACTGAAAGGTCAACGACTGCCACCGAAACTTCAGCACTTACTCCTTTTCCGCTTGAATCTTTGGTTAGAATTTCTAAAGCAACTTCTTCACCTGGTAAATAGAATTTTTTGTTTGATTTAACTTCAATCTCTAATTCCTTTTCCTTTCTATCTATATAAAATTCGACTTTCCCGAATTTAACTTCTGGTTTTGAAGAAACTAACAAGACTGAAACAAAAACATTTGGTAAGTACTCATTTTTGGCAACAAAGGAAAATGGATAAAGATTTCCTTTAATTTCTTTGATTTGATAATCAAAAATTTTTCCTCTTTCAATCGAAATTAATGCTTTTGCTTGAGGGTAGGGAGATTTTATGATGATTTTTCCCTCTTCGCCAATTTTTAAATCAGTTTTTTCAGTCTCAATTTCTAGCTCTGTTTCGCTTGTCGGCCTAATACTCGCTTCTCCTTCTCCCCAGATATAAAGATTATAAACGCTCGAAATTAAATTTCCTTTTTTGTCTTTTGCCTTAACTTCTGCTTCATACTCACCTTCTTTTTCAATCTGAAGTTCCAAATTGTAATTTCCTTTACTGTCAGTATCAAAATTAAAACTTTTTATTAGTTCTCTCTTTTTCTCGCACTGGTAAGAATATCCACCAGTTGCCTCTTGTCTTTTCAAACACAACCAATTAATTTTATAGAGATTAAGCTGAATATCTTTTACTTTTGTTTCTTTTCTCTGAATATCAACTGATTTCACTTTTAAATTAAATTTTTCATTCTTTCCCACAAAATATTTATCTGCTTTCAAACCCAAATAAAATTCTCCCTGATGAACAATAAAAGATTTTTGAGCAGAAACAGATTGACCCAGGCTGTTTTTAACGGTAACATCGACTACAATGATTTTACTTTTTCTTTCCTCTTCTTTAAACCATTTCTCAAAATCTAAAACTTGAGAAATTTTTGCCTTGCCCTCTTCGTTAAGTTTAGTTTTCCGTCTTAAAATAAATTTCTCTCCGAATTCGTAAGGTGGCCAATAATACCATCCTTGGTCAAAATCAAAGTACTCATCTTTGTACCTGTCGAAATAATAGTTTTGAGAACTGATCGTGTATTCAACTTCTCCACCCTCCAAAGGAACTCCAAAATAGTATTTTGCCTCAACATCCAAATTGAAAGTATCTTTTGCAATGTACTCTTCTTTGTCGGTTTTCAATTCAACCTGAAACGGTGCAGGAACGTATTCCAAAACTTCAAAATAAGTGCAAGAGTATTCTTTAGCGCAAATTCGATAAGTTCCCAGAGGTGCGTTATTTTCTAAAATCAGTTTTGTATTAAAGGTACCAAATTCTGAAACTTCCAAATCTTGATTTAAAATTTCATCTCCTTTTGAATTGAAAACTTTTAAATTAATTGGTTTTTCTCTGAAAATTTCGTAATTTCCGTCATAACCCACTCGATAAATTCCTTTAATGAAAACTTCCTGGCTAGGCCGATAAATCGGTTTATCTGTATAAAGATAAATTTTCCGTGCAGAATACGCTTCTTCTGCCCATTCTAATTTACTTTCATCAACCAAAACTGTGCTATCTTGATCTTTGGCAACTACTATGCCAGCCAAATTGTAAGTTGGGTTGGTAAAGGCCAAACCATCTTCTCCAGTAAAAATAGATTCCGACAAAACTAAATTTCCGTTTACTTTTTGGTAGAGGTCTATTTTTGCTCCAGAAACTGGTTCTAAATTTCTTAAATTAACTACCCAATAAAGATTTTTGAGTTCTTTTAATTTTTCAGATGTTAATAGCTCCTTTTCTCCCCAGGCTTCAGTTTCGGGTGAAATTTTCTTTTCGGCAACCCCTAAATTAGTAACGGTTAGATAACTTCTTTCATAAACCGGAAGGAGAATTTCTTGTCCCTTTTCCCAATAACTTCCTTTATAATTTGGATGGAAAAAAGTGATAATATAGTTTCCGATTGGATTCTCAAAATAATCTTTGATATCGAATTTAAAGTAATTTTTAATCCAATATTTTTGGGGAAGTTCAATTTTGTCTCTGATTCTTTCTTGACAATTCACAATATGCTCTGGCCCCTCATACCACTCTGGTTCATTTAAGAGATAATGGAGAAAATCTTTACCAGATAATTTGCAGATATCAACGTTAACATATTTCATATTTTCTGCGGCAAAAGTCAATTTTGTTTTTTCTGGAGTAGTAACATTGTAACTTCTCTGAAGGTGATAGAAATTAAGAGCGAAAGGTGGCATTTCACCAGTTTTAAAGTTCAAGGAAAGAGTTTGTTTTTGGCCAAAAACATCTTCTAAATCTAAGTTCAGAGAATAATTAGCATTGGGCATCAATCCATATAAAATACTGGTGTGAAATTGGCCAGGGTCGCATATTTCCCATGGAGATTTTTGCCCAACTCTCCAAGAATATCTCCAATCCTTTATTTCATAATCCAAATTTGATTTAAAATATTTTCCAAAATCATCCTTTGCGGGGACCAAAATTGGAGTGTTGCTACAAATAATGAGCTCAGTTAAATTAGCATTTGAAGAACCATTTTCCGGAAATGTTTTGAGAACTTTAAATTTGGGATAAGAAATAATAGTTTTTATAATTGGTTCTCTATTAATCGTTAACCCTTCGGTATTAACAATTTTTTCAAATTTAATATCGATTTTTTCCTCGAGACCAACTTCTTCGTCTTTGAAAGTAAGATATATTTTCTTTTTATCTGGAACTTTTTCGCACTCTACATTTTCAGAAACAATTTCTTTTTCTTCTTTGCACTTTTGACCATAACCTATCTCTTTGAGCTTTGGAACAATAATTTTGCTTTTCTCGAGATCAACTTCTTCATAAAAATTAACCCAAATTTTTCCCTTTGGATCAAAAAAGTCGGGGCTTGCATATTCGGTTCTTTGAGATTCAGCTGAAATATTTTCAATGATTCCAGTAACAAAAACACTAACTGATTTCGGTTCATCTAAAATAATATCTCCTTCTAAGGGATAGGCTCTATTAATTTTTAAAGTATAACTTGTTTCAAAATCCCAAAGTTTTTTTCTTCCAAATCTATCCTTTTTTGGATAAATTTGAATTACAGACTGATCAACATCTTCTTTTTTAATTTCTCTCGGAAATTCAATTTTAAATCCGATATTGGAGGATATTTGAGCGAAAAATTTCTTTAGTGATTTAAGTCCAAAGGGCTCTTCTTTCTCAGGAATTTCCTCTTTTTGTTTACTTTTATATTCGGCAATAAAAGGATTTTCTTTGCCGGTATTGTTGTTAATTAAAGTAATTTCGTTTTTGGTTCTTTCCAAATTAACCGGTTGATTAAAGTAAATAGAAATTGGCTGGTTGTAAATAATCTGGCCCTCGGTCGCTTGAAGGTATCTCAACTTTCTAGTTTGAAATTTAATTTCTTTTCCCTTAACTGGCAAACCATCCATCGATACCATTCCGGATTTTACCTTCACTGTATAATTTGAGGAGCGAATTAATCTTTCTTTCGGAATGAATTGCAAAACGTTTGTCGAAATCCATTTGAAACGCCCCTCGGTTTTTGGAGTAATTTCAACTGGAATTCCTTTTTCCTCCAATTGTCCCAAAGTAGTTAAAGGAACCATCGGCCGGTTAAAAACGATTGTAATTTCAGTGTCCTCTGGTGACTCTGAATTTTCTTTTGGAAAAATAGCAACGATCTCTGGATCTTCAACTGCTAAAAAATCTGCTTTAATTTCTCCTCCGTCTGGAAGGGTCAATTTCACTAAATAGTAATGATTTAACTGAAGTTTTTCATCTGGTTTGAAAATAAGATATTTTGAATCCTCGGCCGCAAAAGCAAAATCTAAAATTTTATTGAGAACTTTTTTTTCTTCTACCCATTTCCCTTTAATTTCGGGTTCGAATTTAATGTGGCGCTTGGCAAATTCTTTATCTACCTTGGGTGGCAAATTAATTCTAATTGGAGCAGATTGAGAAATTTTTTCTGGAACTAAACGATAAGTCTCAGTGTAAGAGGGAATTTTTGGGGCCCTTTTTTGCAAAAAATAAAAACCGAGAAAGGTTATTCCGAGTAATAAAATTAGAAATATGAAATTTCTCGGTTTTAAAAATTTTTTAATTTTCTCTTTCATTATCTTAAATACTTTTCCTTAGCAATATTGTGTTCCTCTAAGGTTTTGCTAAAAATTGTTTTTCCTTCGGGGGTCGAAAGATAATACCAGTACTCGCTTTCTTTAGGATACAACGCCGCCAAAATACTTTCAAGTCCCGGGTTGCAAATCGGTCCTGGGGGTAGACCTTTGTATTTGTAAGTGTTGTAAGGAGAATCGATTTGTAAATCTTCCAAAGTAAGTTTGGTCGTTTTTTTTCCGGTGAGGTAGGTGATGGTTGCATCAACTTGAAGAGGGATACCGGTTTTTAACCTTTTCCACAAAATTCCAGAAACTATTTCCTTGTCTTCTTTTTCTTTCACTTCCTTTTCGATTAAAGAAGCCATGGTGATGATTTCTTGAAGGGTCTTTCCGCTTCTCTCGATTTCTTCTTTGTAAGGTGAAATTTTCTTTTCAAAGTTTTCTCTCATCGTCTTTACCACTTCTTCTCCGCTGACCCCAACCGGAAAATAATAAGTATCTGGAAATAAATAACCTTCTAAATTATCTCCTGGTAATTTCAATCCCAGTTTTTCTTCGATCTCTTTTACCCTTGAGCCTTCGGGAATAGTGACTTTTATTTTTGCCGTCTCTCCAGAAATTATTTTTTGAGCAATTTCCGGAATGTTCATCGTAGAAGAAAGATAATATTTCCCCGCCTGAAGGTTTTTTTCCTTTCTAATAAAAATAAGGTAAAAGTCAAAAAAAATTTCGTTTTTTATCAAACCTTCTTTTTTTAAATTTTTTCCGATCTCAAGAAGACCCTGACCTTTTTCTACTGTGAAAATTTTTTCGCTCGAAACTTTGTCTTTTGGGACAAAAATTTCCCACCAAAAAAAATAGGAAAGAAAAAATAAAAAAGCGAAAATTCCGATTAAAAATTTGATTTTCCTCATTGGCTATTTTTCAACTAAGGGGACAAAAACCGATAAAATACCTAGGTCAGACCTAGGAGTATTCTTTAAAAATGAAAGTGTGCTGCTACGTAGCAGTGGAGTTTTTATCTTATTTAAGGTCTTTTTAAAAAATTTGGGCATTTTATTTTTCAATTAGTGGAACGAAAACGAAACCAGGGTATTCAAATTCTTCGAAATTTTTTTCTGATTTTTTGACAAAAAGCCAAATAGAATTGCCGATCGGCGTGACGATCTTCCCTCCAACCTTTATTTGCTCTTTCCAAGCCAAATAACATTCTTTGGCCGTGGCTGAAACCAAAATTTTATCGAAGGGAGCCTCCTCTTTCCAACCTTTAGAACCATCTCCACAAACAAATTTAACGATCCCTTTTTCAAGGAAATTGTACTTGGCCACGTTTTTTTCGCCAAATTTTTTCAATTCAGGAATGACTTCTATCGCTATTACCTTCCCTTTTTCTCCAACAATTTCAGCCAAAAGAGCAGTCGTCCAGCCAGAACCAGAACCAATATCTAAAATCTTTTCTCCCTCTCTTGGCTGTAACAATTCAAGCATAAAGGCAACGACCAAGGGCTGGGAAATCGTTTGGCCAAAACCGATCGGCAGGGCTTCGTTTACCTCTGCCAAGTTTTTTAGGCTTTCTGGTAAAAAATCGACCCTTTTTATTTTTTTGAAGGCTTTTATTATCCTTTCGGTTTTTAGCCAACCTTCTGCGATTAATTTTTCGACTAAAGACATTGCTTGACTTAGTTTTCGAAAAAGATAGAATGAAAGGTAAAGGTCGTCTTTCATTAAAAAAATGGTCTCAGATTTAGTCAGTTTATTTGCTAACTCTCAGGTAAACGTCATCGTTTGGTTGATCGCCATCGATTACATCTTGGGAATCATCGGGGCGATTTTAAAAAAAGAATTTCGTCTGGGAAAGATGGCAAAAGTGATGGGGAAAGGGGTGATAAACTACCTCCTCGGTTTTGCTGTCTTGGAACTGGTGGGACAAGCCATCCCCACTTTGGCCTGGATCGTCCCGCTTGGGTTTGTCATCATCGTCTTGGCTTTGATCGGTTCGATTTGCGAAAACCTGGGAAAACTTGGGCTTAACCTTCCTGCCTATTTGAAAAGAGACTAATCTTTTCGCGGGTCTGCCAGGAGTCGAACCTGGATTAGCGGATTTGGAGTCCGCCGTTCTGCCGATTGAACTACAGACCCTATTTTACTTCCTTGTGAAGGGTGTGCTTTCTACACCAGCGACAATACTTTTTCAATTCTAACTTTTTCTCGCTCGTTCTTTTCGATTTGCGGAGATAATAATTTATCCTTTTACATTCCTGACATTGAAATTTTGAAAAATTTTTTTTCTTTGCCATAAGCCAGAGGGGAGAATCGAACTCCCGACCTTTCCCTTACCAAGGGAACGTTCTACCACTGAACTACCCTGGCAATATTTAGTAATTAGTGATTAGTAGTTAGGAATTAGGAAAAAATTCTGCTAATCACTAATGAACTAACAACTAATTTCTAACTTGTGGGTAGGGAGGGATTTGCACCCCCGAAGCCCGAAGGCAGCTGATTTACAGTCAGCCTGGTTTGTCTACTTCCAATACCTACCCATTTGATTTTTAAATAATACCAAATTTTTTAGCCCTTTCAAGATGATGTGGATTATTCATTCCAATTTCTTTTATATATCTATACAAATCTGGTTTTCTTGTAAGATAGAGTTTATAATTACTAACATTAGAAGGGTAATATCCTAACTTTAGCAGAATTCTTCGTGTTGACCGAAGTAAAGGAATTGAACAATTAGAAAAAGACATTTGAACTCCAAATTTAAGCAAGTAAATTGAACCGTCGGTATCAAAAAAACCTCTTAAAAAAGACTTTAGATAAGAATCCTTATTAAACAGCCAAGAGGGTACATCCACTTGAGATTTAACTTTATTACTATTAAATAATCCTTTACTTCTCAAATAATTTATTAAATCAACCGAACTAATAAATAGTTCTATTGTATTTTGATTCGTTCTTTGACGAATTCCGGGGCTTACTTTAAATAAAGATTTTAATAATTTTTTAACGTAATCCACGTATTCCTTCTCCATAATAGAATCAAAATAAATCCAAATTTGTCCAGTACCTATATGACCGTCGCCCAATATTATCCCTACAAATTCGGCAAAATCGTCTGAAAAATCAGGAAAGTTTAATTCACTTGTTTTTCGGTTTAAATAATGAGGTTTTCTTTCAGGACAAGTAGGAATATTGAATCTTTTCAGTCTTTCAAAAACAGTTTGTTCTGCAATTCCTAAAAGTTTCCCAATATCTCCGATCGTTTTATTTTGATTAATGTAAAGTTCTATTAATTCTCGTCGTTTTTGATTCTCTTCTTCAATTGTCCATCTCCGAGGCATAATTTAATTTTATCATAAAAATAGTTATTTTTCAATTACTTTTTGGTATTTTTCTCTCCATTCTTGAATTTTCTTGTGGTTACCGGACAAAAGCACTTTTGGCACTTTCCAATAAACGCCCTTTTTAGGTGAAAAAACCTCAGGCCGGGTATACTGAGGGTATTCGATAAACCCTCCTTTTTTTAATCTTTCTTTTAAAAATTCTTTTTTCCCAATCACCCCAGGAATCAACCGAGAAACTGTTTCAATTACCACCATCGCCGGCAATTCCCCCCCCATTAAATCGTAAGGTCCGATAGATAGTTGAAAATCGGCAATATATTTTGCCACTCTTTCATCAACCCCTTCATAACGACCGCAAATTAAAATTACTCTTTTTAATTTTGACAATTGATAAGCTATTTTTTGATTGAATATCTTCCCCCTCGGCGTAAAAAGGATTATTTTTTGTTTTTTAGTTTTTGGGGTTTTGCGTTTTATTGCCCGAAGGGCTCGGTAAATCGGCTCTAATTTCAAAACCATCCCCAGTCCTCCGCCGTAAGGTTTGTCATCGACCGTTTTGTGTTTATCCTTGGTGAAATCTCGGAGGTTGTAAATCCTGATTTTAATCAAGCCCTTTTCTTGGGCTTTTTTAATCAAAGATTCTTTCAAAAAAGAATCGAAAATTTTGGGAAAGATGGTGATGATGTCGAAATAAATCATAAAAAGAAAACGATGCTAGTTTGATAATAGCATCGTTTTCTCGGGTTGTGAATATCTTTAGAGTTTGATCTCTTCGAGCGATTCTTTTTTCCTTCTCGTTCCGCCTTCTGGTTCTTCGATCTTTAAATTAACCCTGGCGTGATTTTTCAGACCGACGATCTTTACCAAAGACCTGATCGCTCGGGCTGTCGCCCCACCCTTGCCGATGATTTGGCCCATGTCCTCAGGATGAACTTTCAAAGAGAGCAAAACTCCCATTTCATCTACTCTTCTTTCGATCTTAACCTCGTCCGGGTGGTCGACTAAAGCCTTGACTACATATTCGAGAAATTCTTGGTCAGCTGGTTTAGCCATGTTCTTCCTTAGATGGATTCAGTAGCCCGACCTTTTCTTCCCGGCCTTCGAACGGCAAAATCGGGAAATGCTACTTCTTTCATTTTATCGCCCAAAAATTCCTTGTCAAGATGGCGGGGGCGATGGGATTTGAACCCACGATCTCCCGCGTGACAGGCGGGTGTTCTGAACCGGGCTGAACTACGCCCCCTCGCTCGCCTCCCCAGCGCTACGCGCTGGCGCTCGGCTTCGCCTCGCTTCGGCTCGCTCTTGGACCCCTTTCTTAAAAAGAAAGGTGTCCAACCTCCAAAGAAACAATAGGTTTTATTTATTCTAATGTACCCTCAATTGCGCTCCGCTCGCATTTCCGCTCCCTTCAATGCTCGCTCCGCAATCACCCCTTCCTAGAAGGTAGATAATTACTTTCGCGGGGCTTCGGCTCGCTCTCCATAGGGAAGGAACTAGGTTCCTTCCCTCCATGGCGGCCGATCATCTCAAAGAGATTGATCGGCCTGTCACCCTTCTTCCTAAAATTTGTAATCTTGAATTAGCCACTCGATCACTTATTCACTCGGTCACTTAAATTTTGCCGGGGATGGGAATCGAACCCATGTCTGACGCTTATGAGACGTCCGCTCTAACCATTTGAGCTACCCCGGCGAATTTTTCGATGAGATGGGTATCGGATTGACCCTATTTCAGAAAAAAATTTAGGAACGTCTTTTTTATTTATGTTTAAACAAACCGTCTTTCCCCAATAAAATCCTTTTTTAGGTGTCAAGTGGCAAGGAACAAACCTTTTCAGCATTTTCATAACTTGAATAAGTCCTTTCTTATTAACAATTTTCACCCTTATCCTTCCATTATCATCGAAATCAGCTTCATCGTCAAAAAATGCTCTAAGCCAATTTCTCTGTATTTCTTTTGAGCCATTGATAATTGAATCTGGGATACTCCAACTATATGAATCACTCACACCAAGTTTTCTAAAAAAATCCCAAATTCTTTTCGAGTTTATTCTAATTTTATTTTTATAGATTTTCTTTCCTCTCACTCCAAAGCTCTCATACATATCTTTTTGAAATTCTTTTAAAAGATCCCGGTTATTATTGTCATAACCCACCACATATTTAGTACGTACAGTGTTTTTGCGATATTTTGCCCAATATCCATAACTATCTTTTTCTTGATAATGGGAAAGATATCCATCTCCGCAAATATGGGCATGAAGTCTCGCTAAAGCCGGAGTCATCTTCTGTGGTGATCTAGAAACGGGAGATAGTCTTCTTTTAATTCCCATTTTTGCTAATCTATTGTTTATCGCTGCCAGAGTCCTCTTCAATCTTTGAGCAATCTCATTTAAAGTAAGTGATGTATTTAAATAAAGTTTTTTAAGGTACTTCTCTTCAGCTGATGACCATCTCATAAACTTTAAATAAAATTTACATTTGCGGGGCCGGGAGTTGCACCCGGGTCTCCAGCTTATGGGACTGGCGAGGTACTACTCCTCCACCCCGCTCTTTATAAATAAAAAATTTTAGAAATTTTGTAAAGTCTCTAAAAGCTTTTCGTAAGTTGCCAAAATCTTTTTTGCTTTGTCGATGTCTATTTTATAACTCGGGTCGCGCAAGATGCTTTCTTTCACTCTTTCTGCCTCTTTTATCTCCTCGATTTTTATTTCCAAACCCGGCACCTTCTCTTCGGAAATCACCTCTAAAAAGTTTCTCACTTTTTCCGAAAGAGTTGCTCCCTGATAACCGGCCTTGGTAAAAGCCTCCCCGACCAAAGAATCAGCCTCCAAAATAGCCAGGCTTGCCTCTTCTTCAATCCCCTTTTCTAACCTCTTTTTAATCTTTCTCCATTTTTTGGCATAGGGAAAAACTTTTTCTGCTCGGTAAAAAAGAAATTCTTTGGCATCGATCAAAATCGCCCTTCTCAACCAACTCGTTTTAAGCAAAGCCCAAATGGTATAGCCGGTAAAGAAAAAGCCAAAAACCAAAAAGGTGATTTTTATTGCCAAAAGATAGCCTTCAAATTTTGGATACAAAAGGAAGTTCAAAATTTCGTCTAAAATTTTTTTTACTTCAGGATTCATAAACTTGGGCGGTTTGAAAAATTTTTTGTTCGCTAAAAGCCGGGCCGATGATCTGAAGGCCGACCGGCAATTTTCCTATTTTGCCAACCGGAAAAGAAAGGGCGGGCAAACCAGCCAAATTGACCGAGATGGTGAAAATGTCCGAAAGGTACATTTTTAATGGATCCTCGATTTTTTCTCCAAATTTAAAGGGAAGGGTTGGACTGGTTGGGGTAAAAATTAAATCCACATTTTTGAAAGCCTCGTCAAAATCTTTCTTGATCAAAGCCCTTACTTTTTCTGCCCGCAAATAATAAGCTTCGTAGTAACCGGCCGAGAGGGCGTAGGTTCCGAGCATGATCCTTCTTCTTACCTCAGGCCCAAACTTTTCCCCTCTTGTTTTGAAATACTGCTCAAGAAGGTTTTCGCTTTTTGATCTTTCGCCTTTTTTCAAACCGTACCTGAGACCGTCGTATCTGGCTAAATTGGCGCTGGCTTCAGAAGGGGCGATGATATAATAGCAAGGCAGGGCGTATTCGGTATGAGGAAGAGAAATTTCTAAAATTTTCGCTCCCATCTTTTCGTATTTCTCGATCGCCTTTTTGATCGCCTCTTCGACTTCTTTTTCCATCCCTTCGACAAAATATTCTTTCGGCACGCCGATTTTTAAATCTTTAATTTCAAAACTTTGGTTTTTGCTCTCAAACCTGAGACTTGTCGAATCCATTTCATCTTCGCCCTTTATCACCTCAAAAACGATTTGGCAATCTTTGACTGTCTTTGTCAAAGGCCCTATTTGGTCTAAAGAGGAAGCAAAAGCGATCAAACCGTATCTGGAGACGGTGCCGTAAGTCGGCTTTAGACCAACGATCCCACAAAAAGAAGCCGGTTGTCTGATCGAACCGCCGGTATCTGAACCTAGAGCAAAAAGGCAAAAGTCTGCGGCCACCGCCGCCGCCGAACCTCCTGAAGAACCGCCCGGAACCCTTTCTAAATCTAACGGGTTTTTTGTTTTAAAAAAAGCAGAATTTTCGGTCGAGCTTCCCATGGCAAATTCATCCAAATTTGTCTTCCCCAAAATTATCGCCCCAGCCTCTTTTAATTTTTTCACCACTGTGGCATCGTAAGGCGCGAAATAATTTTCCAAAATTTTCGAACCGGCGGTGCATCTCATTCCTTCGACCAAAATGTTGTCTTTGATGGCACAAGGAATTCCAGCCAAAACCGGAATTTCCCTTTTTTCAAAAATCATTTCGTCGATTTCTCTCGCCCTTTCTAAGGCGCCTTTTTCGTTCAAAGTTAAAAAAGCAAAAATTTTTTTATCTTCTTTTTTTATTTTCTCTAAATAAGCCTTGGTCAGCTCGAAGACAGAAATTTCCTTTTTTAAAATAAGTTCCCGGGCTTTGGTGATGGTTAAATTTGAAAGTTCCATGTTAGATGATTTTTTTAACTTTCAGATAATTTTCTTTGACTTCTGACATCGCTTCTAACAAAGTAAAAATTTTTTCTCCTTTGTTTTTTGCCTCGTCTTTTCTAAAAATATTCTTTGTCGCGCTCGGGTGGAACATCGGCTCAACTTTAGAAACGTCAACCTCTTTCAATTTTTCGATGTAATCCAAAATCGAGGACAATTCTTTTTGAAATTTCTTAACTTCTTTTTCTTTTAAACCAATCCTGGCCAATTTGGCAATGTGTTTTACTTCTTTTTCTGAGATCATAATTATTTTGGTGGCTCTAGTTCGACGGTTTCGACTAAAACTTCTCGCAGTTCGTCTAAATTTTCCAAAACCATTCCCGCCCCCCTGGCCACCGCCGTCAAGGGGTCTTCGACGATTTTTGTTGGCACCTTTGTTTCTTTTTGAATTAAAACGTCCAAACCTCGCAAAAGTGCTCCCCCACCAGAGAGATAGATTCCGTTGTGCATGATATCGGCCAATAATTCAGGCGGGGTTTCTTCGAGGGTGGCTTTAATCTCACTCACTACCTGCCTGACTGATTTTTCCATCGCCCTCCTTATTTCTTCGCTTGAAACCAAAACCTCTTCTGGCAAACCAGTGGCCAAATTTCTTCCTCTCATCGGAAATTCTTTTTTTTCTTTTTGGGGATAGGCCGAACCGATGGCAATTTTCACTGCTTCGGCCGTCCTTTCACCGATGGCCAATCGATATTCTTCCTCAGCAAAACGAATGATGTCTTCGTTGAATTTGTCTCCGGCGATCCTTAAACTTTTCGCCAAAACGATTCCCCCCAAAGAGATGACGGCCATTTCGGTCGTCCCACCGCCAATATCGACGATGAAATTCCCTCCCGCTTCCTGGACCGGTAATCTCGCCCCGATGGCCGCGGCCATCGGCTCTTCGATCAAAAAAACTTCTCTCGCCCCGGCCGATTTTGCCGCATCCAAAACCGCCTTCCTTTCAACCTCGGTTACCCCCCACGGAATGCCAACGATCACCCGTGGGCCTAAAAATTTTTTTCTTCTGGCTTTCTCGATAAAATACCTAAGCATTTGCTCGGTCGTCTCAAAATCAGAAATCACCCCTGACCTCAAAGGTCTGACCGCGACCACATAGCCAGGCGTTCTCCCAACCATTTTTTTTGCTTCGGCGCCAACAGCTAAAATCTGGCCGGTCTTTTGGTTGATGGCCACCACCGAAGGTTCTTGGATAACGATTCCTTTTCCTCTGACGTAAACTTCGGTATTGGCCGTTCCCAAATCGATGGCGATATCCTCAGAAAAAAATTTAAGAAAATCCTCAACCCTTCTTAATAGGCTTGAGCGAAGAGCCATTTTCTTTTTGCCGGTTTTTTACAAAAAACGCACTTTCCTTTTTCCTCGACCGTTTCCAGGGGAAGGCATCTTGTTGTCGCTTTGGTTTCTTTTTTTATTTCCTCTTCACAACTTCTCCTTTCACACCAAAAAGCCCTGATAAACCCTTTTTTCTTTTTCATTATATCCTTAAACTCGGTAAAATCCGAAACCTCTCTCGTGTTCTCTTTTACAAATTTAGAACTTTTGGCAAAAAGGTTTTTTTGGATCGAGTCCAAAATCTTTTCTGTTTCGTGGGCCAAAGAAGAGAAAGGAAGGGAAATTTTTTCTTTATTGTCTCTTCTCGCCAAGGTTACCTTTTTTTCTTTTATTTCTTTTTCGCCGATTTCAATCCGCAACGGCACCCCTTTCAATTCCCATTCGTTAAATTTCCAACCGACTGAATATTCTTTTCTGTTATCGATTTTAACTGAAAATTTTTTCAAAATTTCTTTGATTTCTTTTGCTTTTTCCTCCAAAATTTTATCCTCGACATTTTTTGTGAAAACCGGAACGATGACGATTTGGATCGGGGCGATTTTAGGTGGCAAAACCAAACCGTCGTCGTCACCGTGAACCATAACCAAAGCGCCGATACTTCTGGTCGTCAAACCCCAAGAATTTTGCCAAACGAATTTTTCCTTTCCTTTTTTGTCCAAAAATTTGATCTGAAAAGGCTGGGAAAAATTTTGACCAAGGTCGTGGGAAGTACATCCTTGGAGGGCTTTGCCATCGGGCATCAACATTTCAAAAGTATAAGTTTCTAGAGCGCCGGGAAATTTTTCTGATTCTGATTTTTTACCCCAAAACCCGTCGATAGCCAAAACCTCTCGGTAAAAATCGACGTAGGTTTTCAAAATTTTCAAGGTCTCTTCTCTTTCTTCTTCGTGGCTGGCGTAGGCGCAATGTCCTTCCTGCCAAAGAAACTCAAGCGTCCTCAAAAAAAGTCTCGGTCTCAGTTCCCACCTCAAAACGTTGCACCATTGGTTGATTCGTAAAGGAAGGTCGCGCCAAGATTTTATCCATTTTGAATACATTTGGTAGATGATTGTTTCGGAAGTCGGGCGCAAAACCAGTTTCTCTTTCAATTCTTTCCCTCCACCGATGGTTGCCAAGATTAACTCTGGTGAAAATCCCTGGAGGTGCTCTTTTTCCTTTTTTAAAAATTTTTCTGGGATCAAAAGAGGAAAATAGGCGTTCTCGACCCCTATTTTTTTTATTTTTTCGTCAAAAATTTTTTGGATTTTTTCCCAGATAGAAAAGCCGTATGGTTTGATCACCATACAACCCTTTACCGGCGCATAATCAGCCAAACCAGATTTCAAAACAAGGGTCGTATACCATTCAGAAAAGTTTTCTTTTTTGGGAATTTCTTTTTTCATTTTAACAACGCGCTGATATCTTTAATGGTCACGAGAATGCCCAAACTCAAAAAGAGACAGAAAAAAAAGAAGGTGATTTTTCTTTCCCATTCTTGGGGAACTGGTTTTTTCCTCAAACCTTCGATGGCTAAAAAAAGGATTTTCCCACCGTCCAAAGCCGGGATAGGAAGGGTGTTGAAAATGGCTAAATAGATCGACAAAACGGCGAGAAATTGTAAGAAATAATTCGGTCCCAAATTACCGAATTGAGAAAAGAGGTTGAAAACCCCCACCGGTCCCATCATTTCCACTCCGCTTGGTTTTCCGGCAAAAACTCTTTTTAAAGCTTCAAACCAACCCTGAAAAACACCAAGGGTTATTTGAAAAGTGACTTTGGCTCCTTCGACCGGCGCTCGAAGCAAAGGGTAAGATTTGATCGTCATTCTGGCCAAAACCACTCCCATCGGTCCTTCCTCTTCTGGTGGAGAAACCCTTGGGGTTATTTTCTTTTCAAAAATTTCTTTTCCTCTTTGAATGACGAGGGTGATTTCCTTTCCTAAGTTTTCTTTGGTAAACTCTTGAACCTCTTTCGTCTTTTCGATTTTTGAAATTTCTGCTTTTTCGCTTTTTAAACCAACGATGAAATCTCCGATTTTCAAACCTGAAATTTGGGCTGGAGAACCAGGAGCGATACCGACGATTTGAACTTTTATCTCTTTTAAATTCCCGTTTTCTTCATCGGCAATCACCTGAGGAACGCCCCATCCCATCAAAAAAGTGAGCAAAAGAAAGGCAATGATCCAAAAACTTAAAACTCCGCCAAAAACGATCAAAAACCTTTGCCAAATCGGTTTTTGACTAAAACTCCCCTCTTCCTCTCGTCTTTCCTCTTCACCGTAAATTTTTACAAAAGCGCCAAAAGGAAGCAAATTCAAAGAAAAAAGAGTTTGGCCAATTTTCTTTCCAAAAATTCTCGGCGGAAACCCTAATCCAAATTCCTCCACTTTTACTTTAAAAAGTTTGGCCAAAAGAAAATGACCAAACTCGTGAAGGAAAATCAAACCAACCAGACAAAAAAAAGTGATAAAAATGATTAAAGTCATTGAAAACAGGTTTAAGCACCGAGGATCTCTTTCTCTTTTTTCTCTGTCATTTCCTCGATCTTTTCGTTGTACTCATCGATTAAATCTTGGAGTTTTTCTTTTCCGCGGTATTTATCGTCTTCAGAAATTTTCCCTTCTCGAAAATTTTGTTGAATTTTGTTCCAGGCTTCCTCTCGCCAATTCCTGATCGTTTTTTTTGCCATCTCCTTTTTTTGAGAAACCAACCGAATCAGGTTTTTCCGAAACTCTTCGCTCAAAGGGGGAAAATTGACCCTGACGACGTTTCTCTCAACCACCGCGCTTACCCCTAAACCGCTTTTTTCAAAAGCCTTCAAAATTCCTTCGATGTAAGACTGGTCCCAAGGTTGGATGACAATTTCCCTTGGTTGAGGGACAGAAATTAAGGCCAACTGTTTTAACGGAAATTTTTGACCAAAACATTCCACTTCCATATCCTCGACCAAGTCGGCGCTTGCCCGCTGAGCCCGGATTTTTTTCAACTCCCCTTCTAAAAACCTTACCGCTTTTTCCAACTCTGGTTTTATTTCCTCGATTATTTTTCGGTAATCGACTTTTTCCTCTGTCATAAGAAAATTTTAACAAAAAAACGGAGGAATGTCGAGTTTAAAAACTCAAAAGAAGGATTTCTAAAATCAATTTCGGGTCGAGGTTGGTGATCAAATTGAGCAAATACAATCTTTGGATTTTTTCTAAAATTTGGGTTGATTTTTCCTCTTTTTTTTCTTGAGAAAGAAAAACCTCTCGATAATGAAAAAGAGAAATTTTTAAAATTTCTTCAACCTCAAAATCGGCCAACCATTTTTTGACAAGTTGAAAACGTTCAGAAAAACTCAACTTGGGAACTTTTTCCAATTCTTTGTCTAAATTTTCGATTTTTTCCAATTTTTTTTCATCAGTCAAAAATTCCACTACTTTTCCGATTTTCCCAAAAGAAAATTTCAAAATCTTTTCTGCTTTTTCCGGAGGAACTTTTTTTTGAGCCAAAAATTCTCTTATTTCCGATTTCGAAACCAAAGAAAACTTTATTTCTTGGCAACGGGAAAGGATGGTTGGCAAAAGAAGGTTTGGATATTCAGAAACGAGGATGATTAAACTTTCCCCTTTTGGTTCTTCCAAAGTTTTCAAAAAGCAATTTTGGGCCTCTTTGGTCATTGAATGGGCTGAATCTAAAATCACCACTTTCTTTTTTCCTAAAAAAGGCTTAAGGGAAATTTTCCAAGAAAGGTCTCTGATTTGGTCGATTTGGATTTTTCCGTTTATGGGTTGGACGAAAAAAAAATCAGGGTGCGAAGAAAGATTTTGGCCAAGAACCCAAGAAGCAAACTCAAAAGCCATTTTTTTCTTTCCGACCCCCTCTGGGCCAGAAAACAAAAAAGCGTGGGGAATTTTCCCCGATTCAAAAATTTTTCTTAAAATTTCCCTTTCTTTTTTTTTGTGGCCGACGATCATTTTTTAGCCATCAAACTTCTTTTGTACAAATCGAGGTTTTTCAAAATGATTCCCGTTCCCTTGGCCACACAAAGAATCGGTTCTTCAGCCAAAATCGTCGGGATGCCAATCGCTTTTTCAAAAAGTTGAGGAAGGTTTCTCAACAAAGACCCGCCCCCACTCAAAACCATTCCCTTTTCCATCACATCAGCCGAAAGCTCAGCCGGTGTTTCTCTCAAAGTGATTTTGACCGCCTGGATGATTTCTTCCAAAACGTCTGAAATCGCCTGGCAAATCTCGTTTGAATTGATTTTGATATTTCTTGGTAAACCAGAAACCAAATCCCTTCCTTTCACCTCCATTTCTTTTGGTTCTTTCTCTGGCAAGGCGGTTCCGATTCTAATTTTAATTTCCTCGGCCATCTGCTCGCCGACCGCCAGGTTGTATCTTTTCCTGATGTAATCTGCGATCGCCTGGTCGATTTTATCTCCGGCCACCCGAACAGAATTGGCGGTGACGATCCCCCCTAAAGAAATCACCGCCACTTCGCTCGTTCCCCCGCCGATGTCAACGATCATATTCCCAGAACAAGACTCGATCGGAATACCAGCGCCCAAAGCAGCCAAGATCGGTTCTTTGGCCACAAAAACCTCCCTTGCTCCGGCCTCTTTCCCCGCCTCGACCAAAGCCCTTCTTTCGGTTGAAGTTGCCCCGGCCGGGATGCTAACCAAAATTTCTGGTTTGATAAAACGGAAAAAACCTAAGGTCTTTCTCAAAAAATACCTGATCATGGCCAAGGTCACCCGAAAGTCGGCAATCACCCCGTCTTTTAGAGGGCGGTAAATTTTGATTTCGGCCGGCGTCCGGCCAAGCATTTCTTTTGCCTCTTTCCCCACGGCCAAAATTTTGTTATCGAGCAAAGAAACGGCTACCACCGAAGGCTCTTGGAAAACCACCCCCTTTTTGGGCAAAAAGACGATCGATTTTGAGGTCCCAAGGTCAATTCCGATTTTTGTTGAAAACATAGTTTCTAAATCGAGTTTAGTAAATTTTCCGAAAGTTTGCAAATTTGATATGATAAAAAAATGAATCCCTTCAAAAGAAAATTCCTGTTTTTTTCCCTTTTTCTCCTCTTTTTAATCGCCGCCCCCCTTATCATCCTTTATTCTTTGGGCTATCGTTTAGATTTGAAAAACAAAAAAATCACCCAGACCGGCGGAATTTTTGTCAAAACCATCCCGCCAAGCGCCCAAATTTTTTTGAATGGAAAGTTAAGCAAGAAAACCGATTTTTTGTTTGGCTCGGCAGTGATTAAAAACCTTTTGCCAAGGACCTACAAAGTGAGAGTAGAAAAAGATGGATTTTTTCCTTGGGAAAAAGAGCTGGAAGTGAAAGAAAAAGAAGTGACCAAAACAAAAACCATCGTTCTCTTTCCAAAAAACATAAATTTCCAATTGATTTCTGACCAGGCAGAAAAAATTTTGCCAAACAGTAAAGGGTTTTTAATTTTGGAAAAAGCCGAAGGAGATTGGGCTCTCAAATTTTATGATTTGGAAAGAGGGGTTAAAAGCCATTTAATTTCGGGAAGAGAAATTTCTGCCTCAACCAGCGAACCTTCCAATTTCTTTTGGAACAAAGAAAAGGAAATTTTTTTTGATTTGGAAACTGAAAAGGGAGAGAAAAATTTTTCTTTAAATTTCGAAAACGTTCCCAGATTGAGCGAGAGAAAAATACCTACTTCCACTGACCTTGTTTTTTCAAAAAAAATCGGCGACGACCTTTACGAACTGGACCGTTTTGGCATTTTGCGAAAAAACAACCTCTCTTTGAACCAAAATCCCTTCCCGATAAAGCCAGGGGCAAATTACCAAATTGAGACCGCTTTTGATTTTGTCTTCCTTCTTGAAGATGGCGACCTTTTCCTTTTAGACACAAAAACTGGCCTTTTCGATAAAATTTTTGAAGGAGTGAAGGGGATGAAAATTTCGCCTGATAAAAAAAAGTTGGTCTTTTTCTCCCATTTTGAAATTTGGGTCTTTTATTTACAAGAGATTACCGAACCACCGGTCAAAAAAGTTGGTGATAAGGTTTTTTTGAATCGCTTTTCAAAAGAAATCGGCGACCTCTTTTGGCTCAGTCCAGATTACCTTGTCTTTAACCTTGGAGATGAAATCAAGGCAATGGAAATCGACGAAAGGGATACAATCAATTTGGTCGACCTTGCCAATTTTAAAAATCCCCAGATTTTCTTTGACCTGGGGAAAAAGAAGCTTTATATTTTTAGCGAGAAAAATTTGTATCAATCTGAACCTCTTTTTTGAAGCGCAAACTCAGCCGTCTCCATTTTCTTTTTAAAATTTTCCCAGTCCATCTCTCCTTCGCCAACGATCTCGCAAATTTCCCGAAACTGACAGCTTTTGCATTGCCAATTATCCGGATAATCTGGAATTCTTTGGGGAACGCGGTTTGATTCGATTTTCTTCTTTAGTTTTTGAAACCATTCCAAAAGTTCTTTCACCACCTCTTCTTGATAATCGAAAACAAATTCCTTTAACTCTTGGGTGTCTTTGTTGACATAAAGTAAAATTCCTTTTTTTATCCGAAAATAATGCAAATAGAGTTGGACTTGCCAAAAATGTTCTGGCATCGGCTTTTCCATTTTTTCAAAATTCATCTTCCCGCTGATGCTTTTGACATCCAAAACGTACTGTTCGCCGTTCAAAGAAACGATGGCGTCAGCCCGACCGGCGATAATTTCTTGAGGAGGAATAGAAATTTCTGAAGCCGTCACTATCCCAAAACTAAAAAGGGGGTTCAAAATCATCCGGTGGATGAAATCGCCGTGGTCAAAAATTCTCAACCTTTCTGCCTCGATCTCTTTGGCTGGCGCTTTTTTAAATTTAAAAAAAATCGACCGCGGGCACTTCCCGACCTCGCTGATGTAAAACTGAACCCTTTCTCTCTCTTTTTTTTCTCTTTCCCTTTCCAAATAAAATTTGTCGATCAATTCTCGAAGCATTAGTCCATTATAACTCAAAAAAAATAAAAAAACAAGGAAAATCAAAGAGGTTCGAATGAGTTTGAAATCATTCAGTTGAGGAAGCTACCGTAGTGGAATTTTCGGAGGTAGTTGAAGAGTTTTCAGAAGTGGTTGAAGTTACCGCTTCGGTCGAACTACTTTCGGTTGTACTATTTTCTTTTACGACCTCAGGGTTGATCTGATTTTTCTCTAACAATTCCCTGAATTGTTCTTTGGTGATACAAATCGCCTCGCCGTTTTCTTTCAGGCAAAGTTTTTCCGTGGTCAATTTTTGGACTTCCAATTCGCCGTTTACGTTAATGACCAAGCCTAAAGAACTCAAACCAACCCGCAACTGCTCGGTATAAGTATTCACCAATTCCTCGTTTTCATTTTCTTTGACCGTCAAATCGTTGCCAAGCCAATGGGGATTGACAAGCATCATCACCTCTTTGACCTCTTTTCCTTGATAATCTTCGAGGGCTATCCCGATCACCCTTCCCGCTCTTGTTGCCTTCATCGCCACCCCCGGGGTCGAGGAAGCGGCGGTTAAAGGATCGCCAGCAAAAATCGGGCCGTTTTCAGTCGAAACCTTTACCGGCACCCTTCCCGCCAAAGCGACCAACCTCGAGCTGGTGGCATCAAACCCACCCCACATAATGATTCCGGCATTACCGCTGACTACGCCGAGCAGTTTTGAGTCGTAAGGAAAGGTGGCTTTTTCGACCGTCCTGTTTTCAGAAATGGAAACAACCTCCCCTACTTCTGGACATTTTTTCTCTTCATAACAATTTTGGTCGATCGGGAAAGCCTCGGCAATATCGACCCCACCACTGTTTTGATTAACCACGCCGGTAAAGTTGGCGCTTCCCATCACTCCCAAGGCAACGGTCGAGGTCGAGCCGGCATCGATCGTCAAAAGCCGAGATGGTGTCGTCGTCCCAATCCCAACATAACCAGAAGGGGTTAAGGTCAAAACGGTGTTTGAGGTTAGAGAGGAAGAGGCAGAGAGTTTGAATTTTCCAGAATCTTGAGAATCGATGCCAGCCAACCAGTTGGTTTCTCCAGATTCGGCATAGTAAACAGTGACCCTGATATGGTCGACATAGGCAGTGAGGGGACCGGGGTTGTAAAAGTTAACAGATAAAACAACACCAAAGGTTGAAGTGTTGATGTCAGAAGGGGTCCAAGTCGTTCCCCAGAGGTCGTTTGAACCACCATAACTCTTGTAGGTGTCGCTCGTTGGCCAGGCACCTGTAGCTGCTTTGTTGTCACCAACAACCGTTCCTCCTTTGACAAGCTTGACGGTGTTATCGACCACCCCGATACCAGAAGGAGTATCTGACTTCCTTTCTATCTCAACCACTATTCCGACGATGGTGTTTGTGGCTGGGATGTTGAAACCAAAGTTTGTTGCTTTGAGATAATGAGAGAGGGCGCCAGTTGCTCCGGCTGAGGTGGCGTATTGGTCGTCGCTGGTGGTGGCGTTTAAAGGAGAGGCCCAACTTTGAGTTCCGCCGTTTGAGGAATCGCTAACAACCGAAGATGGGCTGTAAGGTTGGGTGTTGGTTGGGTTCAGAGAAGAGGATTGATAACGGATGGCTAAGGTGCCAGCTTTTGATAGGTGTAAAATCTCGGTTGGCTGGTTTGTGCCAATACCTAGTCTTTTGTTTGTGTTATCCCACCAGAAATTATTGTCGCCAGAGATGCTCGAAGTGCCGGTCCAGAAAGCCGCCTGACCTGGAAAACCCGTGCCGGTCACTCCACCAAGCCCGGGCACCGATAACCAGCTCAAATTACCGCTGCCATCGTTCGCCAAAACATAGTTTGCCCCAGCCGCTTGAGAAGAGGGCCAAGAATAAGAAACGTTTTTGATTTTGACGATGTCGCCTGAAGAATCAACCTGGAATTGGCCTCCACTTCCAACACTCAAGAGAGAGGCTGGATTTGTATTTCCGATGCCAACGTTACCCATAAAGGTTGAGGTGGCAGAAATGTAAAGGTCGCCTTGAACTGTCAGTTTCGATGCCGGCGTCGTCGTCCCGATGCCGACGTTGCCATTTGCTCCAAGAACGAGTTGATTAGAATTACTACCAGTAAATAAAGTAGTGGTTGCATTTCCTTGAATTGTA
>Ga0315298_1002658_pt1 | contig 29822 bp, 25 predicted proteins | sample WHS_1_MG_FD_203077 | JGI IMG/M metagenome (GOLD analysis project Ga0315298, IMG submission 203077) | Extremophilic microbial mat communities from Washburn Hot Springs, YNP, Wyoming, USA - WHS_1_MG | ecosystem: Environmental > Aquatic > Thermal springs > Hot (42-90C) | place: USA: Wyoming... | reverse complement strand
CACGGCGCATGGGTGGGGGGGTGTGCCACTGCTTGCCGCAAAGCAAGCAGTGCTGCTGGACTGTCTAACCACTGCTTCTGACGAAGCAGTGGCACACGGCGCATGGGTGGGGGGAGTGTGCCACTGCTCGCCGCAAGGCAAGCAGTGCTGCTGGACTGTCTAACCACTGCTTCTGACGAAGCAGTGGCACACGGCCTGCTTTTACACCCGCAATGGGGCGCAAGGGGGGCAAAACGCCATTTGCGTCGCCGGGGCATCCGCCGCGCACCGCCCCTTCAAGCACGCGAGGATATACTCGGCTGCCCGCCGCGACGCCCCGGCCTGGCCTACCTCGGCCGCCAGCCGCCCCAAGCGTTCGACCAAGGCTTGCCGGCTTGGGGGGTCCTGCAGCCAGCCGATAACGTGCCCCGCAATCTCCCGCGACTTGTCCTGCCACGTCAGGTACTCGGGGTACAGCACTTGATAAGCATCGGGCTGCGAAGGGTGGTAGGGGGTCAGATCACGGGGAAACAGCTCGTCGGCGGCCAGCAGGTTGACCAGCGTGATGTACTTCACCTTGCGGAAGAACCGCTGCACCAGGTATGCGGCGGGATGGATCCAGTAGAGGATCACGGCCGGCTTGGCATGGTACAGTAGCTCCAGCGATACCGAACCCGAGACCGCCATGCAGCACTCGGCCAAGCGAATCAACTCCGGGGTGTGCCCGCAATGGACGTCAACAGGTAGATTGGTTTGGGCGGCCGCCTTTCGTGCGATCTCCGCTTGCTGCGGCCTGAACGCTGCCACCGCAAACCGCACCCCAGGGACCGCCCGGTGGACCAAGTCCGCCGCCCGGAGGAACCACCGCAGGTTGTGCGTTACCTCCTGCGTTCGCGAGCCGGGCAGGATGGTTACCAGCGGCCCCGGCCGGCTGGCATATTCGGCCATAAACGTTTCGTCGGGGCGCTGGCGGCGCAATTCATCGAAAAACGGGTGGCCCACGAAGGTGGCATTGCACCCGCGGGTGCGGAACCACGCTTGTTCGAAGGGCAGACTGCAAAGCACATGATCTACCAGTGCCCGCATCTTCTTGACCCGCCATTGGGCCCACGCCCAGATCTGGGGCGGAGTGTAATAGAAGACGGGGATACCTCGTGCCTTAGCCCGCCGGGCAATCCACCAGTTGAACCCCGGGTAATCGATCAGGACCACCGCATCGGGCCGGTGTTGACGGAAATACCGGTCGGCCTCGCCCAGTAGTGCCCAAAACTTGTGCAGATTGACCAAAGCGCGGGCAAACCACATGACAGCCAAGGCCGTCAGGTCGGCCAAAAGGGTGCAGCCGGCTTGGGCCATGGCCGGTCCCCCGAAACCCACCGCTTCCACCCCTGGATGCTGCAACCGTAACTGGCGGATCAGATTGGCGCCGTGCAGGTCCCCACTTGGCTCGCCCGCCGAGAAGAAAATCTTTATGGCACCCCCACCCATCAACGGCTCCTTCGCACAAATACGTTCCTTTACCTTCCTTGCACACACGCCTCGGTGTGCCACTGCTTGAATGCGTTAGCATTCAAGCAGTGAGGCCCTGGCATGGCCCGACGCCTTGCCCTCCAGCAGGGCACTGCTTGCCGGCGTGCCGGCAAGCAGTGGCACACACGCCTCGGTGTGCCACTGCTTGAATGCGCTAGCATTCAAGCAGTGAGGCCCTGGCATGGCCCGACGCCTTGCCCTCCAGCAGGGCACTGCTAGCCGGCGTGCTGGCAAGCAGTGGCACACACGCCCCAGTATCCCACAAGCACACCAAGGCACCAAGCCCAATCCAGCTCGCGACCCCACTCTCACCCGCAGGCTGGCGGCTGGCACCGCCGGAGCGTGCCGGGCTTAACGGCGCACCGGTCGCCGGCCGGCTTAGTTGCCGAGGGACTGTAGCGGGGCGGGGATTCGTCCCCCGAAGCGGACGAAGGCGGCGCTGGCCCCGGCGTTGCGGACCTCCATGACCGGGGTGGAGCCGAACAGGCCGCCAAAATCGACGAAGTCGCCTGCCTTGGCCCCGGGCACGGGGATGATCCGCACGGCGGTGGTCTTGTCGTTGATCACGCCGATGGCCATTTCGTCGGCGATCAAGGCGGCGATGGTCTCGGCGGGCGTATCGCCGGGGATGGCGATCATATCAAGTCCCACCGAGCAGACGGAGGTCATGGCCTCGAGTTTTTCGAGCACCAGGTGGCCTTGGCGGACGGCGTCGGCCAGGGCCGCGTCCTCGCTGACCGGGATGAATGCCCCGCTCAGTCCGCCCACGGAGCTGGAGGCGAACAGGCCGCCTTTCTTGACGGCGTCGTTGAGCATGGCCACGGCGGCCGTCGAGCCGGGGGCCCCAATCTTTTCGATGCCCAGGGTTTTAAGGATTTCGCCGACGCTGTCGCCCACCATGGGGGTGGGGGCCAGCGACAGGTCGACGATGCCGAAGGCCACCCCCAGTTCGGCGGCTACCTCGCGCCCGATGAGTTCACCCACGCGGGTAACGCGGAAACTGGTGATCTTGATTTCTTCGGCCAAGTCGCCCAGGGTAAGGTTGCGTTCGCGCTGGATGCGGCGCTTCAGGGCGTTGCACACCACGCCAGGACCGGAAACGCCGATGTTGACTGTGGCTTCCGGCTCGCCGGCGCCCATATAGGCGCCGGCCATGAAGGGATTGTCTTCCGGGATGTTGGCGAAGATCACGAGTTTGGCGCAGCCAAAGCCCCGGCGGTCGGCGGTGGCCTGGGCCACGCGGAGAACAATCTCGCCCATCTGGCGGACCGCATCCATGTTGATGCCCGCCTTGCGCGAAGCCACGTTGATGGAGGCGCACACCTGCCGTGTATGGGAGAGGACTTCGGGCAGGGAGTTCATCACCACGGCATCGGCCGCGCTGGTCCCCTTGTGCACCAGGGCCGTAAATCCGCCCACAAAATCCACTCCGCAGGCGGCGGCTGCCTCGTCCAGGGCCCGGGCTACCTGGACTGCGGCCGCATGCCCGTGGCCAGCCAACAGCGTGGAAACCGGCGAGATGGCCAGGCGCTTGTTGACCACGGGGATGCCGTATTTGCAGCCCACCCGCTCGCAGACCTCGACCAGCCGGCTGGCCCGGCTGAGGATCTTGTTGCGGAGCTTGCGGCACACCAAGTCCACACTGGGGGCCGCGCAATCCTCCACGTTCAAGGCCAGGGTGACCGCCCGCACGTCGAGGTGCTCGGCGTGCAGCATCTCGATGGTCGAGAGAATCTCGTCGGTTCGGAGCATCGCTTACCCGCCGGCCGTCGGTAGTCGAAGCTGGTTGGTGGCAACAAACACGTTCTCGTGCTGGAGCTTCACGGTAAAGCCCAGTTCCTGCCCCATCTGCTCCAGGTCGGTCTGCAACATGCGGATGTCCCAGCGCGAAGGGATTTCCAACTGGCCAATCAGCACGAACTCGTCTCCCTTGCGGTCGCCATACAGGTCCACGATGTTGATATCCTTGCCCGCCAGGTATTGGCTGAACCGCCGCACGATGCCGGGCTGATCCTTGCCGAAGGCTGTGATTACGAAGCGATCGCACTTTTCCGGCGGCTTGTAGCCTTCGCAGCGGTCGGCCCGCCGTGCCAGCACTTGGAACTCCGATCCGCCCGTCCCCGCCTTGCGGACCTGTTCCGCCAGGCGCTCGGGGTCCACCGGCTGGGGTGTGCTGACGATCATGATCAGCGTGAAGTAGCCGCCCAGCACGGTCTGGCTGCAGGCATCGATATTGCCCCCCAGGGACTCGACCGCGGTGGTGACGGCCGCCACGATCCCCGGATGATCGTCGGACATGACGTCCAATACGTACACGTTGTCAAAGCGTGCCATCATGGGCCAAGGCCACCATGTCAAAACGTTATAATCTACCACACAGCTAACGTAGCCAGAAGCACCCCCACTTTACGGTGAGGGCGTTGCTCGGGCGTGGCTTGAACAACCGCGTGGCGTCGGCTATGGTGGCATGGCCGCCAGCCAACGGCAGGTGGGCCGGGCTCGGGCGGGCCGGGCCGTCGGCCTTCGCGCAATCCAATCGAGGGAGGAACAAACCGTGGACAAGTGGCCCGTCGGCGTGTTTGCCAGCATCGACGCGGGGTTGGGCGTAAAACTGGAAGTGGCCCATGAGTTGGGCGTCCCCACCATCCATCTGCACGCCCCGCACCGTTCCACCCGCACCGAGGAGCACGCCAAGCGGTTCCTGGACCAATTGGCCTCCATGGGGATTACCATTACCGTGGTTTTTGGGGGATTTGAGGGGGAGAGCTATGCCGATATTCCCACGGTGGCCCGCACCGTGGGCCTGGTTCCCCCCGCCACCCGTGCTGCGCGGACTCAGGAAATGCGCGAAATCGCTGATTTCGCTCGGCGCCTGGGCTGCAAGGCCTTGGGGCTGCACATCGGTTTCGTGCCCCACGATGCCGCCGACCCCCTCTACGGCGACGTCGTCCGCGTGACCCAAGACCTGTGCAATTATCTGAAAGCCAACGGGCAAAACCTGCATCTGGAGACCGGCCAGGAATCGGCCGACACCCTCCTGCAGTTCATCGCCGATGTGGGACGCGACAATCTGTTCATCAACTTCGACCCGGCCAATATGATCCTCTATGGCACGGGCAACCCCATCGAGGCCCTGCGCAAAGTGGGGCACTACGTGCGGAGCGTGCACTGCAAAGACGCCCGCTGGGCCAAAAACCCCGGCAAGGAGTGGGGCCAGGAAGTGCCCTTCGGCACCGGCGATGTCAACGCCGAACTGTTCCTCCGTACCCTGAAAGAACTGGGATACGATGGCCCGCTGACCATCGAACGCGAAATCCCTCAGGAACCCGAACGCCAGAAGGCCGAAATCGGCCAGGCCGTACGCCTGATCAACGAGCTGAAGGCCAAGATCTGGGCATAGAGGCCTTGGGTGGTCGCTTGCAATACGCCATTCCGCAATCACCCCGGGAACCCCGTGAAATGGCACCCCTGGCCGTTACCGTCACCCACGCCTTGCCCGATGAAGAAGTCCTCCGGCGGCTTCACCAGCGGTACGACGCATTGAAGGCGGCCTATGGCCAGCACCTCGACGGCCTCGAAGAGCAGTGGGGCGACCACGAGCTCCGCTGCCGTTTCACCAGCTTCGGAATGCGTTTTTCCGGGTCGGCTACGGTCGGGGCCAGCGAGGTCTGTGTGCAGCTTGACTTGCCCCTGCTGGCCCTCGCCTTCAAAGGGATGATCGAGCGCCGGATTCGCGAGGAGCTTTCGGCAATCCTGGCGTAAGGGGCGATGGCAAATACGGACTTGAACGAAGACTTTTTTCCCGCATGGACTATGCGCAGTATTGTCGGCGAGGCCTACTTCCCGCCCCATCGGGTGGATGATGCTCCTCCTGAGGTGTAATACAGCCCACAGGTAGCCTTGTACAGGGGCAGTGCCTCGCGATAATAGCGGAGCCCCGCTCCCGGGGCCAGCACTGCCATTTCCTACGATTGCCACTCGACGAAGGCAGGCTCCCTGGTGCGCACGCAGCGGGGGGGCGGCTTGGCGTGGTTGGCCGGTTCGCATTGTCCCCGGAGGTTATCGCGGATGGACCTGAAGGAACTTGAACAGACGCTGGTCCTTATCAAGCCCGATGCTTTGAAGGTTTCGCTGACTGGCTATATCCTTTCGCAGTTTTCAGAGTTTCATACCGGTCTGCGGTATGCGGGGGCCAAGATCGTTCACGTCAGCCGCATGCTGGCCGAAGAACATTACGCCGAGCACAAGGGAAAGCCGTTCTTCGAGCCGCTGATCTCTTACATCACTGGCGAAGTGCATTATGCCGATCGGCCGCATCGGCGGCGGGTCGTGGCGCTGGTGTACTGCGGCCCCGATGCCGTCAAAAAGGTTCGGGCGATTGCCGGGCCCACCAATCCCCACGTGGCCCGCGAAACCGCGCCCGGCACCATCCGGGCGCTGGGCACGGTGGTGCCCGTCAAAGACGCCTCGGGCAACGTCATCGGCGAGCGGCTGGACAATTTGGTGCATGCCTCGGCCACTATCGAAGAGGCCGAACGCGAAATCAAACTCTGGTTCAAACCCGACGACATCATGCCCTACATGCGTATCTATCCAACCGAAATCTCCCAGGAACCGTTCTTTTACCACGGAGGAACGCTGTTGCAGCAATACAAGCCGGGCAGCCGCTGTCTGGTGGCTCCCGGCGATACCGTGTGGAAGTCCGACCTGGAGGCCCTCCGGGCGATCCTGCGGGGAGAGCCCGCCCATTGCTCGCTTTACAGGGTCGCGGCCAAGTACTTGATAAACCAGTTGGCGGAGCCCAACTTGACGTTAGGTGGTTGAGCCCGGCCATCGGACCAATGTATTCGCTGCCCAAGTCCTGATAGCAATCTGATCCCGAACTGCGGAGGCTGCTTAGATTGTGCTGACTGCGTATTCTCTTCAGCTTGCTGGCCGACACGATCCACTGTGCCGTTTTTGCTGAGAATGCCGATAAAAGAGGTTCGGCGGCCGGCTGAGTTGCAGGGGTGGTGTCGGCCGAGCACGCCGGATGCAAGGACGCCCGCGATGACGAGGCTTCGCCGACGCGGAATTGGAGCGCCACTGGCCGGGGTGGGCCTCTGGGCATTGGCCGTATGGATCATGGCTCGCGGCGCGGCGCTTGCGCAGACTACTCATATTATTCGTCTTCCAGCGCCCGCGCAGCTTGCGGCGGCCGGTCTCGACAGTTCGGCCGGACAATTAGCACAAGGCACCCCCAGCCGACCGGGTCTGAGGACTCCCGGTCCACTCGCAGCTTCGAATACAAGCCCCACGGCCCCGGAAACCCCAGCGGCTGAAACATTCGAACAGCCCCCCCTTGCCCTTCCCTGGGGGCCATTCTCCGCGAGCGCAGCTAGCCCGCGATCGTTGTTGGATGACGCCTGGGCTTTCCAACCCTTGCCAAAAGGGGTTATCTACCGCTCCTATTTGGCGGGAGTCCGAGAATCGCGCTTCGCCAGCGCCTGGAACTACGAGCGTCGTTGGGGCTGGATGTGGGATATCGCCCTGGGCGGGCATGTGGGGATGCTCCGGTACGGCAATGATGATCCATTGCAGCCGGAAGGTTTCCAGGCGGATATCGAGGGGGCGGGGTTTCCGCGCCTCGATCTGGAGCGGGATTTGGACTTGGTGGCCAGCGATTTCCGTTTCGGCATTCCGCTGACCTATGGCCGGGGGCGCTATCAGACCAAGCTGGCCTACTACCATCTGAGTTCCCATTTGGGTGATGAGTTCATGTTGCGGTCCGCGGGCTGGACGCGGATCAACTACGTGCGCAACGCTTTGGTGTGGGGGCACTCGTATTATTTGACCGATAACCTCCGCCTGTACGCCGAGGCGGCCTGGTCGTTCGACGCCGATGGCGGGGCCGAGCCGTGGGAGTTCCAGTTCGGTGCGGATTACAGTCCTGCCGAGCCGATGGGCACCCTAGGGGGAGCGCCGTTTCTGGCCTTCAACGTGCATCTCCGCGAGGAACTGGATTTTGGCGGCAACTTCGTAGTGCAGTCGGGCTGGCAGTGGCGGGGGGCCACGGGCAATCTGTTCCGCATGGGCATGCAGTACTTCGTCGGCAAGAGCGAACAGTACGAGTTGTTCCGGCAGTACGAGGATAAGATCGGGCTGGGGCTGTGGTACGACTTTTAGGTGCCTGAAGCAATCCGAGGCTCGGCCCGGCCAGACCTATCGGCTCCCAGGTGCGGCCGGCAGACCCAGAGGGGCCGACTAATCCAGACGCCCTGGCAGCGCCGGCCGGCCGCACAGCTCAAATCTGAAAGCGGGTGGGTGCCTCGGGCCGGGGAACCAGCCGGGGCCAAAGGACCCATGCCGCCAGCATCCCGCTCACAAACCCGCCGATATGGGCGAAATTGTCGATGATGGGGTTGAACATGCCGGTAAGGATTTGGTACACGGCCCAAGCCAACAGCACGAAGCCGATCCGTTTGTCGCGGAGCATCACCATCCGGTGATGCCGGTAGAAGAACATCCCCACACAGCCCAGCACGCCGAAGACCGCGCCCGAAGCTCCGATCGACGGCCCGGGATGGAACGTCATGCTCAGCAGCGACCCGCAGACCCCGGTCGCCAGAAAGATCCCGGCGGTCTGCAATGGGCCGAACGCATGTTCGCACGCCATGCCCACGATGAACAGCACCAGCGCATTGCCCATCAGATGTCCCGCACTGCCGTGCAGGAATAGGGCACTGGCCAGACGCCACACCTCGCCCTGAAGCACGTGCTGCCGGGAGAGGGCCCCGGCCGCGATCAGCGCGTCGCGGCTGGCCAGCCCCCCGCTGGCCACCAGATAAGCAAACAGGGCCGTGTTCACCAGGATCAGCACGATCGACACCCATGGGGTGTACGACATGCCTTTTTCGAAGTCGATACGTTGGCTTGGCTCGTTTTCGGCCAGCATATCCGAGCTGATGAGAATCGGCCTCGGGGGCGGTGCCGGCCGGTCCCATGAATCTGGCCCCTCCATCGCAGCACCTCAACCGTTCAGCGTCTTTCGCCGGTATCAAGCATCACGCCGATAGCCAGCGCGACCCGCCGATCGAGCTGGCGCGCCGGGTCGGCCCGCATGTCCAGCACGTAGCGGTCCAAAATGGTGAATTTGCGGTTGAACTCGCCGATTACGTCCTCGGTCTGGGCGTCGCAGAAGATAAAGTTCGTGCGAAGGATGCCGAACATCGGGCCCAGCAACCGCCGCAGCAGCGATAGGATTACGGAATCCTCCTTCACCACGCACCGCACCGAACCATCCGGGTTGTAGCACCACCACTTTTTGCGGAAAAAGTTGGTAAGGATGTTCTTTTTCAGTCTGGCCAGCACATTGCCCGCCGCATCCCGGACGGTGTAAGTGGCCACGATGGGCATGAACTTGCGGTCCTGGAGGACCTCCAGCAGCTTCTCTACCCTCGACGGGTCGCGGTAGAAGTACACATGCCGCTTGGGATACAAAGCCACCATCGCCGCCACCAGGGCCGCAATCGCAGCTATGAGACCTATGACGACTAGTATGCCTTGCAGAACGTCGTTCTTGATCGAAAGGCCCAAAACCCATAACCCCCCTCCCACGACCAGAAACGCCGCCACGCCCGCCAGGATCGCCAGGCATCCCTGTGCCACATACACCGGGCGCTGAACGAAAAGGATGGGCTGGTTATCTTCGTCGGCCACCACGTATTTCTCCGAGATGGCCAGATGCTTCTGGCGCAGCAGGAACACATCGCGGTCGAATACAGGGTCGGCCTGGGGCATGCGCTCCACCGTCGGCGGTACCGGCACCTGCATGGCCTGGCCGCAGCGAGGGCACTGTACCCACTGGCCCGCATACTCATCACGAAGGTTGTACACGCTGCCGCACCGACACTTGACTGCGATCGCCATGGCTCGAAGCCTTTGGGCTGAAGGTGCCGGCCGCAGGGATTCCCGTTAGCCAGCGATGTGGACCAAAAGGAAAGCGACAAGATTTGTGCTTGGCGCCGCTTCGTTATGCTGATGCAGCATGCGGCTACTGTCAAGTGCCCGCAGCGCCGACGGAGAGCCCATACAGGCGGGGAATGACCGTAAGGGCAGGCCCAGCTTTCGCTTGTCCTTCGGTTGGTGGGTTCCGGCGACCAGCACGGCGCGGGCGAGGTTTGGCCGGCTATGCTGGGTCATGGCCGCTTGCTCCTGCGCCCTCCCGGCCCGGCAACTCAGCCGCGCAAACCGGCCGGTGGGCGCCACATGAGCCGGTTCGGCGGCCGCTAAGCCGGCGGTGCCCAAGCCGGGAGCATCTTTCCTGCGGGCGGGTGGCGAGGCTCCGTAAGTCCTTGCATAGAAATGCTTTAGGGCTACATTTTTCCTGCGTCTGGCGTTGTAGATTCGGGGTCGAAACGGTATACTTCGTGGTCTGGCGCGTCGTGGGTTATGCCCTTGGTGTGCTCGAAAGGATCGTTCATTGTCCACAGAATCTGATCTCCCGCCGGCCCATCCTTCGGAAGGCTCTGCTTCGGGATCGGCGGCCGGCGATGGCAGCGGTCCGGTGGCTGCCCGGCTTGTCGCCACCCCCATTGAAGAAGAGCTGAAGGATAGCTACCTGACCTACGCGATGAGCGTCATCATCAGCCGCGCGCTGCCGGATGTGCGCGACGGTTTGAAGCCTTCGCAGCGGCGGATCCTGGTGGCGATGAATGACTTGGGGTTGACGCCGGGGGCGGCCACGTCCAAGTGCGCCGGCATCGTCGGCGAGACGATGAAGCGCTACCATCCCCACGGCGACCAAGCCATCTATCCCACCCTGGTCCGCATGGCGCAGGAGTGGAACACGCGCTATCCGCTCGTCGATAAGCAGGGCAATTTCGGGTCGATTGCCGGATTGCCGGCGGCGGCCATGCGCTACACCGAAGCCCGCATGTCGCCGGTCGCCGCGCTGATGCTGGAAGACTACAAGATGGAGACGGTCGAGTTCGTGCCCACCTACGATGAGAAGGGCAAGGAACCGACCGTGCTTCCCTCGGCGTTTCCAAACCTGCTGGTCAATGGCTCCCAGGGGATCGCGGTGGGCATGGCCACGTCCATTCCCCCGCACAACCTGGGGGAAATCTGCGATGCGCTGGTCCGCGTGATCGACGATCCGGAGGTATCGATCGACGAACTCCTCGAAATCTGCCCCGGACCGGACTTTCCCACCGGGGGCATCATTTGCGGCCGACAGGGGATCAGAGAGGGCTACCACACGGGGCGGGGCACGATCGTGGTGCGGGCGCGGACGCGCATCGAGGAAAGCAAGGGCCACCGGCGGATCATCGTGCAGGAGATACCCTATCAGCAGGCCCGCGATGCGATCGAAGAGGCCATCAACAAGGCCGTCGAGAACAAACACGTCGAGGGCGTCGCCCTGGTCCGCAATGAAAGCGATCTCAAGGAGCCGGTCCGGCTGGTGATCGAGTTGAAGCGGGATGCCGAGCCGGACGTGGTATTGAACCAGCTTTACAGCCACACGCCGCTGCAGCACACGTTCTCGCTGAACTTCTTGGCCCTGGTGGACGGCAAGCCGCGCCTCTTGAACTTCAAGGAACTGCTGGAGGAATACCTGCGGCACCGGGCCACGGTGATTCGCCGGCGCACCGAGTATCTGTTGGCCCGGGCGCGGGAGCGCAAACACACGGTGGAGGGGCTGCTCTTGGCGTTGGCCGATATCGAGGAGGTGATCCGCGTCATTCGCTCCTCGTCCAATCAGGCCGAGGCCAAGGAGCGGCTGATGCAGATCCCCTGTCCGGCCGCTATGCTTCAGCAGGCTTTGGGGGAGGAAGGTTTTGCGGCTTTTGCGGCCGAGCGGGGGCACGCGCAAAGCTACACGCTTACACCGGTCCAGGCCGACGCCATCCTCCGCATGACCCTGGGCCAGTTGGTCAACCTGGAGCAGGAGAAGCTGGCCAGCGAACACCGCAAACTCCTGGCCGACATCGCCGACTACCGCCGCATCTTGGCCGATCGCTCCCAGATCGACCAGATCATCCGCAACGACGTCCTGGAACTGAAGCGGAAGTTCAGCGATCCCCGCCGGACGGAAATCCAGGACGAGGAACTGCAACCCTTCGACGAGGAGAACCTGATTCCCGAGGAGACCGTGGTGGTCTCTATCACCAGCAACGGCTACATCAAGCGGACGGCCATTGGGGCCTATCGCCCACAGCGGCGGGGCGGCAAGGGGGCCACCGGCGCCAAGGTGGAGGAGGAAGACCCGGTCCAAGACCTTTTTGTGGCCAGCACCCACGACTGGATGCTGTTTTTCACCAATAAGGGCCGGGTGTATTGGAAGAAAGTGTACGCGATTCCCGAGTTGCCGCGGAGCCGTCCCGGCCGGGCCATCGTCAACGTGCTGAGTCTGGGCGAAGGAGAACACGTGACCGACTGCTATGCGGTCCGCGATTTTCACAAGCCAGACTGCTTCTTGATGATGGCCACCCGGCAGGGAATCGTCAAAAAGACCGCCTTGTCGGCCTTCGGCCGACCGCTCAAAAACGGCATCATCGCCCTGCGGCTCCACGAAGGGGACGAGTTGGTGGATGTGGTCATCACCCGGCCGGGCGACCAGGTCCTGCTGGCGACCGCGCAGGGTATGGCCATCCGCTTTCCTGAGTCTCACGTCCGCCCAATGGGACGCTCCGCCGCTGGCGTCAAAGGGATTTCGCTCGGCGAAGGCGACCAAGTGGTGGGGATGGTGGTGGCCGACCCCAACGCGTGTTTGCTCACTGCCTGTGCTAAAGGGTTCGGCAAGCGCACGCCCTTGGGCGGCGGTGGCGAACCCGCCGAAGAGCTTGCCCCGGAACCCGATACCGGCGACAACGGAGAAGAAGAGGAAACTGTCGCGGCGGAATCGGCCACCGGAGCCGAAGCCCGACACGACGACCAACCCGATGGCCAGTCCGCCCAGGACCTTGATTCAGACACCGCCACCGCTCGCTCGGCCTTCTGCTACCGCACCCAGCGGCGCGGCGGCAAAGGAGTACGGGACATCAAGACCACCGAACGCAATGGATCGGTCATCGGCATTGCGCGGGTGTATGACGAGGACGAGATCATGATGATCACCGCCCGTGGCAAGGTACAACGCGTGGCGGTAAAAGATATCCGCATCGTGGGCCGAAACACCCAAGGCGTAAAACTCATCAGCTTGGAGGAAGGAGATGCGTTGGTGGCGGTCAAACGCGTCCCTCAGGCAGAGTCAGGGGAGGAGGGAGGGTGACAGGGGCCGGGTGACAAGGGATCGAGGCGGCGCACGAGGGCGGGGAGGTGCCATTTCAGCCATTGATACCGCAGTACTTGGCCCGGGCGTACAACGGCTCCGGCCTTCAGGCGGTCCTTACGGACTTGTTGTGCGACCCCGGCTCCCGATGCCCTCCGTGCGACGCCCACTACCCGCCAGTCCTCCATTCCCTGACACCTGTCACCTGTCCCCTGTCACCTGTCCCCTGACACCCGTCACCCCCCAAAGGAGCTCTAACGATGCGAATTGCGATGGTCGGCACCGGATACGTCGGCTTGGTGACCGGGACCTGTTTTGCCGAAACGGGCAACGAGGTCATCTGCGTCGATTGCGACCAGGAGAAGATCGCTCGGCTGCAGCGCGGCGAGGTCCCCATTTTCGAGCCCGGCCTGGCTGAACTGATCCAGCGCAATGCCAAGGAAGGACGGCTGCATTTTACGACGGACCTTGGGGCGGCGGTGCGGCCGGCCCAACTGGTGTTCTTGGCGGTCGGCACCCCGCCCCAAGAGGATGGGTCGGTGGACCTCTCGGCGTTGTGGCAGGTGGTGGAGGCGATGGCTCCGCACCTGGCCCCCGAGACCATCGTGGTGCTCAAGAGCACCGTGCCGGTGGGAACCAACGCGGCGGTAACCGCCCGGCTTCAGGCCTTGACTGGCCGGCCCTGCGATGTGGCCAGCAACCCCGAGTTTTTGAAGGAGGGGACGGCCATCGAGGATTTCATGAAGCCCGACCGCATCGTGGTGGGCACACGCCGCGCCGAGGTGCTCGAGGTGCTGACCGAACTGTACCAGCCATACCTCCGTACCGACAAGCCTTTGCTGGCCATGTCGCCGGAAAGTGCGGAGATGACCAAATACGTGGCCAACGCCATCCTTTCTACCAAGATCAGCTTCATCAACGAGATGGCCAACCTGTGCGAGCGCACGGGGGCCGACATCAACGACGTGCGCCGCGGCATTGGCCACGACAGCCGCATCGGGTTCGCCTTTTTGTTCCCGGGCTGCGGGTACGGGGGGAGTTGTTTTCCCAAGGATGTCAGGGCGCTGGCGGCCTTGGCGCGGAGCGTGGGCGTCACGCCCCGCATCCTCGATGCGGTTCATGAAACCAACGTCCACCAGAAGCGGGTGATCATCCAGAAGATCGCCGAGCACTTTGGCGGGCAACTGGCCGGCAAGGTCATTGGCGTCTGGGGCCTGGCGTTCAAGCCGGGCACCGATGATGTGCGCGAGGCACCGGCTTTGGCCCTGCTGGATTGGCTCGTGTCGCAACAGGCCACTCCGCAGGTCTTCGACCCGGAAGCTATGCCCAACGTGCGCCGCATTTACGGGCAGCGCCTGGTGTACTGCCAGCACCGGGACGAGGCCTTCCTCGGGGCCGACGGGCTGGCCATCATGACCGAATGGAAGCAGTTCATCCATCCCGATTTCGAGCGGATGCGCCGCCAGATGCGGCAGCCGGTGATCTTCGACGGCCGCAACCTGTACGCCCCGCACCGCGTGGCCCAGGCCGGCTTCACGTATTACAGCATTGGCCGGCGCACCGCGCGGCCATGGGAAGGATGACCGGGCGGCGTCGGTCCTTGTCGAGTGTTCTGCCTCGCCCCGCAGGCGCCTTCGCCATGCGTTTGATCCTCCTCGGCAGCAGCGGTTATCACCCCAGCGACCAGCGACATACCGCCTGCCTGCTTATCCCTGAGCACGGGGTGATGCTCGATGCGGGCACCGGCATGTACCGGGCTGCACGGTGGCTGCAAACCCCCCAACTCGACATTTTTTTGACACACGCCCACCTCGACCATGTGGTGGGCCTGACGTATCTGTTCAGCGTGGTCCGGCAACACCCGCTGGACGACGTTCGTGTCCACGCCCCGCCGGAAAAGATCGAGGCGCTGGAGCAGCACCTGCTGGCCGAACCGCTGTTCCCCGCCCGGCTGCCGTGCCAATTCGTGCCCCTGACGGGGAACGTCGCCTTGCCGGGCGGCGGACAGTTGGCCGCTTTTCCGGTGGTCCACCCCGGCGGGGCGGTCGGGTTCCGGCTGGACTGGCCGGGCCACAGCTTGGCTTACGTTACCGACACCACGGCCGATCCATTCGCCCCGTACCTGCCGCAGATCCGCGGGGTGAATCTGTTGGTCCACGAGTGCTATCTGGGCGATGCCCATGCGGAACTTGCCCGCCGGACCGGCCACAGCTACACCACAGCGGTGGCGCAGCTTGCCCAGGCCGCACAAGTGGGTCGGCTGGTGCTGGTCCACCTCGACCCCACCTCCACGGAAGCCGACCCCGTGGGCCTCTCGGCAGCCCGCGCGGTGTTCCCGAATACCCAGTTGGGTTACGACTTGATGGCGATTGACTTTTGACACGCCCTGCGCGGTACCGCCTGTGCCTTGCGATGCAATCGTGGCCCGAATGTGCCGATGATAACCCCAGATGTTTCGTGCGGCTCTTGCTGAAGGTCCCCCTTATGGCCAAACGATCGCAGTATCAGCAGCGCATCATTCGCAACTACTATCAGAACCGCGATTCAATAATGCTCCAGCGCCTGGGCGATCTGGTTACCGACCTGTATCTGGCCGAGGGCAAAGCCCGCCAGCGTCTGTGGGACCGCATCACCGCGGCCATGCAGAAGCTGGGAGTGCCGGCCGACCGTATCGAACACATCTGCCGCAGCGATAACCCTTCGCTGGTGGCCAGCTTGCTCAAGGAATTGTGGGATCGGCCGTAAGCAGACCAAGCCGCTTGCGGGCCGGTTGGAACCTGGCCTGATTTGGCCAAGGACGCGGAAAGAATTGCGTTTGGACGCAGCAAGCGGCGCAGGGCTTGTCTTCGCCGGGCGCGGCGGCTACGCTTGAAAGCCGTTGTCAACTGCCCTGTTCGCATTCCGTGCGGGAGAATAGCCGATGGTACACCCCATTTGGACCGGCCGGCGTGGATTTCTTGTAGGAATAATGGCCGGGATACTGGCTTCTGGCTCTGCGACGAGGGCGGCCGAGGAGTCGCCTTTGCTTCGTGTGGCCACGTTTCGCTGCGATGTGACTCCGCCGCTGGGCGGGCACCCCATAATTTGGGTCAAGCCGCTTGCGACCATTGAGGATCCTCTGTGGGCCAAAGGGATCGTGCTCGAGCAGGACAACCAGCGCTACGTGATCTGCGCCGTGGATTGGTGCGGGCTGGCCAATTCCACACATCGGCTGTTCCGCGAGAAGATTGCCGCAGCGGCGGGGGTCGATGTTTCGCGCGTGGCTGTGCAAACGGTGCACCAGCATACCGCCCCGTATACGGATGGCGATGCCCAGCGCCTGCTGGACAAGGCGCCTAATCCGCCGCGATATGTGGACTTCGCGTTCTTGGAGGCGGTAACGGACCGGCTGGCCCAGGCGGTGCGCCAGTCGCTGGCCCACTTCCAGCCAGTGGATGCGGTGGGCTGGGGGGAGGCCAAAGTCGAGCGCGTGGCCTCTAGCCGGCGGATCATCACCCCCGACGGCAAGTTTCACGGCCGGATGAGTTCGACCAAGGACCCGCTGTTACGGGCGCTGCCCGAAGGATTCATCGATCCTGTGGTGCGCACTGTAACGTTGGCGCGCGGGGGCAAACCGATCGTGCGTCTGCATTACTACGCCACGCATCCGCAGAGCTTTTATCAGGATGCGCGGGCATCGGCGGACGTGCCAGGATTCGCCCGCGACCGGCTGGAAAAGGAAGAAGGCGTGTTTCAGATCTACTTCACCGGCTGCGCCGGCGATGTGGCGATGGGCAAGTACAACGACGGCTCACCGGCTGCCAGGGCCGAGTTGGCCGATCGGCTGTATGCTGGCCTGGCGGCGGCCGCTAAAGCCACGCGCTACAGGCCCGTGGACCGGATCCGCTGGCGGGCCCTGCCCGTGGTCTTGCCCTTGCCGGCCGATGTCGAATCGCGGTTGGCAAAAGAGCGGGCATTGCTGGCCGACCCCAAGGCCGATCCAATCGCCCGGGTGCGGGCAGCCTGCCGCGTGGCCTTTGCGGCCCGGGCGCAGCAACCGCTGGAGATGAGCGGCCTCCGGGTGGGCGACGTGCATATCCTCCATCTGCCCGGCGAGTGCATGGTGGAGTACCAGCGGTTCGCCCAAGAGATCAAGCCTGGCACGCACGTGGCCGTGGCCGCCTACGGCGACCTGGGGCCCGGGTATATCTGCACCGAGCAAGCCTTCCGCGAAGGGGGCTACGAGCCCAGCGCATCGCACGTGGCCTCTACCACCGAGCCCGTGCTTAAAGATGCCATCGTGCGCCTGTTGGAGGGCATTTCCTGCTGTTCGGATCGGGGAAACTGACGCCCCGGTGGCGCCGGCTACTTGCCCAACTGGCGTTTCAGGTCCACAACGGCATCGGCCAACTCGCCCGGCCCGTGCCGAAGCACGTCGCAGGCGGGCAGCCCCAGACGGCGGCGCACGGCCCGGCGCTCCGCCTCCACGGCTTCATCCGAATGTCCGTGGCCGTTGATCGCTACCCCAATCACTCGGCACGGATGCATGATCCTGGCCGCCGCCTCGTAAAAATCCCGCGTCTGTTCAAGACTGGGCAGGGGCAGGTCCATACCGCCAATCTTCGTTCGCCCCATCTCGTAGCAAAGGATCAACCCGTCGGGCACGGCGCCGTGCAACAAGCCCAGCGTCACGCAGGAGTAACGCGGGTGGAACAGGCTCCCTTGGCCTTCGATGACCAGCACTTCGTGCTGCTGGTTGGCCAACACCAGCTTCTCCGCCGCGCCATTGACGAAGTCGGAGATGACCCGATCAATCGGGCAGCCGTCCCCCTCGATCAAGATGCCGGTCTGGCCAGTGGCCACGAACTTGGCGTCCACACCGCGGCGGCAGAGTTCCCGGGCGATTTCCAACGCCGCCACCATTTTTCCCACGCTGCAATCGTTGGCCACCGTCTGAATGCGCAGGCATCCTTCGCGGATGCCTTGCCGCTGGGCCACATCGCGCTCGTCGTTCTTGCGCACGTCCACCAGTCGGACGCCGTGGCGGCGGGCTGCCTCGGCAAACTCCGGATCGTCGCTCAAAAAGTCGTGCAGGCCGGAGATCACATCCAGCCCGCGGCCGATGGCCTCCAGAATTACCGCCCGCCACGCCAAGGGTATCTTGCCCCCAGGCGGGGCGATGCCAATCAACAGCGCCCGGGCCTGCGGCACCTCAGCCAGCGAACCCACCACAGGGATATCGCCGCCGACGCCTAGCCAGGCTTGGCAGGTCTGGCCGGCCCCAGCCCGATCGAGTACCGCCACCACCTCCTCGGACTTGTAGCGGATCACATTGACCGCCGTCTTGGCCGTGTGCGGGTCGCGGTATCCGTCGGTCAAAATCACCAATCGTCGGCCTGTGGCGCTCATGAACCAAACCAGCAAGAGGAAGCCAAGCGAACAGGCGGTGGGCAACGCCCATGCGGACGCCGGGGCCGATGGCTCTCAAGACGCCGGAAGGACCCGTGCCGGCCCGTCACCCCGGCGCGAGGCCCCTCGCCTGTTATATGTTATACTTCGACCAACCCAAGCTCCTGGCACGCGGTCTCGACGGTGCGGGCGTCGATTTTCGTCCGTTTTTCTCCGGCGCCGGCCGCCAGGGCCAAATCTGCCAATTGCACGATACGCCGCGGGACGCCACCGGCCAACTCGTGCAGGCGTCTTAGCGCCTCGTCGTCGAAGACCATCGTGCTCGTACCAGCTCTTTCCAGGGCCGCCTGGATGAACCCCACTGTTTCGGGCAAGTCCCATGGCTCCAGGTCCGCACGAAGCCACGCCAGGTCCAGCAGATCGAGCCCCAGGCGTTCCATGCGATCATACCGGCCGGCCAGCACCATCGTCAGGCGGGCGCCGGTACCCGGGTCGAACTCCGCCAGGCGCAGCATGTGCTGCGGCACAGATCGCGGGGCGCGGTCGGCATCGTCCACGAGGATCGCGGTAGGGATCTGCTGGTAGCGGTTCTCGATCAACCGGTCCTCCAGCGCCCGCCAACAAGAGGCCACTCCCATAGGCCCCCTGGGGCGGCCCGCGCCTAGCCCCATCAGAAGCCGTGCCAAAAACTCCTCCGGCTCGGCCCCGAGGGCACTGGCCCGAACTACCGAGATTCGCTGACGCCGCAACTCGGCTGCCAGCAGCTCTAACAGCAACGACTTGCCCATGCCCGCCGCACCCAGTAGCAGTCCCACCCGGTGTCCTTGCTCCACCAGATAGTACAGCCGCGCTAAACCCTCGCGATGCGTAACGCTAGGGTAAAAGCGTGCCGGATCGATGCCGGTCCCGAACGGCGGTTGACGCAGCCCCCAATGGAACTCGTACATCGCGGCATGCTTCCTTCAACAAGGCTCGCGCCCCCCACGGCTCCCCAACATCTCCCAAGCCACACGGTCAGCCGGCACCAGGCCCCCAACGGCTGGTAGCCGGACGGCGGCCTCGCGCTCGGCTCATGCGGTGCATCTTGTTTATTCGGTAGAATCGTACACCGACCTTTGGTGTGTTCCGGCCCGACCAACATCCGCCCTCGGAAGGAATACGGTGGGGGACACGGCTGGCACGGCTCACAGGGGGCGTTCATGCCTTGGCTAGACAGGTACTACTCTGACCGCCCCATCGAGGGGAAGGAGGCGATGCTCGAGGGCCCCGAGGCCCATCATTTGGCCCACGTGATGCGGGCGAAGCCGGGCACCCGCGTAACCCTCTTCGACGGATCGGGCGCCGAGTTCTTGGCGGAAGTGCAAGCCATCGGCCGCGGCAAAGTTCGTTTGGCCATCCTTGCCAAACAGGAGGTGGACCGCGAACTGCCAGCGGAAATCGTCCTGGCAGTGGCCCTGCCCAAAGGGGACCGGCAGAAGTGGCTGGTGGAAAAGGCGGTGGAACTGGGCGTGCGGCGGATGATTCCGCTGGTCACAGAGCGCTCGGTGGCCCAGCCAATTTCCCAGGCGCTGGACCGCCTGCGGCGCCACGTCATCGAGGCTTCGAAGCAGTGCGGCAGGAACCGCCTTATGGAAGTTGCGCCCCCTGCACGTTTAACCGATTTTATAACCGATACCCCATCTACTCTTCTTCGCTGGATTGCCCATCCTGACCCTACACATAGCCCTTGTCGGCCCCTCGTAGAACAGAAGGCGTTTGGCACGGGGGCTGCCCAGGTCTGGATGGCGGTCGGACCGGAAGGGGGATTCACCGAAGCGGAAATGGCCGCCGCTTTGGACGCAGGTTGGACACCCGTAAACCTGGGCCCGCGTATCCTCCGTGTGGAAACCGCTGCCATATTCCTCGTGGCGTTGTTCGTTGCGCGCTCGTTGCCTGGGGTCACGGCGATGACCGGCCCATGATGCTGCCACTATTGCGACAGCCACGAGGTGCACCGGTGTGCCTAACCGACGTCGGAATCGGGCGGCCGATGCATGCCGCCTTTGGAGCTGGTCATCGGATGTTGCGGCAAGCGCGAGCTTCCGTTTCGGCTTCCGAAACCCGAAAGGGACAACGGCCTATGGGCAATCGACCCAGTGGCCTTGGCGGGCGGACTGGCTCAGGGCGTGCATCAAGCGTTGGATGCGGATGCCTTGCTGCAAACCTGGGTCGGCGGGCCGACCGTCGGCAACTGCCTGCAGAAAGGCCGCCAGGCATGCCACATGGGCGCGAATCCAGCCGATGGAGGCTTTGGGGCTGGGAAATGAGGTCGCCGGGGCGGGATACCGCTGGCCGCAATCAATCCGCGTCCAGCCCCGGAATCCGCCCTGGGGGGCGTCGGGCGATGTGGCGTCGTAAAACTCCAAGTGATGAGCATCCATGAGGTTCAGCCGCAGGGCGCCCTGCGATCCGTGGATTTCCAGGCGCAACTCGTCTTCGGTGCCGGAGGCCAGCTTGGTGGCCTCCAAGGTACCCAGCGCTCCGGATTTCAGGCGGACGAGGGCTGCCACGGCCTCCTCGGCATCTACGGGGCCCCGGCGCGTGGGGTCGTGGGACAAGGGGCGGTCGGGCCAGGCGATATGCGTAGCCGCCATCACCGAGGCAATCGGCCCCGCAAGCCACTCCACCACATCGAGAACGTGCGAGGCCAGGTCGGCGATGACGCCGCCCCCGGCTGCCGCCGTGAGCTTCCATTTCAACGGTGCCTGGGGGTCGGCGCTTCCCCCGTGCAGATAGGCCGCCCGAAATCCCAGCACCTTGCCCAATCGTCCTTCGTCCACCAGTTGCCGCGCCCGGAGTGTGGCGGGGAAGAAGCGGTTCTGAAACGTCATCTGTGCGACGCCGCGGTAGGCGGCCAGAGCGCGGGCCACCTCCTCGGCCTCTTCCAGGCGCGCTACCAGCGGTTTATCGCAGTAGATGTGCTTTCCGTGCCTCATGGCCGAAAGCAGCGCTTCTTTGTGCAGATGATTGGGCGTGCAGATGTGGACGATGTCCACCTCGGGGTTCTCGGTGATTACGCGGAAATCGGTGCCGGCCGCCACGCCGGGCAAGATGCGGCCGGCTTGCGCGGCGGTTTCCGGCTGGCGGGTCACCACGTGGGTGATCTGTGCCCGAAGCGGTACCGGATCGTAATAGAACGGCAGAACCGCGTAGGCGTACGCATGGACTTTGCCGATGAACCCGAATCCCAGAATACCGACGCGATAGACCTTCCCCATGGGAATCCTTTGCAAATCGAACTGCGCGCCATGGTTCTCCACGGATGCGGACTAGCCAGGCAAAAGCACTTCCCCTCGCCCCAGGCTCACCAGGTCGCCGTGATAGAGGTGAACCGGTCGGCTGGCCAGGGCCTCGGCCGCCGCGTACCCCAGTGCCACCAGATGCCGGACCAAGAGGGTCAAAAACAGGGGACGAAAACAGCAGGCGTACCGGAAGGTCGGGAGCAAGGGCGGAGGCTCCGGGCCGAACAAGCCGATGGTGCCGCGGCGCATCTCGGCCCCGGGCCGGATGCCGCAGGGGCCGAAAACCAGGATCGTCCCGGCCAGCAGATCGAATCCCACGGCATCGCCAGCGCCACCGGTGGCGATCAGGCCGCGGCGCATGGCACGTCCCACCTCATTACCTGCGGAGCCGTACACGAGGATAGTGCCGCCGGTCATGCCGCGCGCACTTCCCCGATAGGCGGCCCCCACGAGGTGGCCCGCCCGCCCCTTCACCACAATCAGCCCGCCGTGCAAGTGGGCCCCTAGCCAGTCCCCTGCGTCTCCTTCTACTACGAGGATTCCGCCGGTCATTTCGCTGCCGGCGTGTCGACCGGCCGGGCCTTCCACGTACATCTGCCCGCCGTCCATGCCCGCCCCGATCCAGTGCACGCCCGAAAGATCGCCGCACCAGGCGATTTGCTGATCGGTGGGATCACCGGTTACGTGGAACAGCTCGGCCAGTGGTACCTGCCGGTTGCCGCAGAAGATGGGCCAGCGCTCGATTTCCGGAACGCTCCGGCCGCACATGGCCGAAGGAATCACCCCTTCGACTTCGACCGGCACGTGGGTGTCGCCGCGGTATTGCAAACGCAACGTCATGCGAACTATTCCCAGGCGATAGCTCCCTTATGTACAGCTTGACAACCGACCGGTCCGCACGCCGTCCGCTGCGGCGGCGTCACGCGCAGGAGGCGAAAGCGGCGTCCAGGGCCTGGGCCAAGTCGTCGCACAGGTCTTCAACGGCTTCCAAGCCCACGGACAACCGCACCAGCCCGTCGCTAATGCCGTGGGCCAGCCGGTCGCTCCGATCGTAACTGGCGTGCGACATCAGGGCGGGCTGTTCGATGAGCGACTCGACTGCCCCCAGGCTGACGGCGAGCTGGAACAGGCGGGTGGATTCGACAAGGCGTTTGGCGGCGGCCAGGTCGCCGGCAATCTCGAACGACACCATCGCTCCGAATCCTCCTTGCATCTGCCGGGCTGCGATCGCATGACCGGGGTGTTCAGGCAGACCGGGGTACCGCACCCGGGCCACGCGGGGATGGCGTGCCAGGAATTCGGCCACCCGCTGGGCACTGCGGCACTGCTCGTGCACTCGCAGCTCGAGAGTTTTCAGCCCCCGATGGCAGAGGAAAGCCTCCCAGGGGCCCATGACCGCCCCGGTGGCGTTCTGGATAAAATACAGGCGGCGCAACAGTTCGGGGTCGCGGACCACCAGCGCCCCCCCTAACAGGTCGCTGTGGCCTCCGAGATATTTCGTGGCCGAGTGCATCACAATGTCGGCCCCCACTTCCAGTGGCCGGGTAAGCACGGGCGTGGCCAGGGTGTTATCGACGGCCAGCCAGGCGCCGTGGCGGTGGGCCAGTTCGGCCACGGCCGCGATATCGGTGATTGACAAAAGGGGATTTCCCGGGCTCTCTACCCACACCAGCCGGGTGTTAGGCCGCATGCCTGCTTCCACGGCATCGAGGTCCGCGGTGGGCACCAGGGTTACGGCGATGCCGGCGGGCACCAGAATCTTCTGAAACAAACGATAAGTGCCGCCATAGATATCCGTGCCAGTCAGCACGTGGTCGCCCGGAGCCAAAAGCATGGTTACGCAATGGGTGGCGGCCATGCCCGAGGAAAAGGCCAAGGCCCCGCACCCCGATTCCAGATTGGCCAAAGCCCTTTCCAGACCCTTGCGCGTGGGGTTGCCGCTCCGCGAATAGTCGAATTCGCCCCATTGGCCCGCACCGGGCTGCACGAATGTCGAGGCGACGTGCACCGGCGGTACCACGGCCCCGGTCTGGGGATCGCGCTCCTGGCCAATGTGAATCGCCCGGGTACGAAAACGCATGAGATAACCGCTTGTCTTGGAGCAGCTCCCCCGACAATACCCGCCACGATGCTTCCACAACCACGCCACAGCCAATCGGCCAACCAGGCCCGACCGAATCCCAACCCCGTTGGCAGCCGAGCCCGTCGGGACGACGCCTCCCCCACGGGTGGTCCACGGATTTCACGTCACCTTATAGACCACGTCGTGAGGCCGGGCGTGCTGGTCGGCCTTGATTCCCACCGACTGGCCGGCCTCGGCCCGCGGCACGTCTTTGCCGTCAATCTGCATCGACGATACCTTTTGGGTGAAGTCGGTGGTGTGGCCCTTGATATGGATGGTGTCGCCCAAGGCTAGCGAGCCTTGCGTCAATTCGATGGCCGCCACGCCAATGCGGCCAAAATAGTGGGTTACCCGGCCGATCTCTTGCTCTGCCATTGCCGCGACCTCCTTCGAAAAGCACCCGGACGGGACAACATGGCCACGGGCCAGCTCGACCCACGTGCCGCAATCACATTGCAACCCGCGCCCGAACTGGAAAAGGGTTACATCGTACTGGGCACCGCAGCGGGGACAGGTAATGGCCATGCTGAACCCTAGAGCCAGTGTACCCAAGACGGGCTCAAGGTGCCAGCGGCCCACAGGCCGCTCTCAAGAAGGCCGAAGGGTACCGCTCAGGCCGGTTACCGTTTGGAGAACTGCGTGCCGCGGCGTGCCCCGCGCAAGCCGTATTTCTTGCGCTCTTTCATTCGGCTGTCGCGGGTCAACATGCCCGCACTGCGGAGCGTCGCTTCGAACTCCGGCATGAACTGCTTCAGGGCACGGGCGATGCCCAGCTTGCACGCATCAGCTTGGCCGGACGGTCCGCCCCCCTCGACCCGGATAATCACATCCACCTCGCCCCGCTTGCCGGTCAGCACCAGGGGGGCCTCGACAGTCTTGCGGAGTTGGTCGGTAAGAAAGTACTGATCGAAGGGTCGGCCATTGACGAGGATCTGCCCCTGGCCGCTACGCAACCGCACGCGGGCCACGGCAGTCTTGCGCCGCCCCGTGCCCAGAAACACTCCAGCCGGCTGAGATGCTGAAACGGCCGCGTCCGACATCACTCGGCTCCCTTGGTACGATTCCTCTTATCCGCCTTCTTGACCCCAAGCTCAATGGGCTGAGGCAGTTGCGCCTGATGCGGGTGGTCTGGCCCGGCGTAGATCTTGAGCTTCTTAAGCATATGCACCGCCAGCTTGTTTTTGGGCAGCATCCGCCGCACCGCATCGAAAAGGATCCGCGTGGGCTTGCGGGCCAGCCGGTGTCCGGCCGTCTCCACCTTCAGCCCCGGATACCCCGTGTACCACGTGTACCGCTTCTGCTCCCACTTCTTGCCGGTGAAAACCACCTTCTCGGCATTCACCACGATGACGTAGTCGCCTGTATCCACATGGGGGGTATAGGTGGGACGGTGCTTGCCCATCAAGATCATGGCGATGTCGCTGGCCAGCCGGCCCACGCACTTTCCGGCCGCATCCACCACCCACCACTTTTTCTCGACCGTTGCCGGTCGTGCCATGTACGTCTTCATGTCCCTACTGCCTGTTTCAGAGCGCCCGAACACCCGCCGTCGCGGTACGGGGCACCGCTCCGCTAGCGGCCAAAACCAGCAAATGTACCGGACAACCGGTCTGCCTACAAGGGCCTGCGGGCCCGCGCCTGCGATTCACCAATTCACCCTGCGCTCCAGCGGAGACAAGGCAGTTGGGCCCGCGCGCAGGCGCACTCCACTTGGACCACCGCCACCCCCGACGCAAGGTGGCCCCCAAAGCGCACCGACCCCAACTCTCGATGATGCTGGTGGGTCAGCTCTGCGAAAGATCGAGCCGGTCGAGCAAGTCAGCGGCTCGCGGCAGACGCGCCTCCACCACCCAATCGGTAGTGTGGCTGGAGGCCATCCAGCGATCCACGGCGCGTGCCCGCTTGGCACTGGGCGCCAGACCGACCCACGCCGTATCCACCGAGGCGGGGCTAGCGGCCGGTCCTACGGCCGCCACTGGGCCAGCGGTCTCATATGGCTCGGCCGGCTTGGCCTCCACGCTCCGCGTCTCGGCCATCGAGCCGGTGTCGTCGCTCGCTCCAATGGGGGTGTCAGCCAGGGCCGCCAGCGCAGTGTCTGCCTCGGTCATGTCGGCTACACGCAGGTGCCCGGCCAGGCCGACGAAGGTGGTTATCCTGCCAAATCCGCCAGGCGTGCTCGCCATCATCGCGTTGCTTGTAGAGGTCGTTTGCGAAGGCAGAACCCAATTCTCGGCCTGGTCGAAATGCGCGTCGCCGGCCGCGGTGTACCCGTTGGGCGGCGGAAGGTACGTATGGGCCAGCGTCTTGCCCGCCCCGTCGAACCGGTGCGCGGCGATGCGGATATCGCCAGCCCGCGAGTCATTCTGCGCGGACCCGTAGAAGTTGAACGGCAGCCCAGTGTCCTCGTGATAAACGAAAGTGATGGTCCCCACAGCGGTCGCCCACAGGTTCAGAGCGTTTACGAAGATCGGCTGCCATACCGCCGCCGATCCAAACTTGGCGTTCATGGCGGCGAACAGCGTGCTCCGTGAACCGCCGTCCATGCGCGTACCGTCGGGCACGAAGCTGTAGGTGATGTCCACCTTGCCGTTGTTGGGATCCGGATCCAGACTGTCTTTCCACGGCGTCGCGTTGCTACTTACGTTCTGTGTTGAGTAAATGCTTTTCAGGTCGGCCACGGCCGAGTCGCTGGAGAAGCTTGCAAGGTCGTAGTTGGGGTTATAGTAGGGGTACATGATCGAGTCCGGGTCGTCGCTGTGGCCCAACCCCAGCGAGTGGCCGAACTCATGCAGGGCCACCAGGTCCAGACGAATTGGAGGGGCTGTCTTGCTGCCGGCGCGGGCATCGCCCCCGACCAGGGCGTCCACTGCCGAATCCCCCAAAGCCGCTGGGAGTTGATCGATGCCGAACACGAACGAAAGGGCCAGTCGCGGTTCCAAATGCTCCAGCCGGAGCGACCGCAGGAAGTTCGATTTGCGCTGCATGGTTCACCTCCCTTCGCATGCGCCGAGCGATACACGCCTTGGGGAAAAAGCGTCCCCTCTCACCGCCGCACGGCTTCCTAATTTAGTTGCGTCAAGGCAAGCTGTCAATAAAGCGCCGGCTTCTGTGCGGGATATGAATAAAAGGTGCCTCGGGTATCCCACCTAACCGGGGTAGCCCCCGGGGCTGTGTAGCCAGGCGTTGCATATCTGCGGGCTCCGGTCAGCCTCACCCCTCCACTGGCTGTAGGTCGCGGGGTGGAAGCTGCTACGCCAGCCCAGCGAGTTTTCGCAGGGCCCACTCGGCCACTAAAAGCACCACCAGCGCCAACATCACCGGCCACCTGTTCCACAACGGGACCGGTGGCAGAGTTTCCAGCGGCAATTCGTGGCCTTCCGGCAAATCGGCCAGCAAGTTGCTGGCGGTGTGGAAGGTGTAGAATCGGCCTTTGGTGCGTTCGGCGGCTCGGGCCATCTCCCGAGAGTCCATTTCGATGCGTGCGAACTCGCCGGGTGGGGCTAGCACCGCGAAATCCACCGCCGGCGCCGGCCCAGCCGATGCGGGCAACACCATCGAGGCGTGATACTCCCCCGGCAAAAGACCGGCAAGCGTCGCCTCGAAGGTGTCCCGACTGGTCGGGTTTCGACGCAACGTGACGCGCTGGAGGGCCAGTTGCTTTTGCTCGACCAGCACGGTAACGCCGTCATCGGCGGGGGGGGCCTGACGAGGGTCGGCGAACCGCGCGCTTAGGCGCACGGGCTCGCCGCGGCGGTATTCTCGGCGGTCGCAGGCCAAAGTGACGCCGCTTTGCTGATAGAGTTTCGATCGGGCCAAATAGCGGAGGGTTTGGACCCAGTATCGCGCAAAAAACACATCCCCCGCCCGAAATCTCCAGCGCCACGTTTCGTCGGTGGCGTGGAAGAGGACTTTGCCCGCCCCCACGTAGCGGAGCAAGATGAGCGGCAAAGGCCGGCCCTCTCGCCCGCGGCGCGTGGGGTGCTCGGCCAGGACGCGGACTCCCGGCCGGATTTCAGAAATCTCCAAAAACCAGTACAGCCCGGGCAAATGCTGCCACACACCGGAGGTGTCCGTCGGCATTGCGCCAAGCTGCATCGCCGGGCTGGCCAATCCCAGATCGGTAGGCTGCATTTGAAAGCTTTGGGCCGGTTGCCCCTCTGGGGGCACCCGGACCGCCGCCAGATCCATTGGCAGCAGGCTTGCCAGAGGGGTATCGCGATAGGCCAGGGGCATATACTTGGGACCGGCGACGAGGATCAATGCCCCGCCTTTGTTCGGCTGTTGGACGAAGTCCACCAAGTTCTGCATCATGGCGGGGCTCAGGCCACCGGGCCCTGAGCCGGGGCGAGTGGCTGGCCGGGCATCGCCCAGCACCACCACATCGTATCGGAACAGTTCCTCACGCTGGACCGGAAAGCTGCGCAGTGCCGTGCGGCTTTGCTCGGCGTGGCCAAGGTCCCCGTCCTGGAGCACCGTCTTCAGTTCGACCGAGGCATCGCGGCTGAGCATCGCTTCCAGATAGCGGAACTCGAAGGAAGGTTCGGCCGATACCAAAAGCACGCGAATCTTCTCTTTGCGGACCTGAACGGTTCGCTCTTGGCGGTTGTTGTCCAGTTGGTGTTCGCCTTCCAGGGGTTCGGCCTCTACGACGTAGTGGAACTCGCCTGGCTCGGGGGGCCGGCACGACAGGCGTACGGCTTGCACCTGCCGGTCGGGCCCCAGAACGACGTCCGCCTGGTCGAGGGGTTGCGGCTTTCCTTGTTGGCGGAGGACCACACGGGCCTTTTTCCCCTCATAGCCCGTGGCCGACACGTGCGCCTCGAAGTACAGCACGTCGTTCACGAATACCGCGCGATCGGCCAGCAGGTCGGTGATTTTCAGGTCGCGCACGGGGCGGTCGTCGCCCAGGCCCACCAAGTACAAGGGAACGCTGCGGCGGCGGGCGTACGCGGCAGCCTCGTACAGCGAAGGGCCTTCGGTGACGATGCCGTCGCTGAGGACAACCACCGCAGCCGGCGGCGTGCCGCGGAGTTCATCGATCGCCCTGCGGATGGCGGCCCCCAGCGGAGTGCTTTCCCCCGTGGGCTCCAACGACCGCAGTTGGGCGCCTAATGCCTCGACCGACCGCGTGTCTTCCAGACGCCGGCCTGCGACAAGTTCCACCCGCAGTTGGTAATTGGCGGCCAGGGCGCGGAGCACCGCGGCGTCCTCTTCAACCAACAAGGTCCGGGCCTGGTTCCATCGCGTGGCCGACTGAAAGCCCGCTTTCTTCACCCGCTCGGCGATGGCCTCCTGTACCGGTTTTTCGTAGCGGTCGGCCAGACTCATGCTCTGGGAATCGTCGAGCATCAAAACCAGATAGGGCAACCCGGTCCGCTGAAGCACCAACGTTACCTGAGCCAGCATGGCCAGGACCACCCCGATCGTGGCCAGCCGGAGCCCGGCAAGCCCCACTCGGTACGCAATCCTGCCGGGGCGCGACTGCCCCAGATAGCAGCGAAGCACGTAACCGGCGGCCAACACCACGAACAGCAGTGTCAACCACGGCGGCCAGTCCCACGAGAAGCTAAGCCCCCAGGCGGCTGACTCCCCACTGCCGGGTTCCACCCCGGCCAGCCGCTCCAACCAGTCGGAAAAAAAATGCATCATACAGACCAAGACCATGGCCCGAGAGCCGTGCAAGCCCAGCAAGCGCGCCACCGCCAGGCCGCTACGCTTCATCCTATCGCAGATCGAAGGTTAGAGGCCACCCCGGGGAACTTTAGAACGCTGGCGGGCGCTGAGCCGCCGGCTGGGCGTACCTGACGTCGCTTGTGCTTTTGCATCGGAGCTGGCCGCTGGCTTGCATCCGCGGCCAAGCAGACCCGCCCAATCTCCCCCCTGGCTCATTCCGCGCGCTGGGGCGAGTCGAACGCCCGCGGCACCGGCGGCAACCCCCGGGTCAACTCCGCCGGGGTCGTCCGCCCCGCCTTCGTATAGTCGAACGGCCTGAACCCCAACTTCAACGCCGGAGATCCCGGCTTGAGCCGAAAATCCCCCTTCTCCGCCGCCACGAACAGCGGATCGGCCACCACCGAATGCTCGTCCTGCTTCCGCTTGCTCCGCCACTCCTCAATCGTCAGGTTCCCCGGAAACCGCACCGGCTGCCCCCCCGCATTCCAATAACAGTTCCAGTCCAGGCGGAAGTTGTCGTCCTTCCAGTTGCTCCCCAACAGCGGCGACGCATTGTTCCAGTACACGATGTTCCGCTCAAACCAGAACGACAGGTGCG
>Ga0315298_1002656_pt1 | contig 29843 bp, 30 predicted proteins | sample WHS_1_MG_FD_203077 | JGI IMG/M metagenome (GOLD analysis project Ga0315298, IMG submission 203077) | Extremophilic microbial mat communities from Washburn Hot Springs, YNP, Wyoming, USA - WHS_1_MG | ecosystem: Environmental > Aquatic > Thermal springs > Hot (42-90C) | place: USA: Wyoming... | reverse complement strand
CCTCGCTTCGACTTGGCCACCTCGAGGTTTGCCTGACGCCTCTGGATTTCCCTTTCCACCCTCTCGAGATTCAGGGGCTGCCATGCCAACTGAGTCGAGGGGTATTGGGGCCTTGGAGGCTGAGGGGCAGGTTCAGCCGGAGGAGTAACGGGCCTTTTGGGAGCGCAAGCCCCCAAGATCATCGTTGTCAAGAGGAGAAACCCAGCCACTATTCTTCCTTTTCTCATCCCGTTACCTCTTGTGGTCCACTGGAGCGAAGATCCTCTTGAACTCCCTCTTCTCGCTCTTCACTTCCCCGTAAGTTCTCACCCTGGGACCATCGCCCTCCCTCGACCCCGGCAGTCCCGAACTACCATCCACTGGGACTTCTTCGGAATCCTTGGGCCACTCCATGGAGAGCTTAGCTGTTGGCTTGAAAGCCAACTCCAGGAGATCCAGCTCCTTGTCATAGTCCAGGAAATTGACCGCTGCTTGCGCCACCTGAATCCAGATGGGCAATGCCCCTGCCGCCCCGTAGACCCTTATGTGGGCGTTTTTCATGGGCCGGTTATCATCATATCCCACATAGACCGCAATGACCACGCCTCTTTCGTGGGTCAGAGAAAGGGTCCCTGGAACAGCCCCAGGAAGAAAACCCACGAAGCTGGAGTTCTGATACTCGTTCGCTGTGCCTGTCTTTCCCAGAGGAGGGACCTTCAGGTCTGCCTTGGCCAGAAGCTTGTCCTTGCCCTTGAGCACAAGGGCCCCTTCAGCTTGGTGGCCTGTCCCGTGGGTGACCACCTTCCTCAGGATCTCAGCCACCTGCACGCACAACTCCCTCGGTATCAGCCTGTGAAACTTGGGCTGCGCCTCGTATATGACCTCCCCTTCCGGCCCCTCTATGCGACTTATGATGAAGGTGGTGGAGGAGAGATCCTCATCGTCCGGTGAGGAGAATATTCCGCCTGTGACCAGGGCATAGTAGAGCTTGGAGACGTCCTCCATGGTGACTGCATTTGCCCCCAATGGGAGAGATAGGACCGCCTCCAGGGGGGACTCCACACCCGCCTTCTTGGCCAGATGCACCACGTACCTCAAGGCCATGGTCACTCTGAAATCCGGGATCCTTATCAGGACATCCAGCTCATATGGGTCCTTTTCCCTGAGGGATATGAGCCTTTTCTGAATCCCCTCCTGGAGCTGGTCCAGCAAGCTCGAGGTCACGACCCCATCGATCCAGATTCTCGAAGGAGGGATGAGCCTCTCGAGCTCCGCTCCTCCAGCCATCTGGGTCGAGAGCCAGTTCAAATCGAGGGGCACAAGACCCTTGGAAGAAGGGTTCTGGGTGTACACGATCCTCTCCCCTTCCGGATGATACTGGAAGAAGAAGCGAGTTCTTCCCGATGCTTGAAAAGCGCTCCTCACGGCCTGATCCTGCCTGGTTGCGGCCCACCTCAGGGCCTCGTAATCGTTTCTCATCTGTTCCTGAAGGGACCTGAGCCTGAGGAAGTTGTGGTTCAATATCCTGAGCTCCTCCTCCTTGGCCCTGGATTCGGCCCCAGCTAGCCTCTCCTTGACGTATCTCTCCACACCGATCCCGTAATGGAGATCCTCCAGGGCATTCAACTCTTCCGTCCTGCCACCGAATATGAGGTCTGCCTTCAGCTCCTCCTTGGTCTCCTCGAAGGCAGCCTGGAGTAGACTCTCCTTGGTAATGAGGATCCCCAAGTGATCCCTGATCCTCGACACATACGCGCCTCTGGACTCACCTGGCCTTGGCGCCATATCGAGAATCCGTGCCAACTCCTTCATCTGAGAGGGATTGAGCTTGTCGCACAGGTGGTAGAGGAGCCAAACAGTTGCTATGTTCTCGGACTTGGCCCCAGCCCATGTCATGGATACCCAATCCCTCTGGGGAGGATGGTCAGGGTGGGGTATGTACAGCCTGCCCATATAGGGGAAAGCCTGCCACCTGTTCTTCAGGGCGTCCAGGTTGCTCCATCCGAGCTGCAAGGCAGCCATGTAGACCAGGGGTTTGAAAACAGAGCCCACTTGCCTTTTGGCATCGAGAGCCCTGTTGAAATGAACGTTGTCGACACCTCCCACCATGGCCCTTATGAATCCATCCTGCAGGACGAGAACCCCGGCATTCAGCTCTGGGTATCTCTCCAGGGCCAGGAGAATTCTTCCCTCCTTATCCTTCCCCCTCACCCTCACATACACCGGGTCCCCTACCTGTATCTCCTTCAAGAGAAGCGCCTCATCCCCCTTTCTGGGAGCAGCCCAGGTGCCCCTCATCCCCTGGACCAGGGCTGTGAGGATACCCTGTATCCCCTCTCGATCCACGTGTCCCACTTCCCCTCCGGGAAGCTCCACTTCCATATGTGGCCCCTGCTGACCCCCTTGGATGCTCTTCACAGTGCCGAAGAGGAAATCCTTTCTCTCGACCTCGTCCTCGGATTCCAGGATCTTTCTGTAATGTTCCAGGACATTCTGCCTCTTGTACCCGCTCAGGCGAGTCTCCAGGAGGGAAAGGTGCTGCCTCACTGCCCTATGGGCTTCTTCCTGGAGCTCCTTCCTTATGGTCGTGAAGATGCGGATGCCCGATGTGGCGACGTTGTCCACACCTGCCTCAGCCAAGGCCTCCTGGATCTCCGGCCGCTCCAGCCTCTCCCTCACCGTATCCATGATGGCATTGAGACCGAAGCGTATCTTGCCCTGTCTGAAGGGGATTTCCTGTTTCATCGCCTCCTCGAACTGGGCCTGATCTATGAAGCCCAGCTCCAGCATATTCCTCAGGACATACCTCGTCCTCTCCCTTGCCCTGTGAAGGGCCTGCCTTCTGGCCTGTTCCCCTTTTTGGATGAAGGGATTGTAACGGTTGGGAGCCTTCACACATCCCGCCAGGAATGCGCTCTCTATCAAGGTGAGCTTCTCTGGTGGTTTGCTGAAGAAATACTGAGATGCTATCCCTATTCCCACCCCGTTTCCAGCGACATAGAACTGGTTGGCATACCACTCCAGGATCTGCTCCTTGGAATAATGGGCCTCGAGCTTGAGGGCCCTCACCAATTCCACGAACTTCGCCCACAGGGAGCGTCTTTGCCTCTTGAAGAGATTCTTCGCCGTCTGTTGAGTTATCGTGCTTCCGCCCTGAACTATTCGACCGGCCTTGATATTCAGCACCAGTGCCCTCAAGATCCCTCCCGGATCGAATCCGGGATGGGAGAAGAAGTTCTTGTCCTCGGCCGCAACCAGGGCTTGAACGAAGGAGCGGGGCAGTTTGTCATAGGGCACATAGGTCCTGTGTTCTTCCTGGAAGAATACCCCGAGGACTGTCTTTCCGTCATCGTAGAACACAGGGCTTTCTCGGGAGAATATTTGCTGGATCCTCTCTCTCGAGATCTCCTCGCCTGGATTTAGCACGATGAAGTAGTAGTAAGCCCCAGCTAAAGCTGCGGCGAAGATCATCATGATTGCGAAGATTGTGAGGAGAGCTCTCGGCATCGTTCCTTTGCTTTGCGAGGGGTCAGGCCCTCTCGGGATTGGACATCCTTCTTATCTCGAGTTCCTCTTGCGGTGCTTTCCTCCAGCGCTTCTCCCGGGGCCTTTGGGGAAGAGACCTCTCGAGTTTCACTTCTTGAAGAATCCCTTTTTTCTGGGCTCCACCTTCTCTCCTGAAGCCTCTGCGAACTGGATGAGCAATTCCTCCTGCCTTTTTGTGAGATTGGTCGGGGTCTTGACCACGACCTCTATCACCTGGTCTCCCCTCCCGTAGCCCTTGAGCCTGGGCATTCCCAGGCCCTTCAGGCGAAAGAGGGTACCGGACTGCGTGCCCCTGGGGATCTGGAGGATCTCTGTGCCATCCAGCGTGGGGACCTCTATCTTGGCTCCCAGGGCTGCCTGGGTGAAGGATATGGGGGCCTGGCAGAAGATGTCGTCCCCTTGCCTCTGGAAAAAGGGGTGGGGCTCGACGTGGATGACCACGTAAAGGTCACCGGGTGGCCCGCCGCCTTCGCCCGGCTCACCTTCTCCCCTGAGTCTCAATCTCGAACCAGTATCCACTCCAGGAGGGACCTTCAGGTGCACCTTGCGGGTGACTTTCACCCTGCCCGTCCCTTGACAGGTCTCGCAAGGATCCACGATGAACTGCCCTTGTCCGTAACAGCGGGGACAGGTCGTTGTCATGGTGAAAAAGCCCTGTGTTCGGCTCACCTGCCCCCTGCCCTTGCAAACTGGACAGATGGCGGGCGCACTCCCTGGCCTCGAGCCAGAGCCTCTGCAGGTGGGGCAGAGGTCATGATGTTCTACTGGAATCTCCACCTCCTTCCCCTTCGCTGCCTCCTCCAGGGTTATGGTGAGGTTGTACCTGAGATCCGCCCCAGGCCTTCCCCTGGTCCTCGCCCTAGTGGACCTTCCGAAGCCGAAGAATTCCTCGAATATGTCGCCGAAGGCCGAGAATATGTCATCGAAGCCACGGAAGCCTGAGAAGCCAGTGCCCCTCAATCCCTCGTGGCCATAGCGATCGTATATCTGACGCTTTTCCGGGTCCCTCAGGACCTCGTACGCCTCCGAGGCCTCCTTGAAGCGCTCTTCAGCCTCCGGATCTCCGGGGTTGCGATCCGGGTGGTACTTCATTGCGAGTCGGCGGTAGGCCCTCTTTATCTCCTCCTCGCTCGCATCCCTCGGGACCCCGAGGATCTCGTAATAGTCCCTCTCTGTGGGCATCAGAGGTCGTAGTCCTCCAGAATTTTGCCAGTTCTACCTCGCTCCACTATCTCGTCTATCTCAGGCCCGAGATCTGCCCCCAACTCCTGGAGCCTCTTTTTGGCCCAAAGGCCTATGTTCCTGGAATCTTTGTAGAAGGAGTCGTCCCTAGGAGCCCTCGTGTCGAACTCCTTGAGCCTCTGAGCCTCGGTCTTGTGGTAAGAAAACCTCGATAGCACACGGACCAAACTGGCGCTGCCGCATTTGGAACACCGAACGTTCTTCTCCTCCTCCGGCTTCAAGACAAGCACGGACATTATCCTCTGGCAGGGCTCGCAAAGGTACTCGTAGATGGGCATCTGGTCCCCCTCCTTTCATCTGCCCTCGACAAAGGAAGGAACTAGGGCCTTGATGTCCCTCTTTATTTCCTCGAGAAGCTTTCCACCCACCACATATGCTCGATGGGCTGGATCGCACCAGGAGAGGTAAGATCCGGACTTATCGGGAATCTCTCCTCCTATCACGAACCTCACCACGGGCTCCTTTCCTTCTCCGAAGGCCAAGAGCTCGAACTTGGGAGGATGGGAGCCGAGCTCGAGGTCTTCGCCCCCTTCCCTGGGAGGTTCCTCGAAGCGGGCCTCCCTGATTGTCCAAAGGAGACTCGTTGCCTTGAAGCCCTCGACAGGTTCCTTCTGGGGCTTGAGGAGCTCCCAATCGTGCTCGCCCTTTCGGACAACCTCCATCTCCTTCCCCTCCCAGCGGGCGAGAAATCTCTTGACCTTGGAGACATCCAACCCCACAAACCTCTTCTCCCTGAGCTCCCAAGGGGTGAACCTGTCGAGCTCCTCCACGAGCTTGCTCGAGACTACCACGGTTCCCTCCTGCTCCTGGGCCTTGGCATAGCGCCCACCCCCAGGGCTTTCGGGCCCCACCTCCAGCCTCAGGGGCTCTTCTCTTCCCTGAAGCCATACATTTGCCTCCAAGACACTTTCTCCCCACTCGATGGCGCCAAGCTCCTCCCTCTTGGGGAACCTCTCAACCCTCGAGTCCTTGATGGTCCACAAGAGGTCGCTCACCTTCACGGAATCGGCGGGGAGCCTCTCCGGCTCCTCCATCTCCCAGGCGCCCTCGGCCAGTTTTCTCAATTGCAACCTTCGGGAAGGGGTCCTGAGCACCACCTTCTCCACTTTGTCCCTCTCAAAGGCCATCAATACCTTGGATCGCCATCCATCGGCCTCCGAGGGGATCTCTCCCAGCTGGCTAGATTCGATCTGAACCAGGGGGTTTTGCCCCTCAACCCTCGCCCAAACCCTCTTTTTCCTCCCATCCGTTGAGCCCTGCTCCACCTCCAAGCCCAGGAGCATGGTTTGCTCTTCCGAGGTATCTTTCAATTTCAGGGAGAGCTTTTTCTGGGGAGGATCCATCCCCTTAGACCGGAGATCTTCGGGGTCGTCCTCAAACTCCACTGCCCTGAGCCTCGAGAGGCGAAAGAGGAGGCTCTCCACAGCCTCGCTGTCGGCCTTCAATGTCTCCGGCCCCTCAATCCTCCAGTCCTTCTCCCCCTCTTTCCTGAGGGTCACCCTCTGGCCCCCTGCCTCTATGGTCAGCCTCTCCACATCCCGGGGCTCGAACCCCAACACCTTCTTGTCCCTGAGGTCCAAAAGGGGTTTTTCCGCATCCCTCCTCACTACGTCCGAGACCAGGAATACCCTCTTTTCTCCTTGAATTTTAGCATAATGATACACCTCCGTGGGATTCTTGGCCCCGAGGAGCAGTGTCCTCTCGTGGGGCGGGGTCTTCCCTTTCAAGGTCAAGGTGTACGATGGCTGGGATAGGCCGTAAGCCTCGAGGTCCGATGGCTCGTCTGCTATGGTCCTGTCCTTTTTGGCTCCTAGAAGGCCGTCGAGGAGCTTGCTCAGCTCCTCCCTGTCTGCCTTCGCCGAAACTGGTTCCAACAGGCTCCAATCTTCCTTATCCCCCCTCGCGAGCCTGAGCCTGCCCTGGGGCCTTTCCAGGATCACCTCTGTGAGATCCTCTGCCTTCCACGGAAATATCCTCTTCTCCTCCTCTTCCTGAGATTTCCTCCTCTCCACGCGCTGGTGATCCCAAATGTACACTGCCACAAGGAGGACAAATACGAGAGCCACAAGCGCTGTCCTCTTCCAGCTCACTTTTTCCTCCTCCTGCTCCAGGCCACGGCCACCCCCGTGCTCAGGATGGCGATGGGAAATGCCACGACCACTATCAGGAAGATCATGGTCCATTGGCCTGGTTTCAGCATTACCGGTCTGCTCGGTGCAGTCTTGGGCCTTATGGAGACAAGCTCCTCCTCCTCTGCCAGCCAGTTGAGCCCGTTGAGGAAGAAATCCTGGTTGCCCGAGCGATTGGGGTCTATGGCACCATTGGAGACGAAATCCGAATCTCCTATGACCAAGATCCTTCCGTTCTTGTTGAGATCCTTGGTCCTGATGGTGGCGACCGCTGCAACTGGCACTGGACCATGAATGTCCTCGGGGTTTAGCTCAGCCTCCCCCCTCCTCAGCCTCTCGATGTCCTTCTCCCCCCAGCTTCCAGGGCCCGTCCTACCCAGGACCTCGGCACTCACCCCCTCGGGCATCTTCTCCGCGACCCTGACGGATCTTGCCATGGGCAAGTAAACCAAGTAAGGGCTCTGACGAAAGTCCCTGGTTATGGAATGGGGCTCGTACTCCACTATGGGAGGGACCAGATAGTCGCCTCCGAGAAGCCTGCTCGCTCGGTCCACTATGATGTCGTTGTCCAGAACGATCCCATAGTTGGAGAGAAAATCCGTGGCCCCTGAAGGCCCCTGGGGATCGAGGAGCATCATGAGCTTTCCTCCACCCTCCACATAGCTCTTGAGGGCCTCCCACTCCTGCTCCTGGAGCTCCTTCTGGGGCCCTGCCACGATCACAACCGACGCATCCTCCGGCACCCTCGCCTCCCTTGCCAGAAGGAGAGGCTTCACCTCATAGTTCTCATTCTCCATTGCCTTCCTGGCCTCGCTGTATCCATCCTTCTGGACACTTTCGAGACCATGCTCCCCGTGTCCCTGGAGAAAGTAGACCACCTTCTTCCTGTCCCTGGTGAGCTTTATCAGGGCATTTGTGATCTTCTCCTCCTCCGCGAGGTACACCTTCTCGAACCTCTCTCCCCTCTCAAGGACCAGGGAATTGTAAGTGTTCACCTTGTAATGCTGAGCCTTCATGGGATAGCGGTCGGGGTCAACGAACTCCCATTCTATCTTTTTCCCAGAGGCGATCTTGTAGAGGTTAAGGAGGTCCTCAGCAGAGACCCTGGATGGATCGGCCTCCTGGTAGAAGGCGTATATCTTGATGGGTTCCTTCAAGCCTTCCAGGACCTTCTTGGTCTGGGGGGCAAGACTGTAGCGCCGGTTCTTTGTCGTGTCCCACTGAACGTGGAGCCTCTCCTTGGAAAAGAGCTCAACCACGACGAGAATGCCCAGCACTACCAAGATGAGAACCCCCGTATTTATCCCGTAGCGAGCGGAGCGCCTCGAAAACCATGCTTCCATCCCATCACCCCCGCCATCTCCTGGATTCCAGCGAACGAAGCGTCAAAAACAGGAAGAAATATGAGAAGAGCACATAGAAGACCACATCCCTCGTGTCTATGACCCCTTTGAGAAAGCTCTGAAGATGATTGAAGATGTTGAGATCTTTGAGGACCTCAGCCACAGAGGGTCCTACGAAACTACTCGACCATCCCATTGCCAGAAGCACCAGCAAAAGCCCATATGTGCCGAATGCGGCTATTATCTGGTTCTCGGTGAGGGAGGAGATGAAGATCCCGAAAGATATGAAGGCCCCACCAAGGAGCGTTATCCCCAGATAGCCGACCAGTATCGGTATGGGTTCTGGATTGGTGAGGAGGGCCATGGTAACGGGATACACAGCCGTGAGGAGAAGCATGAGGAGAAAGACTGTCCAACAGGCCAGGAACTTGCCCAAGAGGGTCTCCCAGTCCCTCAGAGGAAGAGTGAAAAGGAGCTCATAGGTCCCTGTCTTCTTCTCCTCTGCAAAGAGCCTCATGGTCAGAAGGGGCAGACCAAAAAGCATCACCAAAGCCAGATTGCCGAACAGGTTCCTTATGACTATCTCGTTCACATTGAGAGCCTCGGCGTAGTATGGATTTTGGGCGGCCTGCATGCTTATGATGACAAATCTTTGAAAATCCCAGAAGAACCACCACACCCCGACTATCGCTATGAAAACAAAGGCTATTACGTAAGCCAAAGGAGAGGCGAAATAGGACCTCAGTTCCTTTTTGTAAATCGCAACCCACCTCATCTGAGCCTCCATTTTCGTGCTCGAACGATTCGAGCTTTCACGAGAGTGTTTCCGTCTCTACGGGCTCCTCCGTGACCAACTGGAGGAAGATGTCCTCCAAGCTCATCTCCACCGAGTGAAGTTCCAGGAGATCCCATCCCCTCTCCACTACCTTGCGGGCCAACTTTCCCCTTATGTCTGTCCTGTCACTGGACTCGACCACGTAGCGGTGGACCCCTTGGGATATCTCCTTGTCCACATACGCCCTGCTCACACCTTCGGTGGACTCCAAAACCCTCTGAACCTCTCTAGGGTCGTTGTCTCTCACTTGGATGTGGATCCTCATCCCCTTCTGGAGCCTGGCTGTCAGGTTCTCGGGGGTGTCGGCCGCAACTATTCTCCCTTGATTTATGATGAGGGCCCTGTTGCACACCATGCTGACCTCTGGGAGGATATGGGTGCTCACTATCACGGTCCTCTCACCAGCTAGGCCCCTGATGAGGTGCCTGATCTCTATGATCTGACGGGGATCCAACCCTATGGTTGGCTCATCCAGGATGAGGACTTCGGGCTTGTGTATGAGTGCCTGGGCTATTCCGACCCTCTGCCTGTATCCTTTGGATAACTTCCCTATGAGCTTCTCCCTGACCTCCTCGAGTCCGCACTCCTCCATGACCTCGCCAACCCGCTTCTTCCTCTGGGACCTGTCCAGCCCCCTAACCTCGGCTATGAAATTCAGGTACGATCTCACCGTCTGGTCAGTATAGAGGGGAACGGTCTCCGGGAGATATCCCACCCTCTTTCTCACTTCCAGGGAATCCTCCACTACATCGAAGCCCGCCACCTTGGCCTTCCCGAAGGTAGGAGGATGAAAGCAGGTGAGGATTTTCATGGTGGTCGTCTTCCCAGCCCCGTTTGGGCCCAGAAAACCGACTATCTCCCCCTTTTCCACCCGGAAGCTCACATCCTTTATGGCGGGAAAAGGCCCGTAGTACTTGGTTACCCCATCAACCTCTATCATCTTCTTCCTCCTCGTCCCGGGCCTTGAAAAGCACAAAGCGTGATCGCATCACGCCGTCTTCTATTGCCCTCTTTGGAAACAATGGAAGGCCCGTCTTTGACTTTCCGATAAGTGCCGAGCGAGGGCGGTGCGTCCAATAATATGAAGATCTTACGAGAGCGTGTCAAGGGAGGGGGTCATGGTCGTGGTACAGCGACCTTCCTTTTCAAGGTCCAGAGCATGGCTGCGCCCAGGAAGATCATTGGCATGCTCAGGACCTGTCCCATGGAGAAGGGCCCGAGAATCAGTCCCAGCTGGGGATCCGGTTCCCTCGTGAACTCCACCAAGAACCTCGCAACCCCGTAAAGGGCCACGAAGGTCCAGAAAGGTACACCGGGCTGTTTGGATCTTTTTCCCACAGTCCACATAACCAGGAAGAGCACGAGGCCCTCTAGCAAGGCCTCGTAAAGCTGGGATGGATGCCTGCACTGGGGGCCTCCATTGGGGAAGACCATGCACCAAGGAACCTGGGTCGGTCTTCCGAAAAGCTCACCGTTTATGAAGTTTCCGATACGGCCCAGCCCGAGCCCTATGGGAAGGGGGATTATGGCCGTATCGGCCATCTCGTAAAATGGAATGCCTCTTCGTCTCGAAAACCATATTCCCGTGAGGATGACCCCCACGAAGCCACCGTGAAAGGAAAGGCCTCCCTTCCACAGGGCGACGATCTCCCAGGGCCTTTGGAGATAATAATCGAGGTTGTAAAAGAGGACATATCCCAGTCTCCCTCCAACAACAAGCCCCAGGGCCACATATCCCAGGAAATCGAGGAGGACATCTCCTTTGAACTTCCCCTCCCTTTTCCCCGTGAGCTTCCTCATCACGAGGTACCCCACAGCGAAACCGAGGAGGTACATGGTCCCGTACCACCTGAGCTGGAAGGGACCTATGGAGAAGATCACAGGGGATATTTCGGGATAGGGGATCATCTTTTCTCGAGATTCTCCCAAGGGAGTTCCTCTTTGTCAACACGGAATGGACTCCCTTCACGGGATGTAGAAGCAGTGGGCCTCTCAGGCAAAACCCATGTCATTGGAGCTGGTCTGCCTGGGGAGACGATCACCGAGAGGTCATCTTTCGGCCTTTGCCCTCGGATTCACAAGGACCCCTCGGGCGAGTTTCCCACAAGGCCCCAGGGGGCCTCTTTTTCAAGCGAAGAGGCTCAAAGAGCCTTTCTCAGAGCTTTCCTTATCAAGCTTACTGGGGGAATGTTCACGAGGCACCCTGCCTCGTCCCTGTAAGCCCTTCAAGAGATGGTCCCTTCTAGAGGTCTCACTCCTTCGAGATCCTCTCCATCTATGAGGACTGTGGGAGAACCTGGAACTCCCATCCTCCTCGCTTCCTCTTCCCCGAGGACCTTCACTGTGATCTCGGCCTCCATGCCCTCTTCCTCGAGAGCCTTTCGGATATTCCTCTCCAGGGACGCGAGAGAAGCACATCCTTCTGCCACCAAACACTCGATCCTCACCTGGAAACTCCTCCTGCCTGCGAGATCTTTCATTCCCGTGACTATGATACCCTTTTCTCACGACACATCCCAGTTGGCCTTGACAAAACTCTACCGCCATGATGGAATTTTCCTGTCGCTAGGGGTGGTTCACTGAGAGTCGCGCTTTATGGGCGCGGCAACCCTTTGAACCTGATCTGGGTAATACCAGCGTAGGGAAGCGACGCCGGGCTCAAGAGTACCCTTGCACTTCTCTCACTGGGTGCGAGGAGGGTTTCGGGAGGCCGCTTCCCTTCTTCTGGGAGGCGGCCTCAAAGTTTTTGGTTTCTCCATATCCACCGAGGCTGGAGGGGAGGATGAGGATCAAATTGAACGAGAGGGATGTGGAAGTGGGAGAGTCCATCACCCTTCACGCTCTCAGGGATGCCTTCAAACCCGATGCTGATGTGGTGATCCACAATGGGTTCCCCCAGTCAGGCGATGTCACCCTCAAGGATGGGGACGAGGTGGTCCTGATAAAGAGGGGAGAGGTCCCCCCTCCTGAGGAGCTGGAGGCCCTCATGATGGCCAGACACACCCCAGGGGTTCACCGAAAGGTGAAGGCTGCCAGGGTGGGGATTGCTGGCCTGGGAGGCCTCGGATCTTCGGTGGCAGTGGCACTCGCGAGGGTGGGCATAGGGGTGCTCGTCATAGCTGATTTCGATGTGGTTGAGCCGAGCAATCTCAACAGGCAGCAGTATTTCGTGGAACAGATAGGTATGTCCAAGGTGGAAGCAATGAAGGAGAACCTGGCAAGGATCAACCCATACGTCCAGGTGGAAGGACACGAGGTCGTTCTTGACAGGGAGAACATTCCCCGGATATTCGCCTCCACACCCATAATTGTCGAAGCATTCGACAAGGCGGAGATGAAGGAGATGATCATAACCACTGTGCTGGAGAGGATGCCAGGGCACGTGATTGTGGCCGCTTCAGGTCTTGCGGGCTATGGGCCGAGCAATACCATTCGAACAGAGAAGATATCACCCAACCTTTACATCGTGGGGGATCAGCTTTCGGCAGCCAGGCCAGGACAAGGGCTCATGGCCCCGAGGGTGGGAATCGCTGCGCACCACCAGGCCAACTTGGTCTTGCGCTTGATTCTGGGGGTCGAGGAGGAAGAGCCCCTGTCCGGCAAGGAGGATGAATGATGGAGACGAAGAAAATCGCGAGGGCCGTGATTCTGGTTGCCATGGCTGTTGCTCTCTCACCCATCTTCATACCCGTTGGGTTCATAAAACTGTTTCCGGCCCAACACATGATCAACGTCATCGGGGCTGTCATGGTGGGCCCATGGTACGCCTTAGGGGTCGCGACCGCCGCAGCCATAATAAGGAACATACTCGGGGTCGGCACTCCCCTGGCATTTCCAGGGGGGATGATAGGCGCCTTCCTCGCGGGGATGGCGTACAGAGCTTTCAAGAGCATCTATGGGGCTGCCGTGGGAGAGGTAATAGGCACGGGCCTTCTGGGTGCACTGGTCAGCCTCTGGATAGTGGCCCCCATGATCATGAAGAAGACCATGGCCGCATCCGTCCTCATGGGAGCGTTCGCATCCAGCAGTATCCTGGGAGCGATATTGGGGGTCCTGGTCCTTCAGATACTGAGGAAGGCAGGTATATGGAATCCTTAGTGAATCTCGAATCCGTAAGCTACGCCTTTCCAGGAAGTGGGGGAAGAAAGGCCCTCGAGAAGGTTGATCTCCAGATCCAGGAAGGCGATTACGTGCTTCTCTGCGGAGGGAGCGGCTCAGGCAAGACCACACTGGCCTACATAGTGGCCGGTCTGATCCCTCACCTTTTGGGTGGAAATCTGGAAGGTAAGGCCACGGTGGCTGGAGTGGATATTTCCCTTCGGGGCCCGTCGGAGCTTCTGCCCCATGTGGGTCTTGTGATCCAGAATGTGGATGCACAGCTTTTCAATCCTTCTGTGGCCGATGAGATGACCTTTGGGCTCCAGGGCCTGGGAATGAACGAAGAGGAGATTCAAAGTAGGGTATCGGCGATGGCCCATTCGCTAGGGATAGGCCACCTCATGGAGAGAAGCCCCCAGGAACTCTCTGGAGGCGAGAAGAAGTTGGTGGCTCTGGCTTCCATTGCCTCCATGCCCTGCAGGCTCCTCATTGTGGACGAGCCCCTCGCCCACCTCGACGAGGAATCGGCAAAGAGGGTGAGAGGGGTTCTCAAGGAGCTCAACTCCCAGGGGAGGACCCTTCTTGTGATGGAGCACAGAGTCCAGGGTCTGATAGAAGACGTCAGTAGATGCGTCTTGCTCGATTGTGGCCACAAGGTCTATGACGGACCTGCGGCTGGAGCGGGGGAAGAGCTCGTGAAAAGAGGCTTGATCCCTGTGTACGGGGAAAGAAAACGCAGGGGGAAAAGAGACGAGGAGACGGTTTTGGAGGGAAGAGGGCTCTACCACAGAAGAGACGGTCTTTTGCTCTTAAAAGGGGTAGATGTGAAGGTGAGGCGAGGGGAGACCCTAGCAATCCTGGGACCCAATGGCGCTGGCAAGACGACCCTCATCCGCCATTTCAATGGTCTTCTGAGACCCACTGAAGGAGAAGTGTATGTCATGGGAGAGAGAGTGGGGCGGAGGGATCCCTCTGAGATGAGCGGGAAAGTGGGCCTCGTTTTCCAGAATCCCAACGACCAGTTCTTCAGGCTCAAGGTAGAGGAGGAGATTCTCGCCTCTCCGCAGGCAAAGAAAAGGTGCACGGAGAGCAGGCTCGAGGAGATCTGCGAGACAATGGGTATCCGGGATCTCCTGGGGAGATCTCCTTTTAAGTTGAGCGAGGGTGAGAAGAGAAGGGTTGCCATAGCCTCCATCCTCGCCATGGAACCAGAGATTCTGGTTTTGGACGAGCCCACTTCTGGTCAGGATGGCCGGGCTCGAATGGCCCTAGCCAGGACCTTGGATGATCTGGCACAGAGAGGGCAGACAACGGTCGTGGTCACCCACGACATGGGTTTTGCAATGGCAGTTGCGGATAGGATCTTGGAAATGAGAGCCGGAAAAGTGGTATCCGAGGTATTGCTTTGAAAAAGGTGGATCCTAGGATAAGGGTGATCCTGGGAATTCTGACAGTGGTAATGGTTCTCTTGACCCAGAGGAGATGGCTTCTGGCAGTGGAGCTTGGCGCGCTTTTGGGAGGCCTCCTGGTCCTTTCTCGGGCAAGGGAGCTTTTGTCTTATCTCAGGATATCGGGCCCCATGGTGGCTGTGGTGGTTTTGGTTGGATGGGTGAGCTTTTCCTGGCAAGATGCAATGGAGATGGGCCTCAGGTTCATGGCGCTCTTTCTGGTCTCTTTTCTTCTCTTCCAGAGTCTCACCGTGGAAGAGCTAGCCCAGGCCTTGAAGGGATTGGGAGTTCCTTGGAGTTTCTGCTTCATCCTCGCAACTGCCATGAGATATGTCTCCCTTCTGGGAAGGAAGCTCAAGTCCATCGTGGATGCTCAGCGTTCGAGGGGAATAGATTTGAGGCCCAGGTTGAGAAACATCCCAAATTTGATGGCCCTTGCGGTTCCCTTTCTCGTCCAGTGCTTTCAGCTCTCCGAGGACTTGGCCGTGGCATTGGAGGCGAGGGGATTTGTGAGGAAGGTTGAGAGGAGAAGGCCTCCAAGGAGAATAACCTTGTGGGAGTACGGGTTGGTGGTCGGATGGATTGTTCTGACCTTTGTCGTTGCTTATTTGGGAGAAGACACCTGAGGGGAAGCAAGAGGATGGAAACACACTCCCTCGAAAGTAAGCTCCAAATCTTGTGCAGAGAGGCTATGGCCCTTGGGTGCTCGAGAGTCCGGATTGTGGGGACGGATCTTCTAGTGGTGAGGGAGGCAGCGAGGGCCTTCTACATGGGCTTCCCCCTTGCCATGGGTTTCGGTGCTGGGGAGTGCTCCCTGTGCCTCCCATCGAGGCCATGTTCCGCACTGAGAGGCGAGCCCTGTGCTCATTCCCTCAAGGCCAGGCCTGCAATGGAGGCGTGTGGATTCGATGTCTTCGCCATAGTCGAAAAAGTGGGATGGCCCATGGTTCCCATAGGGCACCGTTCTAGAAAGGAGGATGTCCCCTGCGCGAGTCTCGTGGGCTTGGTCTTGATCACATGAGGGAGAAAGGCCCAGACAAGATCTCCTTCGACCCAGGTGCGTACCTAGAGAGGCGCACCTTGATACTCGGAGATGTCAATACAGGAAAGACTGCTCTCACGAGCAGGATTATGGAGGCCATGTGCGAGGCGGGACTGGGCGAGAGGATAATGGCCCTGGACCTGGCTCCTGAGATCCCCCCGGATGTAATGCTCGAGAAGGACTTGGCGGGGGTTGGAGGTTTCCTCAGGGTACCTGAGGCCAGGGGCGTCCTTTACTTGAGGCCGAGGATTCTTCCCCCTAGGCTCATGGCAAAAAGACCCGAGGAGGCAATCTCGATCGCCCAGGAGAACCTGCGAGCCATAGAGGGGATCTTGGAGCGGCCCCCCGAGGCGAGGGATATTCTGTTTGTCAATGACATGAGCCTCTATCTCCATGCTGGAGATGCGAACCAGTTGATCTGTTTTCTCAGGAAGTTCCCGACAGTTGTTGCAAACGCGTATAGGGGGACAAAGCTCCCTCAAGGTCCCATCTCCTCGAGAGAAAGGGAGCAGGTCGATATCTTGGTTCAGTTCTTCGATCTCGTTTTGGAGCTATGAGGAATCCACTGACAATGGAGGAGACCATGGGAAGAGAGTTGGACGAGAGGATCATAACGAGGGCCATCTTGGAGCGGTTTATGAGGAAGCTCGAATCCTGCCTTGACCTGGATGTGGCTATAGTTGGAGCCGGGCCATCGGGTCTTGTGGCTGCCCACGATCTCGCTGCAGCAGGCCTCAAAGTCGCTGTTTTCGAGCGGAAGCTCAGCGTTGGAGGGGGTATGTGGGGCGGCGGAATGATGTTCAACGAGATAGTGGTCCAGGAGGAGGCCAGGGGCGTCCTGGAGAAATTCGGTGTCAAGACAGAGAAGTTCCAGGAAAATTATTTCACAGCGGATTCCGTCGAGGCTGTGACTACCATTTGTTCCAAAGCAATGGGCGCGGGGGCCAAGATCTTCAACCTCATGAGCGCCGAGGATGTCATAGTGAGAGAAAAAAGGGTGTGTGGACTGGTGATCAACTGGACGGCCGTCGAGATGGGGGGTCTGCACGTGGATCCCCTTGCCCTCCACGCTCGTTTCGTTGTGGATGCCACAGGCCACGAGGCACAAGTGGTGAGGGTGGTGGAAAGAAAGGTGGGAGCGGAGCTCTTCACCCCCGATGGTCGGATCCAGGGAGAGAGGTGCATGTGGGCAGAGATCGCTGAAAGGACGACCCTGGATAACACCAAAGAGGTCTTCCCCGGGCTTTACGTTGCCGGGATGTGCGCCAATGCAGTTTTCGGATCTTTCAGGATGGGGCCCATCTTCGGGGGGATGCTCCTCTCGGGACAGAAGGTGGCGAAGTTAATACTGGAAAGAAGGGGAGAGATGGGAAGATGAAGAGGGTTCTCACCATAGCTGGTTCGGATTCGGGGGGAGGAGCCGGGGTGCAGGCTGACCTCAAGGTAATAACAGTGCTTGGGGCTTATGGGATGAGTGTTATCACTGCCCTGACCGCCCAGAACACCCTGGAAGTGAGGGGGGTGGAGGTGGTATCGCCAGAGTTCGTCCGAAGCCAGATGGACTGTGTTTTGACCGACATAGGAGCAGATGCTGCCAAGACAGGGATGCTCGCGACCCCGGAGATAGTGGAGGTGGTAGCCAGAGGGATCAGGGATCATAACATAGAGACCTTGGTTGTGGATCCAGTGATGGTCGCCAAGAGTGGGGACAGGCTCCTCACCGAGGACTCCTTGGAGGTGGTCAAGAGAGAGCTCATTCCCCTGGCCTTGGTGGTGACCCCCAATATCCCCGAAGCATCAGCTTTGACGGGACTGGATATCGAGGGGCCCAAAGGGATGGAGGAGGCCGCCCGGGCCCTTCATGCCATGGGAGCCAAGAACGTGGTGATAAAAGGCGGGCATTTGGAGGGGGATGCCCTGGATCTCCTCTTCGATGGAAGATCTAGCTACTGGAAGAGGGCGAGGAGGATCCACACTGGCAATACTCATGGAACTGGATGCGTTTTCTCCGCTGCCTTGGCGACGTTTCTGGCTCAGGGTAATGACGTTGTCTCAGCCTTCACCATGGCAAAGGAATTTGTCACAAGGGCCATTCTCTCTTCCCTTCCTTTGGGAAAAGGATCCGGGCCCACAAACCCTTATGTGGAGGTCCAGAGATGGAAGGAAAGGGAGGCGGTTCTGGAGGAGCTGAGGTTGGCCATGGAGAGACTCGAGGGAGCTCCATTGGGGGAGCTGATCCCTGAGGTGAGATCCAACCTGGGCTACGCCCTTCCAGGTGCTGTGGACAAAGGGGATGTGGCGGCCTTCCCCGGGAGGATAACCCAGATAGGGAAAAAGGTCATGGCGTGCAAGGATCCCGCCTTCGGTGCCTCGAACCACATAGCCAAGGTGATCCTGGCAGCCATGCGCCACGACCCGGGTATGCGTTCGGCCATGAACATAAGATTCGGAGAGGACGTCCTGGAGGCTTGCAGGAGGGCGGGATTCCTCCTCGCAAGTTTCGACAGGAAGGAGGAGCCACAAGATGTGAAGGAGATGGAAGGGTCCACTCTGGAGTGGGGAACCCATAAGGCCATTTCCTCTCTGGGAAGGGTGCCCGATGCCATCTACGATATGGGAGAAGTGGGCAAGGAACCCATGATCAGGATCTTGGGTAGGACCCCGATGGAGGTGGTGGAGAAGGTCATCTCCCTCATTTGAGGGTGTCAGGCCCCCTGAGCCTTTCTCTTTCGATATATGAGCATCAGGTTTCTCATATAGATGAAGGAGCCAGTGGATTGCCCCAGGATGAAGACGAGATCCTGCCTGTAGATGGCGTAGGCCAGGAGAATCAAGCTCCCTCCCAGGCTCAGGTACCAGAAGGCAACGGGTATGACGCTCTCCTTCCTTCTCTCGGACACTATCCACTGAACCAGAAACCTGAGAGAGAAAAGGAATTGTCCGGAAAGCCCCACTATGACCCACGGATTGGAAAGCTCAGAGGCAATCTTCATGACACCCCGACCTCTCCTCTACTTCGTAGCTTATCCTTCTTTTCTTGAGCCAACGAACCCCCCACATGTCCATTATTCCCCGAAGGAGCCTGTTTCGGATATTGTACTTGGACCTCCCGTACCTCCTCGGATAGTGGGGAACTGGAACCTCGCACACCCTGAATCCTCTCATCCTGAACAGGGTGGGGAGAAAACGGTGTAGCCCATCGAAGGGTATGATGGCCTCGAGACACTCCCTTTTGAATGCCTTGAATCCGCAGGCCGTGTCGCGAATCTGCTCCATGGTTACAAGATCCCGCACCCAATTGGCGATCTTGGTGGAAACCCTCTTGAGCCAGGGGTCCCTCCTCTCCTTCCTCCAGCCCGTTGCGACGTCGAATGGTCCGATCTTGTCCAGGAGAAGGGGTATGTCGTGAGGGTCGTTCTGGAGGTCGCCGTCCATGGTTATTATAACCTTTCCTCTGGCTTCCCTGAGGCCGGCCCAGAGCGCTGTAGATTGCCCGCAATTGGTATCGAGACGAATGTACCTTACCCGGGGATCCTCCATATGGAGCCTTCTCAGGATCTCCAATGTGCCATCGTGGCTTCCGTCATCCACGAAGATTATCTCGAAGGGAACCCCCCTGGGCTCCAGGGTCTCTTTTATGCCCCTGGCCAAGGGCTCTATGTTCCCCTCCTCGTTGAAAACAGGTATCACCGCACTGTAATGAGGCGCTTCCATTCCCATCTCACCCCCACAAGGGGAACTCCTCCTCAGCTTTCCACCTCCGAATGCTGCCTCGCGCAATTCACAATGGACTGGAGCCTCGCAGGATCGTAACCCACAAGCACGTCATTCCCACAGGTCACAACTGGAACGCTCCTCACCCCCGAGACCCTCACTAGCTCCTCCAATGCATTGGGATCCCTGGTCACATCCAGCTCGGTGAATGGGACTCCCGCCTGCGAAAGAAACTCTTTCGCCTTCTTGCACCAAGGTCAAGTGGGCGTGGTGAATATTCTCACCTCCATGGCATCCCTCCTCTGAAGTCTGTTCATCCGGATCCCCGGGAAGGCCCGTTGGGAGCTTCCCATCGGCTCATTTGTAGAAAGCGAGAAGCCACGCATTGCTGATTGCCACTGAAAGGATCATGTAAGGAAAACCAAGTCTCAGAAAATGGGCGAAGCTCACTGGATATCCAGCTGAGTTAGCCATTCCCATGGCCACCATGTTGGCCGATCCACCCACAACTGTCCCGTTTCCCCCGAGGGAGACGCCCAAGGCGAGGGCCCACCAGAAACCTTGGAGATTCACCTCGGGCAATGCGTGGCTCAGGTGGGAGACGACTGGCAACATAGCTGCAGTGAGGGGAAGGTTGTCCACAAAGGCTGCCATCAGAGCACTTCCCCAAAGGAGGAGCGATATGGCGACAGAAGGATCCCAGTGGGATAGAGCTACGAAGGCCTCGGAGACAAGAAAAAGGGCTCCACTCTCCTCGAGTGCAGCCACCATCCAAAAGAGGCAAAAGAGGAACAACAAGAGGGGCCACTCCACTTCCCTTTCCAGGAACTCGAGCATTCTCAGTCTTCTCGTCAGCACTCCATAGATGAAGAGGGCTGCTCCCCCTCCCAAAACCGGAACGCACGGCTCCATTCCCCAAGACCCATGGACCAGAAGAAGGGCCACTGCCAATGAGCCGACTAGGAGTCCAAAGATCAGGAAGCGCCTGTCCTTTATCCTCGCGGCACGAAGCTCCTCTTCCAGAGATTCATGGCTTTCGGTGGGTATTCTCTCTCTGTTTGCCAGGGCCGTCATCCCCAAAAGTGCCACCAGGGCCAATCCGCAAAGGGGGCCCAGGTTTTCCAGAAAATCCACGAAACTGAGGCCACTTGCCGATCCTATCATCACGTTGGTGGTATCTCCTATGAGGGTGGCTGTGCCTCCAAGATTGGAGGCCAGCACCTGCGGGATCAGGAGTTTGACGGGATTCACTTTGAGGGCCTGGGCAAACTTGATGCTCATGGGCGCGAGAACGATTATTGCTGCGACATTGTCCACAAATGCCGAGATGGCTGCGGTGCTCAAGACCAACAAGGCCGAGAGGGTCTGGATCCTGAACCTCCCAAGCAGAAAGCATTTGGCCACTATCCAGTCGAATATGCCAGTCCCTTTCATGGCTCCTACAGCAAGCATCGCTCCCAGGATCAGGGCTATCACGTTGAGATCCACTGCCTGAGAGAGAGCGGAAAAAGATATTATCCGGTAATCTGGGAGAAATATACCCACTGTGGAGCTCACAAGGAGAAGAAAAACTGCTCCAGCCATCGCAGCAACCGTCCTGTGCACGAGCTCGAAGGCCATGAGAAGGTACACAACCAGGAAAACACCTGATGAGATGAGAGTTCCCGGCCCCAGCTTTCTCGGTAAAGAGATGTGTTTCGTGAAGTAAAAGTGTTCCCCTCTCTGGGCCAAATCCCCCCCTTCTAGGGAGACCACAACACTCATGAACCCTGGCTTTGTCACTTCCAGCTCCAGCTTACTTCCTTCTTGGATGGGAGAGGAGGGAGAAAACTCCGCCAGATACCATCCCTTGCAATCAGATGACACCTGAGGGGATCTCTTCCCACCTGAGACGAGCTCTTGGCCCTGGCCGTCGAGTCGGACACTTATCTTGGCCTCTTTCACGGGCTCGAGATGAGGGTCCACCACTCTTCCAGAGATGTGCACTATCTGTGATGGCTGGGACGAGGCTTCTTTGCCAAGAGTCTCTCCCCCTTGCAAGGAGAACAGGGTCACAAGAAATGCACAGATTGCCGCTTGGAGGAACGGACCTCCTCGGTCTCTCTTTGGGGCCTTGGTGCCGGCTCTCCTCCTTTCATTGAGGGCGCGCATAATTTAGAATTTGTACCACAGGCCTTCTTCTGGCACAAGGAGACCATGTTCTCGAGGGGGTGAGCCTTCTTTCGGAGGAGGCAAGGAGTTTGCTAAAATCTTTCCATGCGCATAGCCATCATCTCCGACATCCATGGGAACTGGGAGGCCTTCGAGGCTGTGCTCCGGGATGTGGAAGCCCAGGGGATAGGGAAGATCCTCTCTCTGGGAGATGCGGTGGGCTACGGAGCCGACCCGGAACTCGTGGTAGAGGAGATCAGGAGGAGGGAGATCCCCTCGATTCTGGGAAATCACGAACTGGCCCTTTTGGATCCCTCTTTGTTGAGCTGGTTCAATCCCCCCACTCAGCAGTCCCTGCTCATAACAAGAAGGCTCATCTCGGAGAGCACAATGGAATACATAGCCTCCCTCCGGACCACGATGGTCTGGGAGAGGGCCCTCTTGGTCCACGGAGCCCCTCCCGATTCTGTGACGACTTACCTTTTCGAGCTAGGAAAGGGGGAGTTGAGAAGGCTTCTCACGGAACTGGAACAAGAACTCTGTTTTGTGGGGCACACGCACCAGCTCGAGGTGATAGGTTGGGACGGAAAGGACGTTAGCTTTTACCCCTTGGGACCAGGGGAGCACACCCTCAGGGCCGGATGGAAGTACATAGTGAACGTGGGAAGTGTAGGCCAGCCGAGGGACGGGGATAACAGGGCGAAATATGTGATCTGGGATCCTGATGTTGGGACTCTGGAGGTACGGTTCGTCCCCTACGACATAGCTCGGGCCGCATCCAAGATAATAGAGAGAGGTTTTCCGGCTTTCAACGCTGTCCGCCTTTGGTGAGAAGGAAAAGGAGCCTCGCCATGCCAGTGGATAAAAGAAGCCAGGAGCAGATATCCTGCCCGGTCTGCGGGGCTACGTATCGCCTGACCCAGTGGACCATGATGAAGATGCTCCGCAAGCCCAAGTGTCAGAGATGCGGGGCTGACCTGACCGAGACATTGAAGGCGAAACTCCAGAGGAGGCTCATCTCGGCAGCCTCTGGGCAGGTGACATGCCCCAGGTGCAATCAGAGTCAGGATCCTGCACCTTACTGCAAGTGGTGCGGAAATCCTCTGGAGAAGGTCTCGGTGCCCAAGCAAGGGGAGAGGCCTGTCCCTGCCTTCTCTTTCCCTTGGCTCAGGCTTCTGTCCACGGCTGTGGTTCTACTCTTCCTCGTCATGATCCCTTTTCTCCAGGAGATGCAGGTTCCCCAAGCCCTAGAGGAATCGAGGGCTTTTCTCCTCGAGGAGGACAGACTAGCCAATATCTTGGGAGGAAAGCTCAAGTGGGGTCCCATACCGTTTTTCTTCTGGAGGAGCGTGGAGGGATCGTCGGAACGCTGGAAAGGCTCCTTCTATTTCCTCGCCCAGGGTCCCAAGACCACAGCAGTGGCCATAGTCAAGCTGGAGAAATCGGGCAGATCCGCGGGAAGATGGAAGGTAGTTGAGGGAAGCTACGCCCTGGATACAAACGGAAACAGGATACCAATTCCCCACAGATCCCCTCCCAAACCAAAACTAGGGGCATAGCCCTGGGAGGGCGAGAGCCCTTCTTTTCTCCTTGTACCAATCGATTGTCCTTCGCAGTCCCTCTTCCAGAGAGACCTTCGCCTTGAATCCCAGGTACTTCTCAGCTCGGCCTGTATCGAGGCAGCGGCGTGGCTGGCCGTCGGGCTTGGTCACATCCCAGAGTATTTCTCCCGAAAACTCTGTCAGTCTGGCAATGAGGGAGACGAGCTCCTTTATGCTTATCTCATGGCCCGACCCCAAGTTCACTGGCTCTGCACCATCGTATATCTCCGTGGCAAGGAGGATACCCTCGGCTGCATCCTCAACGTACAGGAACTCCCTGGTCGCCGAGCCAGTGCCCCATACCTCTACTTGCCTTTGGCCCCTCTCTTTCGCCTCCAAGCACTTGCGAATCAGGGCCGGAATGACGTGGGATGTTTCCAAGTCAAAATTGTCCCTCGGCCCGTAGAGGTTCACGGGAATCAGGTAAATGGCGTTGAATCCGTACTGCTTCCTGTAGGCCTGCGCCTGCACCAGGAGCATCTTCTTGGCAAGGCCGTAAGGCGCATTGGTCTCTTCCGGATAGCCGTTCCAGAGGTCCTCTTCTTTGAATGGAACGGGCGTGAACTTGGGATAAGAGCAAACAGTCCCTATGGCAACGAACTTCTCGACACCTGCCCTCCACGACTCGTGCATAAGGTGAACGCCCATTGTAAGGTTGTCGTAGAAGAACTCTGCCGGGTGAGCGCGATTGGCCCCTATCCCCCCAACGCGAGCGGCCAGGTGAATGACCACATTGGGCCGTGTCTCATTGAGGAGCCTCCGAATGGACTCCACCTGGCGCAAGTCGAACTCCTGGCTCCTGGGAACCCAGATCTCCTCGCAGCCCTTCTCCCTGAGTTTCTCAACCACGAATGAACCCAGGAATCCGCTGCCACCTGTCACTAGGATCCTCTTCTTGCGCCAGAAACTCATGGATCGAACCCCTGAAACTCATTTTGGAGCCAGGAAGTCACAGCTCCTTCCCATCGGTGCCAGCCTGAAAATTTCTCTTGCAGGATGCGCTTTCCCTCACCCGGAGGCGCAAGACCCACTGCTTCGATATCGGCATCGGCCATTATGCGAACCAGCTCTCTGAAAGTCACCTTCGGAAGCCAGCCCAGCTTCCTCCGGGCCTTGGAGGCATCGGCCAAGAGAAACTGCACTTCCACAGGCCTAAAGTAGCGGGGGTCTATCTTCACGTGCTCTTGCCAGTCGAGTCCTACATAGGAGAATGCCTCTCGGAGAAACTCTTTCACCGAGTGGGCCTCGCCGGTTCCGATCACGTAATCGTCGGGCTCGTCCTGCTGGAGCATGAGCCACATGGCCTCCACGTACTCTGGCGCGTAGCCCCAGTCCCGCCGAGCCTCTAGATTGCCCAGGTAAAGGCTTCTCTGCTTTCCAGCCAGAATGTTGGCAACGGCTCGAGTGATCTTGCGAGTGACGAAGGTCTCCCCCCGCCTCGGGCTTTCATGATTGAAAAGGATGCCATTGGATACCCAGAGCCCATATCCATCGCGGTAGTTCACGGCCATCCAGTAAGCGTAGACCTTTGCGGCCGCATACGGACTGCGCGGCCGAAAAGGAGTGGATTCGTTCTGGGGAGCAGGTGCGTCCCCGAACATCTCCGAGCTAGATGCCTGGTAAAACCTTGTCTTGATGCCGCTTCTCCTTATGGCCTCGAGGAGTCGAGTCGTGCCGAGGCCCGTTACATCGCCTGTGTACTCGGGCATATCGAAACTCACTCGGACATGGCTTTGGGCTCCCAGATGATAGACCTCGTCAGGCTGTATGTTGTAGACGAGATTGGTCAGCTGTTCGGAATTGGAGAGGTCCCCGTAATGGAGGAAAAGCCTCACCCCTTTCTCGTGGGGGTCGCGGTAGAGATGATCAATTCGCTCCGTGTTGAAAGTGCTTGCCCTCCTGATGAGGCCATGCACCTCGTATCCTTTTGAGAGGAGAAGCTCTGCTAGGTAGGAGCCATCCTGCCCGGTGATGCCGGTAATCAAAGCCCTTTTCATCTCAAATCCTTCTCTCTCCCCTCCTCCCCGGCCACTCTCCCGCCAAGGCCGGGCCTTGGCCGTAAACTCGAGCTCAGGGATGTATGCAACATTCTAATCGGAAATTCCACGGACTATCCAGTCCCTGTATTTGCCTCCTCGTCACGAAGGGGGCCACTCACATGAGCCCGGGAGAGAAAAGTTCCAGAAGAAGGGGGCCTAGCCGACGGCATGAGGCCTTATGGTGTGGGGCCCCCGGCATCACCCCAAAGGGGCCTTTCTCGGAGGGGCGCGGTCTCCGCGCCCGGATTGCAAGGCCTTACTCATGCCAAGGCATTTCATTACCCGAGGTGGGTGGCCGGGTGGCCGTGGCCTAATGGACACATGCCTCGGTCAAGCCGGTGCCCTCCTCCGGGCGTGCGGAGCCCGCCCCTCCGCGGGGGGGCGAGCCAAGGTGAGAGGGCCTTGCGGGGGAAACCCGGGGATAACATAGAGGGCGGTTTTCTCGGAGGGACGCACTCTGTGCGTCCGCGTGGTACGGCCGAACGACTGCCAAGGCATTTCTTTCCCGCCACCTGCGTTGAAGATTGCGCCGGGGCCTACCGGCCACACGCCTCGGTCAAGGCGGTGCCTTCCTTGCGGGCGTGCAGAGCCCGCCCCTCCGCGGGGAGGGCCATCCAAGCTAGGATGGCCTTGCGGCGAAGACCTGGAAACGATGCGAAGGGTGATTTTCTCGGAGGGACGCGGTCTCCGCGCCCGGATTGCAAGGCCGAACTAGCGCCGTGGCATTCCATTCCCACCCGGTGGGGGGGGCGAGAGGCGGGTGGCCTACCGGGGGTATGTCTCGCAGAAACCCGTGCCATCCTTGCGGGCGTGCGGAGGCCGCCCCTCCACGAGGTGGGCTATCCAAGCTAAGAGGGCCTTGCGGGGGGAGGCCCGGGGATAGCGCGAAAGGCGATTTCCTCGGAGGGGCGCGGTCTCCGCGCCCGCACGGTACGGCCGGACGAATGGCAAGGCATTGCGTTGCCACCGGTGCCTTTCCGAGAAGCCGGTGGCCAAGAAGGGGTAATGTTGTGCTCGCCGCGATGCCTTCCTTTGCGGGCGTGCGGAGCCCGCCCCTCCGCGGGGGGCGAGCCAAGGTGAGACGGCCTTGCGGGGAACCCCTGGCGCCAAGGATGGGCGAGAAACCGCTGGCGCAATGGCGAAATGCCTCGCTCAAACCCATCCCATCCTCGCGGGCCTGAGGAGACGCCTTTCCGCAAGGGGTCGAGCCGCTTGGTCAAAATATACGGACGAAATCACCTGTCCGACAAACTCGTGCCATCGCAGTAGACCTGGCAATCCCCATCTTGATCGGCTCCTTGAGCTGCCGCATACGTGACCAAGAAGAGGTTTTGATTCAGGTTGCAATTGCGACGGGAAAGATACACGTTGACACTCTGGCCTTGGCCCACAGAAAAAGAGGATCCGCGCGCAACCTGTGTGCAAGAAGGATAGCCTCCTCCCTGGACCCAGATAGCCCCGGTTCTCGTGTTGAAGACCGAATACACGCTGCAAGAAGGACCTGGAGACGAGGGGGAACAAGACAACCGGGTGTAAAGAGCATTGGGCGCTATCGCCACTGTTATGTCGTCGAAAGTCGCCGTGGGGGTCCGGGCCTCGTAAACGCGGTCTCCATCCGCGTTTTCCTCATCTAGCCTTGAGTTCTCTCCCATGGAGATGACAACTGCTGCCTGGGGTGAACTGTGCCCCCCTGCTGAGAAGGCGACCTGTGGAAGCTCCGTCGCTCCTATAGATGCCACGGCACTACAGAGGGCTTGAAGATTGTTTGTGTTCGTGAGCCTTTGGTTCACGTCGTACCGGTAAGCATTTCTCCACGGATCAACCGCTCCGAGCCCCAAATCCACAAATGGAATAGTGCCAGTAACCTGGCCAGTATCCTGCACCCCATCTCCATTTGCGTCTGCATTGGGGAGCCTGAAGTGGATTGCAGCGTAGCCGATGAGAGCCTCTTTTATCTCCTCGAGTTCCTTCTGGGCCGAACGATAGTGCCTGTGCCGGGTGAGCTCAGAGAGAAGAGGAAGGGTCACCCCGAAGATGATTCCCAAGACCACGAGAACTATGGCAAGCTCTATTAGCGTGAGGCCGGCTTCTCTGTGATCGCCGTGCATGAGTCTCCTCGCAAGCCCTCTTCCCTATATCCTCCAGTACAAGGTCACGAGATTGTCACTCCCGTCATAGGGACCGCTTGCCCGAATGTTTCCCGTATTCCACACGCCGTCGTCGTGTCTCGCATCTATGGCCTCGGCCATACGATTGGGGAGATTGGTCACGGAGATGTAATTCCTCGTACCTCCACCAAAATCCATTGCCCCAAACTGGTACTGTCCTCCCCTAACCGGAGAACTTTTTCTCACTACCCCCAAAGCTGAGGAAAGATCCTGCCACACATTGGAAGCCTCTTGTGCTGTGTCCACGAGACCGTTGTGGTCCCCGTCGAATGTGTCCCCTGGTGGGAACGAGGGGTCATTTTCATCTCCCGGGTACATGCCGTATCGGTCATAATACAAGAGGAAGCTTTGGGAATAATCTCGCGTATCGGATGCAATCCGCTGGATTTTGGCATTGTAGACCGTATTTTGCCCCTGAAGGACGGCTCCGAGAATGAAGCCTATGACCACAAGCACTATGGCTAACTCGAGGAGGGAGAATCCCCGCTGGGAGATCATCTGTCGAACACCCAGTACAGGTCATTCACATCATTGGGATCGGCTGCGGGATTGTACGCACTACCATGGAGAGAAGTCCATCTTACGTTCCCGCTTTCTCCCTTCCCATCATCCACCTTGCTGTCGAAAGACTGGGCCACCCACTGGGGAACCCGGGTAGCTTTGATATAGTTATTGTTAGGAAATGGGGTCTGACCTCCTCCAAATGAAAAGGTCCCATTGAACACATGATACTGGTCGCTTGCCTGCAGGATTTGCTGACTTTGGAGCTCGGTCCATGCGGTGGAGTTGTTGTCTATGATCCCATCAGGAGTGGAGGTTGTATCTCCGGCATACCGTCCCACCCTATCCAGATAGGTGAATTGGGCGGAGGCCACGAAGCGTATTTTTGTGTAGAAGTTCTTTTCCTTCGCGTTCTTGATCATCTCCTGGCCCCGCAGGATCGCCCCCATGAGGATGCCAATGATCACCATCACAATTGCAATCTCGATCAGGGTGAAGCCTTTTTCTGACTGCATGGAGCCCCCTTCGGGCCTGGAAGGCGGGAGACCAACCCATAGGTCGATCTCCCTTTCAGCGCCCTGCCTTTTAGAACTCAATGATGAGCGTATAGGTAACATTATCGGCATACGTTGCCGAGCCTGCCGTGTTCTGGACAGATCCTGTGTTGCCAACGCCGTCGTCGTAAGTGAGGTCGATAATCCTCGCAACCGAGCCCAGGATGTTCTCGAAGTAAATCCAATGTGCTGTCTTTCCCCCGTAGGTAGCGTATGCTATCCAGACATTTCCTCCGAATGCATGCGTGGGCTGAATTGGTCCACCTGTATACGAACCCGAGATTAACCCCGCCATTTGAAGATGATCAAAGATGTAATTTGTCCCTTCGGCCCCAGTTATAGTGCCACTCCCGTCACCAACTCCATCAACAGTCCATCGTCCGTTCGCGTAGGGATCGTCTCCTGGGAGGTACTTGTAAAGGTCTTGGTAAGTGTAGGCGGCAGCCCTGAGCTCGTCAGCCTGTTTGACTAGCCGTTTTATCTTCGCGGATTTTATCATCTCCTGGCCTTTGAGGATGGCTCCGAGCAGGAGTCCTATGATCACGAGCACTATCGCGATCTCGACCAATGTGAAACCTCTCTGACCCTTCTTGCCTTTCATTTGCCTTTCTCCTCCTCCATCATCGAGTTTGTTGATGCCGTGTCCGGCTATGGTGAGGCGGTAGCAAGCATCATGCCATCGGACAATTTCGCCACCCAGCGTGGGCCGAGCGATCGTTGGAAGGGAGGGGCCAAGCAGAGTAGGTTTGCGGGCGTGCGGAGCCCGCCCCTCCGCGGGGTGGACCATCCGAGCTAGGATGGCCTTGCGGAGAAAAGCCGGGGATAATGTGGGGGGTGGTTCTCTCGGAGGGGCGCGGTCTCCGCGCCCGGATGGCAAGGTCGAACTAGCGCCGAGGCATTCCATTTCCACCACGTGCGTCAATGAGGGCACGCGGCCCAATGGGGATATGTCTCTGGCAAGCGGGGGCCTCCCTTGCGGGCGTGCGGAGCCCGCCCCTCCGCGGGGGGCAAGCGTGGGGGAGAGGCCTTTCGGGGAAAACGCGGTGATAATGTGGAGGGTGGTTCTCTCGGAGGGGCGCGGTCTCCGCGCCCGCATGCTACGGCCGGACGAATGGCAAGGCATTGCGTTGCCACCGGTGCCTTTCCGAGAAGCCGGTGGCCAAGAAGGGGCAATGTTGGGGGTTAGCGTGATGCCTCCTTTCCGGGCGTGCGGAGCCCGCCCCTCCGCGGGGGGCAAAAGTGGGGGAGAGGCCTTTCGGGGAAAACGCGGTGATAATGTGGAGGGTGGTTCTCTCGGAGGGGCGCGGTCCCCGCGCCCGCACGGTGCGGCCGGACGAATGGCAAGGCATTGCGTTGGCACCGGTGCCTTTCCGAGAGGCCGGTGGCCAAGAAGGGGCAATGCTGGGGTCAGCGTGATGCCTCCCTTGCGGGCGTGCGGAGCCCGCCCCTCCGC
>Ga0315298_1002654_pt1 | contig 29863 bp, 27 predicted proteins | sample WHS_1_MG_FD_203077 | JGI IMG/M metagenome (GOLD analysis project Ga0315298, IMG submission 203077) | Extremophilic microbial mat communities from Washburn Hot Springs, YNP, Wyoming, USA - WHS_1_MG | ecosystem: Environmental > Aquatic > Thermal springs > Hot (42-90C) | place: USA: Wyoming... | reverse complement strand
CGCTGCAGTTCTGGGTCGCCTCGCAGCGCGACGAGCGCGCCGCCTTCGACACCTATGTGAACCTCTGCGCCCTCGGCGGCTCGCGCCCCTTCGGCGGTCTCGTGGCCGCCGCCGGTCTCGTCTCGCCTTTCACCCCGGGCGCCCTGCGCGATGCCGTGCGCGCCGCCGCGCAGGCGCTGGATCTGTCATAGAGCATCAACATGATGGAGCACGACATCCGATCCGGAAGGACCGGAAAGTGCTCCAGACCGGGAGCCGAAGAATGACCTTCCCCACCGTCGCCGCCGGCTATGGCGCCCTGCTCGCCCTGATCTACCTCGTCCTCTCGCTCTGGGTCGGCTTCGGCCGCTTCGGCTTCCGGGTGATCCACGGCGATGGCGGCAACGATCGCCTCGCCCGCCGCATCCGCGCCCATGCCAATTTCGCCGAATACGTCCCGCTGATCCTTCTCCTCGCCGCCCTGCTGGAGGCGAGCGGGGCCGGGCGGCTCGAGATGAACGCGCTGCTCTTCCCGCTGCTGGTCGCGCGCATCATCCACCCGTTCGGCATGATCGCGCCGGAGAATTCGCCGCAGCAATTCCTCTGCCGCGCGCCCGGCGCGCTCATCACCTGGCTCGTCCTCGGCGCGGAGGCGATCCTGCTGCTGGCGCGCCTGCGATGAGCGATGCCGCCCTGGCCCGGGTCCGCGCCGCCCTGCGCGCCGCCGGCCTCGCCGATGGCCTGATCCGCGAATTCCCCGCCGGCACAGCGACCGCCGCCGATGCCGCCGCCGCCCTCGGCTGCGATGTCGCCGCGATCGCCAAGTCGATCGTCTTCCGCGCCGGCGATGCGCCGGTGCTCGCGATCGCCTCCGGGGCGAACCGCGTCGGCAAGAGCCGTCTCGCCGCCGTCCTCGGCGCGAAACTCGCCCCCGCCAGCCCCGATTTCGTGCGCGATGCCACCGGCTTCGCGCCCGGCGGCGTGTCCCCCGCCGGCCACGACCCGGCGATGCGCATCGTCATCGACCGCGATCTCTTCGCCTTCGCCGAGGTCTGGGCCGCGGCCGGCACGCCCCGTCACGTCTTTCCGGTCACACCTGACGGCCTGGTCCGCCTGACCGGCGGCCTGGTCGCCGATATCAGGCAGGAGGGCTGATCACGGATCGCGCCGCATCACCATCCGCACGCCGATATTGATCGCCAGCACGACGAGCATGACCAGCAGCGCCGCGGCGAAGGCGAGGGCGTGCGATTCCGGGTTCGGTTCGTTGATGAAGGTCCAGATCACGTAGGTCAGGTAGCCGATCGGCTCGTTGGTGAGCTTCCCGGTCCAGAGATAGTTCGACCACCCGGCGGTATAGATCAACGGCGCCGTCTCGCCGACCGAGATGGCGAGCGAGAGCAGCACGCCGGTGATCACCCCCGGCGCCGCCGCCGCCAGCACGATGCGCGAGGCCACGGTGTGGTCCCGCGCGCCCAGCGCGTAGGCCGCCTCGCGCATGCTGGTCGGCACCCGCCGCAGCGACAGCTCGGTGATCCGCGCCAGATAGGGCACGACCATGATGGCGAGCGTGATCGCCCCGGCCAGCGCCGAGAACTTCCAGCCCAGCCCGATCACCATCGTGATGTAGGAGAAATAGCCGAGCACGATCGAGGGCGTGCCGGTCAGCGTGTCGGCCAGGAATCGCACGGTCGCGGCGAGGCGGTTCGAGCCGTATTCCGAGAGATAGATCCCGGCGCCGATCCCGATCGGCGTGGCGATCAGGAGCGAGCCGAGCGAGAGCACCAGCGTGCCGATGATCGCGTTCTGCAGCCCGCCGGTCACCCCGTTGGTCGAGGTGGTGAAGAGTTCGATCGAGAAGGCCGAGGCCCCCTTGAGCGTCACCGTCAGCACGAGGTCGAGCAGCGGCACCGCGATCAGCAGGAAGGCGAGGGTGCACAGCCCCCACCCGACGATATTGGTCGCGTAGCGCCGCCGCTCCAGCGTGGTCAGCCGCGCCGGCGCGGCGTCATGCATTGCGGACATTGATCGTCCTCCTGACCAGCAGCCGCGCCGCGGCGTTCACCAGCACGGTGATGACGAACAGCACCAGCGCGATTTCCGCGAGCGACTTCACCGCCATGTTGCTCGGGTCCTGCAACGCGCTGTCGAGCTGCGAGAGGATGAAGGCGGCCATCGTGCTGATCGGGGTGAAGATCGTCCCCGGCAGGTAGTTGAGCGCGCCGCCCGAGACCATCAGCACCGCCATCGTCTCGCCCAGCGCGCGGCCGAGCGCCAGCACGATGCCCCCGATCAGCGTGACGCGCGCGGTCGGCAGCATGGTGCTGGTGACCACCTCGAAATGCGTCGCCCCCAGCGCATAGGCCGATTCGCGCAGCTCGCGCGGCACCTGGTTCAGCGCGTCGTAGAGCGTCGTGGTGATGATCGGCGTGATCATCAGCGCCAGCACGATCGAGGCGGCGAGCAGCCCGTAGCCGCTGCCGGTGCTGTTGCTCATGTTGAAGAAGGGGATGAAGCCGAGCGTCGCGGTGATCGCCGGGCTGATCCAGTTCGCGATCAGCGGCACCAGCACGAAAATGCCCCACAGGCCGAACACCACGCTCGGCACCACGGCGACCAGCTCGACCAGCATGGTCAGCCAGGGCCGCATCCGCGCCGGCGCCTTTTCCGAAAGAAACATCGCGGCGCCGACGCTCACCGGCACGGCGAACAGGATCGCGAGGAAGGAGGAGAACAGCGTGCCGACGATGAAGGCGAGAATCCCGTAATTCGCTCCCGGCGGCACCTCGTAGCCATGGCGCATCACCGTGTTGCCGTAGAGATTTCCGAGATTCCAGTTGATCGTCCACAGGAAGCGCAGCCCGTTGAACCCGATCGCCTGCCACGAATAGCGCGCGAGGAAGAAGACGATGGCGGCAAGGGCGAGCGGAATCACCAGGGCGACCGCCGCCATGGCCAGCCTGAACGGTTTCACCTTCGACATGCGGGTGCCTTTACACGAAACTGCCCTCCCGGCGAAGCCGGAAGGGCAGGGTAGGCTTGTTCCGGCCTGCGGCCGCCCGGATCAGCTGCCGATCTGGGCGATCTGCTTCGCCGAGAGTTCGCGGATCTTCTTCGGCAGCGCCTTGAAATGCACCTGCTTCAGATACTGCTCCGAGTTGCCCTCGTTCGAGGCCCAGGTCAGCAGCGTCTTCACCGCATCGGCGGTGGCCTTGTTCGGCTGCTTCTTGTTCACGATCGCATATTCGTAGTTGATGATCGGGTAGCTGTTCGCCCCCGGCGCGAAGACGAGGCTGATGCGCTCGTCCGCCGGCGTCTTGTCGCCCAGCGCGGCGGCGGCGGCGCTGATCGTCGAGGCGGTCGGCAGCAGCGCCTTGCCCGCGCGGTTCACCAGCTTCGCAGTGCCGAGCTTCGCCGCGTCGATCTGCTTGGTGAAGCTGACGCCGACATAGGCGATCGAAAACTTGTTGCCCTTCAGCGCCTCGACCATGCCGGGGTTGCCCTGCGCGCCGAGCCCGCCCTGCACCGCCGGCCAGGAGATGCTGGTGCCGTAGCCGACCTTGCTGTTCCACTCCGGCGTCGAGAAGCTCAGGTACTGCGAGAAGATGAAGGTGTCACCCGAACCGTCGGTGCGGTGCACCGGGATGATCTTGTGGTTCGGCAGCTTCACCCCCGGGTTCAGCTTCGCGATCGCCGGCGAATCCCAGTTGGTGATCTTGCCGGAATAGATGTCGGCGAGCACCGGGCCGGAGAACACCAGGTGGTGACCGTTCAGGCCGGGGATGTTGTAGTTGATCGACTGCGCCGAGATCGCCAGCGGGATGTTCAGGATGCCGGGGTTCTGCTTCAGCTGGCCGTTCGACATGTAGGCGTCGGACGCGCCGATCTGCACGAGACCCTTGATCGCCTGCGCGATGCCGGTGCCCGAGCCGGTGCCCTGGGTCGTCACGCGGATGCCCGGATGCGCCTTCTCGAAATGCGGCACCCAGATGTTGAACAGCGGGTAGAGCAGCGTGGAGCCGGTCTCGGTCAGCGTGACGGTCTGCGCGGCAGAGGCGACGCCGGCGCCGATGCCGGCGACGAGCAGCGCCGCGGCGCCGGAGCGCAGAAGGACGGAGCGCCGAAGTTTGTTGTCTGATCGCACGATGGATCTCCCTGTCGGTTGCGATGGGCAGCAGGTGGGTTGAACGCATCGCTGCGTCCTGACGCGCCCTCTAGATGATCCTGTGTGACAAGGCGACCGGCTGTCGGTTAAGCTTTTATGACAACCGATCGCCCTTTGTGACAGCCGCGCCGTTTTTCAACCCTTGCGCGATCCGTCCGCGCAGCATCTCAACCGGTGTTTCCAATCCCGCGTAGCGGATCGCCCGCCGCAGCCGCTTGCCATCCTCGCCGCGCACCTGAAGCGTGAGCGTCGTCGGCGTCACCTCGGCGGCGGCGATGTCCGCCCAGACATGGTGCTCCGTCTCCGCCGGCCGGCGCAGCAGCGCGACGCCGTCCGCCCCGATCACCGCGCGCGTCCGCACCGCCCGGTCGCCATGCCGCCGCCGCATCGACTCGACCGAGCCGATCACCGCGATCGTGCCCGACAGCGGCAGCAGCAGCGCCATCGCGGTCAGGAACGGGCTGGGCCTGGCCGTGTGCACGAACACGAACGGCGCCGCGAGGCCGAGCAGCAGGATCATCAGCGCCACCGGCAGGGGCGGGCTGGTCTTCGCCGGCCCCGCGCGCAGCGCGAGGTCGTCCTCCAGCAGGTTCCGATCGTCGCTCCCGTCATCGCTCATCTGCGCAAATTGCCGGAGCGCCGCCGGTTTGTCGATCATCCCCCCCGGGGCATAGTAACGGCGATGGACCCCGAGTCGCCCCGCCCCGGCCTTGCCGAACTCTTCGCCGGTTTCTTCGCGGCCGGCCTGTCGGGTTTCGGCGGCGTGCTGCCCTTCGCCCGCCGCATCATGGTCGAGCGCCGCGGCTGGCTCACCGGGGCCGAGTTCGCCGACCTGTTCAGCCTCTGCCAGTTCCTGCCCGGCCCGAACGTGGTCAACCTCGCCGCCGCCTTCGGCGCCCGCCAGCGCGGCCCGAAGGGGGCGGTGGTCGCCATTGCCGGCCTGCTCGCGGCGCCGGTCGTCATCGTCATCGCGCTGGGTGCGGTCTATGAGCGGATCGGCGGCATCCCCCTCGTCCATCACGCCCTGCTCGGCCTCGCCGCCGGCGCCGCCGGCCTGTTCGCCGCCGCCGCGCTGCGAATCGCCTGGCCCGTGCTGCACCGCCCCGCCCGTGCCGCCATCGTCGGCCTCGCCTTCGTCCTGTTCGGCGTGCTGCATCTCGCCCTGCCGGTGGTGATCGGCATCGCCACGCCTCTCTCCGTGCTGCTGGCCTGGCGGTTCAGGGCATGATCCTGCTGGTCCTGCTCGGCCTGTTCGCCGGCCTCTCCCTGATCGCGATCGGCGGCGTCGCCAGCACCCTGCCGGCGATGGCCCGCGCCGTCGTCGCCCATCACTGGATGACCGCGCCGCAATTCGCCGCCCTGTTCGGTCTTGCCCAGACCAGCCCGGGGCCGAACATGCTGGTCGTCACGCTGATCGGCCTGCACGTCGCCGGCCTCGCTGGCGCGCTGGTCGCCACGCTGGGGATGATCGGCCCGTCCAGCGTGCTGACGGTGCTGGTCTCCGGCGTGTGGGAGCGGTTCCGCACCGCGCGCTGGCGGCTGCTCCTGCAGGCGGCGATCACGCCGGTCTCCGGCGGGCTGATCCTTGCCGCCGCCTCCGTCGTCGTCCGCGCGGCGGATCGCGGGCCGCCGTCCTGGGCGCTCACGCTCGGCGTCATGCTGGCGGCGCTCCGCTTCCGCCTGCACCCGCTGGCGCTGCTCGCCGTCGCCGCCGCCCTCGGCACGCTGCTGTTTTAGGGCCTCTCGGGAAGGATCGGAAAGTGCTCTACGGCCGCCCCCGGCGCGCCGTTGCCTTGGCCGCGCCCACCGGGTCCCGGCGCGGCGGCACCAGCAGGCCGCGATTGGGCAGCTGCGCGAACCGGCCGATATCCGCCGCCGGCTGGCCGAACAGGTAGCCCTGCACGAAATTGCAGCCGCACTCCCGCACGAAGGCCAGCGCCTCCGGCGTCTCGATCATCTCGGCGATCGTCGAGATCCCCATGCGCCGGCACAGCTCGGTCAGCGCGCTGAGGAAGGCGCGCCCCTTCTGCGCCCGCTGGGCGTGGCGGATCGCCGCGCCGTCGAACTTCACCGCGTCGACCTCCAGCACCGAGAGATAGCGGAACGACGCGGCGCCGGCGCCGAAATCGTCGAGCGTCACGCCGAAGCCGCGCCGCCGCAGCCCCTGGATGAAGCCGTTCGCCGCGTCGAGATCGGCGATCTGCGCACTCTCCGTGATCTCGAACGACAGCCGGCGGCGCAGCCAGATATTCTCCTCCAGCAGCCGGTGCAGCCCCTCGGCATAGGCGGCGCTGTTGATCGACCGGCCGGAAATGTTGACCGCGATGCAGACATGCTCGTCGTTCAGCGGCAGCGTCCCGAGCCAGGACACTGCCTTGCGCGCCATCGCGAGGTCGAATTCCTCGATCAGCCCGGTTTCCTCGGCCAGCAGGATGGTCTCGAAGGGCGAGCCGGTGCCCGCCTCGTCGAACCGGGTCAGCGCCTCGAAGTGATGGATCGCGCCGCTGCGGATATCGACGATCGGCTGGAAGGCGATGCCGAAAACCCCGTCATCGATCGCGCGGCGCAGCCGCGTCACGCTGCCCATCGCGTCGCTCAGCCGCTCGCGCAGCCGCTGCCCCGCCTCGTGCAGCGACAGTTCGCTGCCCTCGCCGAACCGGTGCATCGCATAGACCAGCCCGCGGGCGAGGTCGCCCTCGCTCATCCCCTCCGCCTGCATCGGCAGCGTCATCGACTCGATCCGCGGCGGCGGCGCCGTCGGATCGGCGGCATGGATCATCGCCTCGATCTGGTGGATCACCGCGCCGAAGGTCCGTCCCGCCTCGTGCAGCACCGAATAATGCCCCGAATCCAGCCGCATCGCCGTGTCGCCGCCGAGCGAATGGGCGCGCAGCAGGTCGCCGAGCGTCTCGCCGAGCGGCTGGCCGCCCTCCTGCGCGATCCCCGGAATCGCGAACAGCGTCATTTCCGCCCCCTGCGCGCCGGCGGCGGCGAGGCGTTCGGCGAGGCGCGGCACCTCCTCGATCTCTTCCGGCTCGTCCGGCGCGTCCTCCGCCAGCTTGCGCATGGACACGTAGATCGCATCCCGCGCGGTATCCAGCCGGTGCGCCGCGACGCTCACCCGCGCCCCCACGGCGCCGTCCCGCCCGGCGAGGCGGATCGTCCCCGCCAGCACCCGGCGCGTCGGCGTCAGCGACTCGAGCACCGCGGCAATGCGGCCGCGGTCCTGTGCGGCGATCAGGTCGGTGAGGTTCCGGCCGGCCCAGGCCTGCTCGGGCAGTCCTGTCAGCGCCTCGCTCGCGCCGGAGGCGGTCTCGATCCTGAGGCGCGGATCGAGGGTGAGAAGCAGGTCGCCCCAGCAGAACGCCAGCAGCGCGTATCTGTCCCGCTCCAGCCGCAGCGCAGTCGTGGCGGCTTCGGTATTCAGCATCCCGGTTCCAACTCCGCCCAGGCCGTCGCCAGGCGGCGGCATCTCGCCGCACTATCCGGAACTCCGGTTAATCCCGAGTAAATCGAAACAATCCGGAGCGCGTTCCGATCCTCCCGGACCGGACGTAGCGCTCTACCCTGTCGACAGGATCACCAGAGCATCCTTGTCCGACCGGACGATGCCCTATCCCAGCGCCGCGGCCAGCAGGTCGAGCGCGTGGTCCACCGTCGCCCGCCGCACCGCGTCGCGGCCGCCGGGGAAGACGCGCCGCTCGGCCAGCGTCGCGCCGTCCTTCCGGGCGAGGCCGAACCAGACCGTGCCGACCGGCTTCTCCGCCGATCCCCCCTCCGGCCCGGCGATCCCCGTCACCGCCACCGCGAGATCGGCCCCCGCCCGCGCCCGCGCGCCCTCGGCCATCGCCCGCGCCACCGTCTCGCTCACCGCGCCCTCCCGCGCGATCAGCCCGGGCTCGACGCCGAGCATCGCCACCTTCGCGTCGTTCGCGTAGCTGACGAAGCCGTGGCCGAACACGGCGGACGCGCCGGCGATGTCGGTCAGGGCCGCGGCGATCATCCCGCCGGTGCAGCTCTCCGCCGTCGCGATCGTCCGCCCCGCCTCCCGCGCCCGCCCGATCACGGCTGCCGCCCTCGGGTTCACAGCCCCGTCCCCGGCCAGACGAGGCGCAGCGCCGCCAGCACGATCGCGGCGAATGCGCCGGCGATCCAGTCATCCGCCATGATCCCCAGCGCGTCGTGCCGCGCGTCGGCCAGGCTGATCGGCCAGGGCTTGCGGATGTCGAAGACGCGGAACAGCAGGAAGGCGAGCAGCACGCCCGAGCCGGTCAGCCAGGGGAGGCCGAGCAGGGCGATCATCTGCCCCGCGACCTCGTCGATCACGATCCAGCCGGGGTCGCGCCCCGCCATGCCGGTCCGCGGAATCGCGATCATCCCCGCCGCGCTGGCGATCACGATCCCGGCGGCGAGCGCGACGGTGCCGTAAGTATAAAGTATGCCGCCGGCGAGCAGCCCGAGCAGCGCGCCCGCGGTGCCCGGCGCGCGGGGCACGAAGCCGATGCCGAGGCCCGAGGCCACCGCCCTTCCCAGCACGTCCGATGCGCTCACCGCGACGCGGTCCACCGCACCACCGGATCGGTCGCCGGCTTCCCTTCCAGCGCGCGATAGATCACGATCCCCTCCGTCACCCGTTCCACATAGTTGCGCGTCTCCCCGAACGGGATCTCCTCGATCCACGTCACGAGATCGACGCCGCCCTGCGCCTTCGGCATGCGCGGGTCGCCATTGGCGGCGATCCATTTCTCGACGTTGCGCGGCCCGCCGTTATAGGCCGCGATCGCGAGCGGCAGGCAATCGCCGAAGCGCTGCAGCAGACGGGCGAAATACGCCGAGCCGAGGGCGACGTTCCGCGCCGGGTCATCGACCAGCGCGCCCGGCGGCAGCGCGAGTCCGGACTGCCGCGCCACCTCCCGCGCCGTCCCCGGCATCAGCTGCATCAGCCCCTCCGCGCCCGAGGGGCTGGTCGCGCGCGGATCGAAACTGCTCTCCTGGCGGATCAGCGACAGGATCACGCTGCGCGGCGGCGGCGCCGGCGGCGGCGGAACCGTGGCCGCGGCGGGTTCGAGGCGCGGCTGCCCCGGCGCCGGCAGCAGCCCCGGCGGGATCGGCCAGCCGAGATGCACCAGCATGTCCCCCGCCGTCCCGGCCATCCGCGCCACCATCACCGAGGCCGAAACCTGGCCGATCCCGTCGGCCAGCCGCGCGTCGAGATAGCGGTCGGCAAGGCTCGGGCTGAGTTCGGCCATCCGCAGCAGGAAGGCCCGCGCCCGGCGCGGCGCGCCCATCTCGGCCAGCAGCACGGCGGCCTGCGGCAATTCGCGCTCGGCGAAGGCGGTGGCCTGCCCCGTCGTCAGCCGCGGCGGGCCGAGGGCGCGGATCCGCGCCGCCAGCTGCGCCGGCGTTTCCCCCGCCTGAAGGGCGGCCAACTGGCCGTAGAACGTGTCCGGCCAGGCGGCGGCGCGCAGCAGGTCGGCCCGCGCCGCCTGGCCGCTCTCGGTCTGCGCCAGCCAGTAGAAGGCGCGGGCGCGGGTGATCACCGCGGTCGAAAGCCCGCGCAGCCGAACGAACCAGGGCCGCGCCGCGGCCGGCTCGTGCAGCATCCGCAGGGCGATGAACCCGGCGAGGAAGTCGCGGCTGGCCCGCGCGTCCTCGCCCGGCGGCCGCGCGGCGGCGACCAGCGCATAGGCGTCCTTCGCATCGCCGGCGGCGAGCAGGTCGCGCGCGAAACTCTCCCGCCGCCGCCAGAGCAGCGCGCGCGCCAGCCCCGTCGCCTGCTTCTCCGCCTCCGCCCCCAGCGCCTGCCACAGCGCGAGCCGCGCGGCCTGATCCTGTGCCGCGGCGAGTTCCGCGAAGAACAGGAACGGCGTCGCCCGCTGCGCCGTGGTCAGCGCCGCGACCGCCGCCTGCGCCTGCCTGCCGCCATGCGCGAGGGCGATGAAGGCGCGCGCGGTCGCGGCCTCGCCCGCCGGCAACTGGTCGAGCAGCATCGTCGCCACGTCGAGCTTCCCGGCGATGGCGAGGCGCGAGAACCGCGCCCAGTTGGTCTCCGGCGTCAGCAGCGCGGCGTATTTCGCCTCGAACGTCGCCGCGCCGGCCGGGCTGTCGAACCCGTCGATCCAGGCGCGCCGGGCGAAGCGCGCCGCCTCGCGCGGCGCCACCTGGTCGAGGGCGGCGGCGCAGCGCGCATTGGCGGCGGCGGTCTCGGGCAGCCGGGTGCGGCATTCGCGCCGCACCGTGGCGTCGTCCGGGTCGGCGGCCAGCGCCTCGTTCCACCGCCGCGCCAGGATTCCCTGCTCCGGCCAGTCGGGATATCTGGCCATGAACGCGGCGATCTCGGTCTCGCTCGCCGCCCCGGGGTCGAGCACCCGGTAATAGGTCACCAGCCGCGCCACCAGCCGGTCCGGCTGGGCGGCGGCCAGCGTTTCCGCCTCGGTCCAGTGATTGGCGCGGATGTCGTTCATGATCCGGGCGAGGGCGGGGGCGGGCTGCAGCGGGGCGGCGATCGCGACCGCGCCCAGCGGCGCGGGGGCGGCGCCGAGAGCGAGCAGGGACGTCAGCAGCAGCAACATCCGGACCATGCGCGAACCAATAGCAGGACTGCTCCCGCGCTCCCATACCTTGCCGCCGCCGAATGCTGCGAATAGGTTACGCGCACTCACGGAGAACACAATGTTTCACGGCTCACTGGTCGCGCTGGTCACCCCGATGCACGAAGACGGTCGCATCGACGAGGCGGCGCTCGAACGTTTCATCGAATGGCAGATCGCCGAGGGCACCAACGGCCTCGTCCCGGTCGGCACCACCGGCGAATCCCCCACGCTCAGCCATGACGAGCACAAGCGTGTGGTCGAGATCACCGTCGAGGTGGCGAGGAAACGCGTCCCGGTGATCGCCGGCGCCGGCTCGAACGCCACGCGCGAGGCCATCGGCCTCGCGAAGCACGCCGAATCCGTCGGCGCCGACGGCGTTCTCGTCGTCACCCCCTACTACAACAAGCCGACGCAGGACGGCCTGCTCCGCCACTTCACCGCGGTCGCCGACGCGATCGGTATTCCGCTCATCATCTACAACATCCCGCCCCGCTCGGTGATCGACATGAGCGTGGCGACGATGGCCCGCCTCGCGCAGCACCCCAACATCGTCGGCGTGAAGGACGCGACGGCGAACCTCACCCGCCCGCTGCACACCACCGCCGCCTGCGGCGCGTCGTTCTGCCAGCTCTCGGGCGAGGATCACACCGCGCTCGCCTTCCTCGCCGCCGGCGGCGTCGGCTGCATCTCGGTGACCGCCAACATCGCCCCGCGCCTCTGCACCGAGATGCAGGCGGCCTGGCGCGCCGGCGACCTGAAGACCGCGATGGCGATCCAGTCCCGCCTGCTGCCCCTGCACGATGCGATGTTCGCCGAGAGCAATCCCGCCCCGGCGAAATACGCCGCCTCCCTGCTCGGCTTCGGCTCGGAATTCTGCCGCCTGCCGCTCGCCCCGCTCGCCGAGGCGACGAAGGCGCAGATGCGCGCCGCGATGACCGGGCTCGGGCTGCTCGCCTGATGGCCGAGCCCCGGAAATCCGGGCTGATCTCCCACGGGATCGCGGCGCAGAACCGCAAGGCCCGGTTCAACTACACGATCAAGGACACGGTGGAGGCCGGAATCGTGCTGCGCGGCGCCGAGGTGAAGTCGCTGCGCATGGGCCGCGCCACGCTGTCCGAGGCCTTCGCCGGCGAGCGCGACGGCGAGATGTATCTCTTCAACATGTACATCCCCGAATACCAGGGCGGCGTGCTCTCCCGCTTCGACACCAAGGGCCCGCGCAAGCTGCTGCTCAAGCGCAAGCAGATCGACCAGCTCCTCGGCGCCATCGCCCGCCAGGGCTCGACCGTCGTCCCGCTCGACGTGCATTTCAACCCGCGCGGCCTCGCCAAGGTCACGCTCGGCATCGCCGAGGGCCGCAAGCAGCACGACAAGCGCCAGGCCATCGCCAAGCGCGACTGGGAACGCGACAAGGCCCGCATCCTCAAGAACCGCTGACCCCCGCCGCGCGCTGGACCGCGCGCCCCTTCACCCCATATCATCGCTCGGCCCGGAAGGAGAACGGCGATGGACGAAGCGGACAAGCAGGGAAACGACGGACCGGAAATCAGCCTGATCGGCCAGATCCGCGACAAGCTGATCGGCCGCAAGCAGGACTGGTCGCGCGAGGGTCGGGGCCTGACCGGCGCCACCGCGCCGCCGGCGCAGCGCCTCCCGCCCGGCCAGCGCCTCGTCACCGACTGGCCGGTGCTCGATCTCGGCGTCCAGCCCGAGGTGCCGAAAGCCGCCTTCCGCCTCGCGATCGACGGCGCCGTCGCCAATCCCGTCACCCTCGACTGGGACGGGTTCATGGCCCTGCCGCAGCAGGACAGCGTGTCGGACATGCACTGCGTCACCACCTGGTCGCGCTACGACAATCACTGGCGCGGCGTGTCGATCCGCACCATCCTCGACCTGGTGCGGCCGCACCCGGAGGCGACCCACGTCCTCTTCGAATCCTATGACGACTACACGACCAATCTCCGCCTCGACCAGTTCGCCGCCGAGGACTGCTACCTGGTGCACAGCTGGGAGGGAAAGCCGCTGACCCGCCAGCACGGCGGCCCGGTGCGGGTGCTGGTGCCGCGCTACTATCTCTGGAAATCCGCCAAATGGGTCCGCCGCATCACCTTCGCGACGGCCGACCGCAAGGGCTTCTGGGAAACCCGCGGCTACAACAACAACGCCGATCCCTGGGCCGAGGAACGCTACGCCTGAACCGCCCGCCTTCACGCGCGGCCCGGCTTCGGCTACCAGTCTGCTCGAACAGGCCATCCAATCAGGAGAGACGCGATGATCAAGGTGGGCGACAGGCTCCCGGCCATGAAGCTGATGACCCCCGGCGCCGAGGGACCGCAGGAGATCGACACCGGCGAACTGTTCGCCGGCAAGACGGTGGTGCTCTTCGCCGTTCCCGGCGCCTTCACCCCGACCTGCAGCGCGAAGCACGTGCCCGGCTTCCTCGAGCATTACGACGCGCTGAAGGCGAAGGGTGTCGACGAGATCGCCTGCATCGCGGTGAACGACGTGTTCGTGATGACCGCCTGGGCCGAGAGCCAGAAGGCCGGCGGCAAGATCACCTTCCTCGCCGACGGCTCCGGCGCCTTCACCCGCGCCCTCGGCCTCGAGCTCGACCTCATCGCCCGCGGCCTCGGCGTCCGCAGCCAGCGCTATGCCCTGGTCGCGCAGGACGGGCTGGTGACGCACCTCGCCATCGAGCAGCCGGGCGGCTTCGAGGTCAGCCGGGCCGAGGCGGTGCTGGAGGCGCTCGGCGGCTGAGCCTGCCCGCGTGACGGCCTGCCGCAGCCCGGTCCTCAGCGTCGTCGTTCCCTGCTATCGCGAGCAGCCGAACGTCGCCCCCATGGTCGCCGCCCTCGATGCCGCCCTCGCCGGCATCGACTGGGAGGTGATCTTCGTCGACGACGACAGCCCCGACGGCACGGCCGACGCAGCCCGCGCCCTGGCGCGGACCGACACCCGCGTCCGCTGCCTCCGCCGCGTCGGCCGCCGCGGCCTGTCCTCGGCCGTCATCGAGGGGGCGCTGTCCAGTTCCGCCCCCTTCGTCGCGGTGATCGACGGCGACCTCCAGCACGACGAGACCATCCTCCCCGCGATGCTCGACGCCGTGCGCGCGGGGGCGGACATCGCGGTGGGCAGCCGCCATGTCGGCGGCGGCGACGCCGCCGGCCTCGCCTCGCCGCTGCGCCAGCGCCTTTCCGCCGCCGGCATCGGCCTCGCCCGGAAACTCGCCGGTGTTGCGATCTCCGACCCGATGAGCGGCTTCTTCCTCCTCCGCCAGTCGCTGTTCGAGGACCTGGCGCACCGGCTGAACGGGCAGGGCTTCAAGATCCTGCTCGACCTGCTGCTCTCCGCGCCGGCCCCGCTGAAGGTCGCCGAACTCCCCTACCGCTTCCGCCCCCGCGCCGCCGGCGAAAGCAAGCTCGACATCCTGGTGATGGTCCAGTTCGCCGGCCAGTTCGTCGACCGCGCGCTGGGCGGCATGGTGCCGCTGCGCTTCATCGCCTTCGCCCTGGTCGGCCTGTTCGGCATTTTCGTGAACCTCGCGGCAATGCAGGCGAGCCGCGCCGCCGGGCTCGGTTTCGGCCCGGCGCAGACGCTCGGCACCATCGTCGCCATGGTCGCCAATTTCGAGCTGAACAACCGCCTGACCTACCGCACGATGAAGCTGCGCGGCGTGCGCTACTGGCAGGGTCTCGTGCTGTTCATGCTGGTCTGCGGCCTCGGCGCCATCGCCAATATCGGCATCGCCGGCGCGCTCTATCACCGGGGCGACGCCAACGGCCTCGCCGCCAGCGCCGCCGGCTCGGCGATCGGCGTGGTCTGGAACTACGCGGTCTCCGCCACCCTGGTCTGGCGCGTGCGATGAGCGCGCAAAAGTCGTGCGTGCGATGAGCGCGCAAAAGCCGTGCGTGCGATGAGCGCGCAGAACCGATGCGTGCGATGAGCGCGCCGGACCGGTCCGGGCGATGAGCCGCCAGGCCTGGCTGGCGGCCCTGGCCGGCCTCACCCTCCTCCGCCTCGTCCTCGCCGCCCTCATCCCGCTCTCGCCGGACGAGACCTATTACTGGCTGTGGTCGAGGCACCTCGCCACCGGCTATTACGACGACGCGCCGCTGATCGCGCTCTGGATCCGGGCCGGCACGTTCATCGCCGGCAACGGCGCGCTCGGCATCCGCCTGCTCTCGCCGCTCTCCGCCGCGATCGGCACGCTGCTGCTCTGGCGCGCCGGCGAGGATCTCTTTCCCAACCGCCGCGCCGGCCTCACCGCCGCGCTCCTGCTCAACGCCACCCTGGTGCTGAATGCCGGCGCCATCATCACCACGCCGGACACGCCGCTCCTGCTGTTCTGGACCGCTTCGCTCTGGGCGATGGCGCGCTGGCTCGCCACCGGCGACGACCGCTGGTTTCTCGCCGCCGGCCTCGCCGCGGGGCTCGGCTTCGAGGCCAAATATACCGCCGCCCTGCTCTTCGTCGCCATCGGCCTGTTCATGCTCGCCACGCGCGAGGGCAGGGCGGGGCTGCGCCGACCGCTGCCCTGGCTCGGGCTGCTGCTCGGCCTGCTGGCGATGCTGCCGGTGGTCCTGTGGAACGCGGCGCATGGCTGGGCGAGCTTCGCCAAGCAGGGCGGCCGCTCCGCGCATCTCGACCTGGCCGGGACGCCCGGCCACCTGCTCGGGCTGATCGGCGGGCAGGCCGGCCTCGCCACCCCGATCGTCCTCGGCCTGATGGCCTGGGGCGTCTGGCCGCTGCGGCGCGACCGTTCCGCCCCCGCCCGCCTGGTCCTGCTCGCCGTGCTGGTGCCCGCCGCCGTCTTTGTCGAGCACACGCTCTCCGGCCCGGTGCAGGCGAACTGGCCCGCCATCCTCTACCCCGGCGCCGCCCTCGCCGCCGGCGCCATCGCCCCGCGCATCGCCCGCGCCTGGCTGCGGGCCGCCGCGGCGCTCGGCTTCCTGCTCGCCGCGATCGTCTGGCTCCAGGCCGCCGCCGCCCCGTTCCCGCTGCCCCCGCACCGCGACCCGACCGCGATCCGCCTCGCCGGCTGGCGGGCGCTGGCGCGCGATGTCGCCCGCGCCGCCGCCTCGCGCCACCTCACCGTGATCGCCAGCACCGACTACAGCACCCTGTCCGAACTCGCGCACGACCTGCCGCCCCGCTTCGCCGTGGTCGGACTCGGTCCGCGCTGGCGGTTCTTCGCCGCCCCGCCGGCCCCGCCCGGCACGCCGGTCCTGCTGGTCGAACCATCCTGGCTCGCCGGCTTCGCGGCAGGCCAGGTCGCAGCCGCCGTCCCCGCCGGCCATGCCGCCCGCCGCCGCGCCGGCGTCGCGATCGAATCCTACGTCCTGTCCGCCGCCCGGCTCGCCGCCGCCCCCGCCGCACTCATGAGGCCCAAGCAATGACCCGCCTGCCCACCGCCGAGGATGTTCTCGCCGCCCGCGCCCTCATCGCCCCGCACATCGTCCGCACCCCGGCGCTGCGCTCTCCCGCGCTCGACGAGCGGACCGGCGCGGAGGTCTTCATCAAGGCCGAGCCGCTGCAGCGCACCGGCAGCTTCAAGCTGCGCGGCGCGACCAACGCGATCCTGCGGCTCGCCCCCGCGGCGCGCGCGGCCGGCGTCGTCGCCTATTCCTCGGGCAATCACGGCCAGGCGGTGGCCTGCGCCGCCGCCGCCCTCGGGATTCCCGCCACCATCGTGATGCCGCGCGACGCCCCCGCCATCAAGCGCGACTCGACCGCCGCCTGGGGGGCCGACATCGTGCAGTACGACCGCCGCACCGAGGACCGCGAGGCGATCGGCGCCGCCATCGCCGCCCGCACCGGCGCCGCCCTGATCCCCCCCTACGACCATCCGGACGTGATCGCCGGGCAGGGCACCCTCGCCCTCGAACTGGTGGAGGATGCGCGGGCGGCGGGCGCCGAACTCGATCTCGTCTTCGTCTGCACCGGCGGCGGCGGCCTGACCGCCGGCTGCGCCCTCGCCCTCGAACACGCCTCGCCCGCGACCCGGCTGATCGCCGTCGAGCCCGAGGGCTGGGACGATACCGGCCGCTCGCTGGCCGCCGGCACCCGCCTCGCCAACGACGGCGCGGGCTCCGCGCTCTGCGACGCGCTGATGGCGATGACGCCCGGCGAACTCACCTTCGCGCTCAACGCGCCCCGCCTCGCCGGCGCCGTCGCCGTCGGCGAGTCGCAGGTGCTCGCCGCGATGGGCTTCGCGCTGCGCCATCTCAAGCTCGCGGTCGAGCCCGGCGGCGCGGTGGCGCTGGCGGCGGTGCTGGCCGAGGCGCTGCCGCTCGACGGCCTGGCGGTGGGAGTCGTTCTCTCCGGCGGCAATGCCGATCCCGGAACGCTGGCCCGCGCCCTCGAAGTCACCTGCTGACGGTCTCCGATTCAGCCTTTTTTAACCCCCACCCCCGATACTCCGCCCCGAAAGGTGGCAAGGGGTTCATGGCGCAGCGCAAGAAGAAGGGCGGCAAGGGGGGCGATCAGGCGGTCAACCTGATCATCCGCCGCGAGGAGATCGTCGAGGGCGGCCATCACGGCGGCGCCTGGAAGGTCGCCTATGCCGACTTCGTGACCGCGATGATGGCCTTCTTCCTGCTGATGTGGCTGATCAACGCGACGACCGAGGCGCAGCGCGTCGGCCTCGCCGACTATTTCAGCCAGGCCAACGTGCTCAACCGCGCCGCCTCCGGCGAGGGCAAGCCGTTCGGCGGCAGCACCCCGTTCGACAAGGGCGCCCTCTCGTCGGATCGCGGGGCGGTGCGCGTCACCGTCGGCCACAACCCGGTCTCCTACGAGGTGCCGCACACGCCGCAGGGCCAGCAGATCCGCCCGGATCATCCCACCGGCAACGACATGGTGAACACCTCGCCCGGCGCCGGCCACAAGCCGCGTGCCTCCGGCGCCACCGCGTCGAACGCGGCGCCGAAGCCCGCGCCCGAGTTGCAGAAGCCCGCTTCGCCCGCCGCCGGGGCGCGGTCCGCGCCGTCCGGCGAGAAGGCCGCCGCCGGCACCGGCGGCGCCATCGGCGGCCTCGCCCCCGGCAATCTCGGCGAAGCCCGCTTCAGGACGGCGGGCTCCGAGATCCGGCAGATGATGGCGCAGGACCCGGATCTGGCGTCGCTCTCGAAACAGGTCAGCGTCCACGTCACGCCGCGGGGCCTGCGCATCCAGATCATGGACGCGCACAAGCGGCCGATGTTCGCGCTCGGCTCGGCCCGGCCGAACCCGATGACGCTGGAACTGCTCACCAAGATCGCGCCGATCCTGTCCCGGCTGGGCGACCGGATCCGCATCGCCGGCTACACCGATGCCCGGCCCTATGTCGCCGGTCCCAAGGACAACTGGGACCTGTCCGTCGAGCGCGCGAACGCGACGCGCGCGGTCCTGGTCAAGGCCGGCTTTCCGAAGCGGCTGATCGCGCGCGTGAGCGGCTATGCCGACCGCAAGCTGCTCATCCCATCCAATCCGCTGGCGGCAGCCAATCGGCGGGTGGGAATACTGGTGGTGCGTCCGGCACTGCCGGAAGGGGTCAAAACAGATGGTGCCAAGGCGCCATGACCCGAACGGAGATGCAATGTTCTGAGATTTCGGTGAAATATGCTCACTTTGGGAGGCGTTGCATTCCTGCTCGTCTGCGTGTTCGGCGTCTTTATCGTGACGGGCGGGGCGATCGGTCCGCTGCTGAAATCGATGCCCTTCGAACTCATCACGATCGGCGGCGCCGCGGTCGGCACCTTCGTGGCCGGCAACTCGATGCACGACATCAAGCACACGCTGGCCGGCTTCAAGAAGGTGCTGCGCGGCGGCGCCTTCAAGAAGGCCGACTACACTGACCTGCTGTGCCTGCTGTTCTACCTTGTCCGCCTCGCCGCGACGCGCGGCGCCATGGCGCTGGAGCCGCATATCGAGCGTCCGGAGGAAAGCCCGGTCTTCAAGCACTTCCCGGCCATCCTCAAGAACGAGGAAGCCACCGCGATCATCTGCGACTATCTGCGGATGGTCGGCATGAACGCCGACGATCCGCACCAGATCGAGGACGTGATGGCCCGCGAACTGCGCAAGACCCTGGCCGAGGAGCTGCACGGCGCCCACACGCTGCAGACGATGGCGGACGGCCTGCCCGCGCTCGGCATCGTCGCCGCGGTGCTCGGCGTGATCAAGACGATGGCGCATATCAGCCAGCCGCCCGCCGTGCTCGGCGAAATGATCGGCGAGGCGCTGACCGGCACCTTCCTCGGCGTGCTGCTCGCCTATGGCGTGGTGGGGCCGCTCTCGGTGCGGCTGCGCGGCGTGGTCGAGGAGGATTCCCGTTATTTCGAGGTGATCCGCGCGGTGCTGGTCGCGCATCTGCACGGCAACGCGCCGCAGGTCAGCGTCGAGGTCGGCCGCAAGATGGTGCCCAACCTGTTCATGCCGACCTTCCAGGAACTGGAGGAATCCGTGGAGTCCCTCAAGATCGCCGCCTGACCGTCCTCAACCCTGGCCGCCGAGATGGCGCTGCATGATCACCACGTCGATCCAGCGGCCGAACTTGAACCCCACATCGCGGAGCGTCCCCACCCGCTGGAAACCGAGACTGGCATGCACCCCGATCGAGCCGACATTCTCCGAATCGCCGATCACGGCGAGCATCTCCCGGAATCCGGCGGCGCGCGCCTCGTCGAGCAGCCGCGCGACCAGCGCCTTGCCCACCCCCTGGCCGCGCACGTCCTCGCGCACATAGACGCTGTCCTCGGCGGTGAACCGGTAGGCCGAGCGGGCGCGGTACTGGTCGAAATAGGCGAAGCCGAGAATGCCCGTCGCATCGGCGGCGACCACCCAGGCGCGTCCCGCGCCGGTGACCTCGCGAAACCGCGCCGTCAGCGCTTCGAGGGAGGGCGGCACCTCGTCGAACGTTCCGGTCCCCTCCAGCACATGATGGGCATAGATCGCCTGGCAGGCGGGCAGGTCTTCCGGGGCGGCGGGGCGGATATCCATGGTCGCGTGCTCCTTGGCAGATCGCTGCCTGATCCAGCACCGCCGGGGCCGAAACGCAAGACCCGTTTCGCGGCGGGTTCAAATCTATGGAAAAAGCGTCCGCACATGTGCTAACGGAGTGTTGAATGTTTGATTTGATATTTGATTTCGTAACCGGGTGCGGTTTTGGCACCCCGCGGCGCCGGTTCACGGCGTGGCAGACCGGCAGGCGCGCCCCGGACGAAAGATCTATCGCAACGGGGAAAGATCTTGTCTGATGAGCGAGACAATCGAGCCGGTGGATGCCGCGCCGGATGGCGGCAGGGAGCTTCACGTGCGCGTGCTGGCGGTCAGGGCCGCGGCCCGGTTCCACGGAATCGACCTCGATCCTGAACTCCTGCGCAAGGAGGGCGGCGGCGCGCCGCCATCCTCCGCCGGTCTCGTCGAATGGACGCGCGATGCCGGGCTCTGGGCCCGCGCGATCCGCGTCAATTTCCGCCAGCTCCTCAAGATCGAGACGACGGCGCCGGTCATCCTGCTGCTGAAGGATGGCGGCGCGGCGATCATGGTCGCCGCCGACCGCGAGCGCGCCGTCGTGTTCCTGCGCGACCCCCGCGCCCCGCAGGGCACCGCGCCCGTCCCGGTCGACGAGCTGCAGCTCGGCCAGCTGTGGGACGGCACGGTGCTCCTCGTCCGCGGCGAGCGCGGCGAGGACGATGCCGAGCCGGTCTTCAACTTCGCGCTCCTCTTCCGCATGGTCTGGCGCGAGAAGCGCATCCTGCGCGACATCGCGATCAGCTCGGTCACGCTCACCGTGCTGCAGGTGATCCCGGCGCTGCTGGTCATGGTCGTGCTCAACTCGGTGATCGAGTACCACGCGATGAACACGCTGGCGCTGATCTCGATCGTCTTCGTCATCGCCATCCTCTGGGAGGCGGTGCTCACCTGGGGCCGGCAGATGATGCTGGTGATGCTCTCCACCAGGCTCGACGCCCGGCTGAACCTGATGATCTTCGACCGGCTGATGACGATCCCGATCGAGTTCTTCGAGCGCAACCAGGCCGGCCAGATCGGCTACAAGGTCGGCCAGATCTACCGCGTGCGCGACTTCATCACCGGCCGGCTGCTGACCACCTTCATCAACATCTTCATGATCGCGCTGGTCCTGCCGATCCTGTTCTACCTCAACGCCTTCCTCGCCTGGACGGTGCTGATCGCCTCGGCCACCATCGCCGTCATCATCACCGCCTTCCTGCCCGCGCTCGCCCGGCTGACCGGCCGCATCATCGAGGCCGAGAGCCGGAAGGGCGCGGTGCTGGTCGAAAGCCTCTACGGCGTGCGCACGGTCAAGGCGCTGGCGCTCGAGAAGGTCCGCTCCGATGACTGGGACGGCCGGGTGGCGCTCACCAGCCAGCTCAATCTCGAGATGGGCCGGCTCTCCGCCTGGCCGCAGGTGCTGTCGCTGCCGCTCGAGCGCTACGCGACGATCGGCGTGCTGCTGCTCGGCGGCTATGTCGCGCTCACCTCGCAGAACCCGCTCGCCGCCGGCTCGCTGGTCGGCTTCATGCTGCTCGGCGGCCGCGTCGCCGGCCCGCTGATCTCCTTCGCCCGCCTCGTGCAGGACGCGCAGGAGGCCCGCGCCGCCGTCGGCATCGTCGGCGAGGTGCTGAACCGGCCGACCGAGCGCCGCGCGATGAACACCGGCCTGCGCCCCGCCTTCCGCGGCGCCGTCGCCTTCGAGGAGGTCACCTTCACCTACGAGGGCGGCAAGACGCCGGCGCTGAACAAGGTCAGCTTCTCGATCCCCGAGGGCACCATGCTCGGCATCGTCGGCCGTTCCGGCTCGGGCAAGTCGACCATCACGCGCCTGCTCCAGGGCATCAACCGCGACTATCTCGGCGCCGTGAAGATCGACAACACCGAACTGCGCGAGATCAATCTCCGTCATCTGCGCAAGAGCTTCGGCGTCGTCCTGCAGGACAATTTCCTCTTCCGCGGCTCGGTGCGCGACAACATCATCGCCGGCCGTCCCGGCCTCACCTTCGAGGATGCGATCCGCGCCGCCCGCCTCGCCGGCGCCGAGGAATTCATCGAGCGCCTGCCCCAGGGCTACGAAACCTTCGTCGAGGAGGGCTCGCCCAACCTCTCGGGCGGCCAGAAGCAGCGCCTCGCCATCGCCCGCGCCCTGATCGCCGATCCCCGCCTGCTCATCCTCGACGAGGCGACGAGCGCGCTCGACCCCGAAAGCGAGGCGCTGATCAACGCCAACCTGCTGCGCATCGCCCGCGGCCGGACGATGGTGATCGTCTCCCACCGTCTCGCCTCGCTGGTCGACTGCGACATGATCCTGGTCATGGATGCCGGCCGTGTCGTCGATATCGGCCGGCACGCCGATCTCGTCGAGCGTTGCGCGATCTACCGCCATCTCTGGCTCCAGCAGAACCGCCACATGAATCCCGAAGGAGGCCGCCATGCGCCGACCCCGACCCTCGCGCAAGGCGACTGACCGGCTGCCGCCCTCCGGCGGCAGCCTCGCCCTGGCCGATCCCGCCTCGCTGTCGGACCTGCCGCTGCCGCTGCTGGAATTCCAGTCGCCGACGGCGGCGGTGATCGCGACGCCGGTGTCGATCGTCTCGCGCTACACCATGCTGCTCGTCACCGCCCTGGTGGCGACGCTGATCGCCGTCGCGGCCGTCGTGCGCATCCCCAAGGTGGTCTCGGCGCCCGGCCGGCTGGTCTCCACCGCCCCGAACGTCCTGCTCCAGCCCTTCGACACCTCGATCGTCCAGGCGATCGACGTCCACGAGGGCGAGATCGTCCACAAGGGCGAGATCCTGGCGAAGCTGAACCCCACCTTCGCCAGCGCCAATCTGCGCGCGCTGAGCGCCGAGGTGATCCAGCTCGCCGCCCGGCGCGACCGTCTCGCCGCCGAGGCGGGCGGCACCACCTACGCGCCGGCGCATCCCAACGCGGCGCAGCGTCTCCAGGCCGCGATCTTCCAGAGCCGCAAGGCCGAGCGCATCTACACGATCGAGAATTACGACCAGAAGATCGCCGAGCTGCGCATGATCATCGCCAAGAGCGACAGCGAGGCGGGGTTCTACCGCAAGCAGGTCGGCGTGGCGAAGGATGTCGAGCACATGCGCGACCAGCTCCAGCGCATGCAGGTCGGCAGCAAGCTCAACTCCCTGCTTGCCCGGAACGACCGGCTGACCGTGTCCAGCTCGCTCTCCAGCGCGCTGGCCACCGCCGCCGCCGGCGAGCGCGACCTCGCCGCCCAGCAGGCCGAGCGCGACGCCTATGAAAAGAAATGGATCGCCGATGTCGGGGAAAAACTCGCCGAGACCGACAGCAAGCTGATCGCCACCGAGCAGGACCTCGCCAAGGCGCGGCTGCAGAGCCAGCTCGTGGTGATGCGCGCGCCGCGCGACGCCATCGTGCTCACCGTCGCCCATGTCTCGGTCGGCTCGGTGCTGCGGTCGGGGGCCAAGTTCATCACCCTGGTGCCGCTGGACGCCCCGCTCGAGGTCGAGGCCGATATCAGCGGCGCCGAATCCGGCCATGTCCATGTCGGCGATCCGGTCACGGTGAAATTCGCCACCTTCGATTACCTGCGCTACGGCACCGCCCGCGGCACGCTCCGTTCGGTCAGCGCCGACAGTTTCAGTTCCGACCAGCCGCCGGCGGAGGGCGCCTCGCCGCTGCCCAACCGGCCGCGCGGCCTCTACTACAAGGCCCGCATCTCGATCGACAGGCTGATGCTGCACGGCGTGCCGCCCAGCTTCCGCCTCACCCCAGGCATGCCGCTCACCGCCGACATCAAGACCGGCCGGCGCACCATCCTCTCCTATTTCATGACCAAGCTGCTGCCGGTCGCGACCGACAGCATGCGCGAGCCCTGAGGGGGGCATCCCGCGCCGATGCGACTGCTGGACCATCTGGCGGCGCTTTCGCCGCCCAGGGCCCTCCGCCGGGCGCGGCGCCTCGCCGCCGCCGGCGCGCGGGCGCGGGCGGCGCGGCTCTACAGCGTTGCCGCCGCCGCCGGCCTTGTCGAGGCGCAGAACGAGGTGGCGCACGCCTATCTCGCCGGCACCCTGTTCCCGCGCAACCCGGCCGAGGCCGCGCGCTGGTTCCGCGCCGCGGCCGAGGCCGGCCACGTGCCGAGCCAGTGCCGCCTCGCCAGCCTGCACCTGCAGGGGCTGCGCGCCGCCGCGTCCGGCCCCGGCCTGTTCCCGGACGATCACTGGGCCGCCGATGACGCCCCCGGCGCCGACTATCCGGCGGCCCTGGCCTGGGCCCGCAAGGCGGCGGACTCCGGCTCGGCGGACGGCCAGTCCCTGCTCGGCTTCATCCTCGCCAACGGCCCCGAGGGCATTCTCGACCGCGACGCCGCGCTCGACTGGTACCGCAAATCCGCCGCGCAGGACTGGCCGCAGGGCCATCTCGGCCTCGGCATGCTGCTGATGTCCCGCGCCGACACGGCGGAAAAGACGATCGAGGCGATGGCCCCGATCGAGCGCGCCGCCGAGGCCGGCCTGCCCACCGCGCATTTCCTGCTCGGCGTCATCCACGAGCAGGCGGTCGGCGTCCTGCCCGATCCGTCGCGCGCCCTGATGCACTACCGCAAGGCGGCGATCCACGGCATCCGCAACGCCCAGGCGAAGCTCGGCGCCATGCTGCTCGCCGGCAGCGGCTGCGCGCCGGACCCGGTCGAGGGCGAATCCTGGCTCCGCCGCGCCGCCGTCGCCGGCGATCCCGAGGCCGCCGCCCTGGTCGGCGATCTCTACGCCCGCGGCGGCGACCTGCCGCCGAACTACGCCGAGGCGGCGATCTGGTTCCGCGCCGCGGCCGAGGCCGGCCACCGCACCGCCGCCCGCGCCCTCGGCATGCTCTATCTCACCGGCGCCGGCGTCGTGCGCGATGCCGACGAGGCGGCGCGCTGGCTCGCCCGCGCCGCCAGCGGGGGCGATGCCGCCGCCCAGGCCAACCTCGCCAACCTCATCCTCCACCGCCAGGTCCGCAGCGCCTCGGTCGATGGCCTGCCGATCCACGAATGGTTCGAGCGCGCGGCGGGCTCCGGCGACGCGATCGGCGCCTTCAACTACGCCGTCTGCCTCACCGAGGGCATCGGCGTCGCGCGCGACGAGGCGAAGGGGGCGATGTGGCTGCGCCGCGCCGCCGAAAACATCGTCAACGCGCAGTACTGGTATGGCCGCATGCTGCTGGAGGGCAGGGGCGTTCCCGCCGATCCCGAGGCCGCCTATGGCTGGATCAGCCGCGCCGCCGACACCGGCATGACCGACGCCCTGGCGCTCCAGGCCGAGATGAAGCTGCATGGCCGCGGCACCGCGCGCGACCATGCGGGCGCGCGCGACCTCTTTCTCCGCGTCGCCGAAACCGGCCATCCCGGCGCCATGTTCGCTCTCGGCGCCCTGCATGGCGGCGGGCACGACATTCCGGTCGACCGCGCGGCGGCGCTGCACTGGTATCGCCGCGCCGCCGAGGCGAACCACCCGCTCGCCCAGCTCATGCTCGGCCGCTGGCTGCGCAAGGGGCTGGCCGGCCCGCCGGAGCCGGCGGAGGCCGAAACCTGGCTCCGCCGCGCCCTCGCCCAGGGCGTCGAGGAGGCGCGGTCCGACCTTGTCGACCTTGCCGCCGGGCCGGAACCCGCCGCCAGCCGTGCCGCCGGGGACTGACGCCGCCTTCGCGCGCGTGCGCGACCGCCGCAACGACGAGGCGGTGGACGCCTGGCGCCGCGCCCGCCTCGCCATCGCCGCCGGCGATCCGGCGGAGGCGGCGTTCTGGCTCGACCGCGTCTGCCGCCTCGCGCCGGATGACGGCCGCCCGCGTTACGAGCGCGCCCTCCTGCGCGCCGCGACCGGCGATCCCGAGGCCGCCGCCGCCCTCGCCGACATCGCCACCCGCTTCGACCATGCCGGGGCCTGGATCGCGCTCGCCCGCCTGCGCCATGCCGCCGGCGCGCATGACGAGGCCGCCGCCGCTCTCGCCGAACTCCTCGCCCGCCACGAGGTTCCGCCGGCGCTCGACGATGGCGGCCGGTTCGAAACCCTCGCCACCGCCATCGCCCGCGCCGCCGGGTTCGCCGGCTGGCGCGGCATCGCCGAGGGCCGGCGCGTCGGCGACGGTCCGGACGGCGCGAATCTGCTCGGCGCGCCCGACCTCGCCGCGATCCGCCATCACGACGGCATCGCCATGCCGGCGGGGCAGGGGATCGAGGGCTGGGTCGCCCATCCCGCCGCCCCCTGGCGGGTGCCGCGCCTCACCCTGGTCGACCGCGCCGGCACGCGCCGCGCCGTCACCCCGCGCCGCCGCCTCGGCCCCTCCGACCAGCGGCCCTTCGTCGAGCGCCACGGCTTCCGCATCGGCCCGGCGCGCCTCGCCGGTCTCGTCCCGCCCTTCATCCTCGAAACCGAGTCCGGCGCCGCCCTCGCCGGCACGCCGATCGACCCCGCCGCCCTCGCCGCGCTGAAACCCGCCCGCGTCCGCCGCCGCCGCCCCGCCCTGCCGCCGCGCGCCCCGCTCTGCGCCGTCATGCCCGCCTATCGCGACGCGGCGGCGACGGCGGATGCCATCGCCTCCTTCCGCCGCGCCGCCCCGCGCTGCCCGCTGGTGGTGGTGGACGATGCCTCGCCCGAGCCCGCCCTCGTCCGCCTGCTCGATGAAGCGGCCGCGGCCGGGCGCATCGCGCTTCGCCGCCACCGCCGCAACCGCGGGTTCCCCGCCGCCGCCAACGCCGGCATCGCCGCCGCCCGCCGCCTCGTCCCCGGCTGCGACATCCTGCTGCTCAACGCCGACATCCTGCTGCCGCCGCGCGCCCCCGCCCGGCTGCACGCCGCGCTCTACCGCGCGCCCGACATCGCCAGCGTCACCCCGCTCTCGAACGAGGCGACGATCATGAGCTACCCGGCCCGCCAGGGCGGCAACCCCGCGCCGGACCTCGCCGCCACCACCCGGCTCGACGCGCTGGCCCGCCGCGTCAACGGCGCCGCCCTGGTCGACATCCCGACCGCGATCGGCTTCTGCATGGCGATCCGGCACGACGCGCTCGACGCCATCGGCGGGTTCGACGCCACGCTCTTCGCCCAGGGCTACGGCGAGGAGAACGACTGGTGCCGCCGCGCCGCCCTGGCCGGCTGGCGCCATGCCGGCGCGCCCGGCATCTTCGTCGCCCATCGCGGCGGCGCCTCCTTCGGCGCCACCACCGCCGCGCTCTGCGCCCGCAACCTCGCCGTGCTCGAACGCCGCCATCCCGGCTACGCCGCCCTCATCGCCGCCCATCACGAGGCCGATCCGCTGCGCGACGCCCGCCGCCGGCTCGACCTTGCCCGCTTCGCCGCCGGCCGCGTCCGCCACGGCGCGGTCGCCCTCGTCGCGCATGACCACGGCGGCGGCATCGCCCGCGTCGTCGCGGCGCGGATGGCGGCGCTGCGGGAAGCCGGGCTGCGGCCGATCCTGCTCAGCCCCGACCTGATCCGCGCGGACGGCTCGATCGCCGGCACCGGCCCCGCCCGCCTCGCCGATGGCGGCGCCGAACCGTTCCCCAACCTCGTCTTCGATCCCCGCACCGGGATGCGCGCCCTCGTCGCCCTGCTCCGGCGCGAGGGGGTGCGCCATGTCGAGTTCCACCACACGCTCGGCCACGACCCGGCGATCCTCGCCCTGCCGGCCCGGCTCGGCGTCCCGGCGGATCACGTGGTCCACGACTACGCCCATTTCTGCAAGCGGGTGAACCTGATCGGCCCGGCCCGGCGCTATTGCGGCGAACCCGGCATCGACGGCTGCGAAACCTGCCTCGCCGCCGCCGGCAGCGCCTTGGCCGACCCGATCGCGCCCGCCGCCCTGCGCGCCCGCTCCGCCGCCGCCTTCGCCGTCGCCCGCCGCGTCGCCGCCCCCTCGGCCGACGCCGCCGCCCGCCTGCGCCGCCATTTCCCCGGCCTCGCCGTCGCCGTCACCCCCTGGGAGGACGATGACGACCTGCCGCCGCCCCGCCCGCCCGCGCCCGGCGCGCCCCGCCGGATCGCGCTCGCCGGCGGCATCGGCCCCGCCAAGGGGTTCGACATCCTGCTCGCCTGCGCGCGCGACGCCGCCGCCCGCGCCCTGCCGCTCTCCTTTGTCCTCGCCGGCACCAGCGAGGACGATGCCGCGCTGATCGCCACCGGCCGCGTCCGCGTCACCGGCGCCTACGAGGAGGGCGAGGCCCAGGCCCTGCTGCGCGATGCCGGCGCCGCCCTCGGCTTCCTGCCCTCGATCTGGCCGGAAACCTGGTGCTTCGCCCTCGGCGAGCTCTGGCGCGCCGGGCTCCACGTCCTCGGTTTCGACATCGGCGCCCCGGCCGCCCGCATCCGCGCGACCCGGCGGGGTGACGTCCTGCCCCTCGGCCTGCCGCCGGCCCGCATCAACGACATCCTGCTCGCCTGGCAACCGCCCGCGCCCGCCGCCCGTCCTCCGGCCCTGACGGCCGCATCCCTTTCCCCCGCCTGACAATGGAGACACGCCCCATGGCCAAGACCCCGGCCCCCGCCCGCAAGACCCCGACCCGCGCCGCGTCCCGTCCCGCCGCGACCCGCCCTGTCGCGCCGCCGCCGGCCGCCGCCCCGGCGCCGGCCGCCGCGAAGGCCGCCGGCGTCGAGGAGCTGAAGGTCTCCGCCCACATGATGACGCTCGATGCCGGCCTGTTCTGCATCGTCAACGAGGCGAATCCCGCGGCGGCGCAGCGCGGCGGCCTGCCCGGCGTGCGCGTCTCGCCGCCGCCGCTCGCGCCCGACAGCGTCGAGATCCTCGCCTTCCGCCCGGATGGCTGGCTCTCCGGCCTCGGCGATGCCGCGCTCGTCCGCGTCGCCCGCGGCCCCGCCCGGGTGATGGTGACGGTCTACCAGCTTCCCGGCCAGGCCGATTCGGCGCCCCGCCTGCAGGTGCTCCGCCTCGCCGCCGCCACCGGCGCGCCCGCCGCCCCGCCGGTCCCGCCGCCGGCCGCCGTCCCGGTCGCCGCCGCCCCCGCCGCCCCGGTGCGGATGGACCTGCTCGCCCATATCCAGACCCGCGGCGATGTCGGCGCCCGCTTCGGCGACTGGCTGGGCGAAGCCGGGTCCGGCCACTGGATCGAGGGCATCGCCATCGCCGCCCCCGAGGGCATCGACCCGGCCGACCTCACCTACCAGGCGGTGCTCGGCCGCGGCTGGCTCTCCCCCTGGGTCGAGGCCGGGCACTATTGCGGCAGCCGCGGCATGGCGCTGCCGCTGCTCGGCTTCCGCGTCCGCCTGCAGGGCGAGGCGGCGAAGCGGTTCGACCTGCGCTGCGAGGCAACCTTCATCGACGGTTCGAAGACCCGCCCGGTCGGCAACGACGAAACCTGCGAGTCCGAGAGCCTGGCCGCGCTGGAGTCGATGCGCGTCACCCTGCTGCCGCGCGCGGCGGCGAAACCCGCCCCCCGCGGCCGCCGCTGAGCCGGGGCGCGCCGTGAAGTTCCTCTTCGTCCACCAGAACTTTCCGGGCCAGTACCTGCACATCGTGCGCGACCTGCTGGCCGAGGGCGGGCACGAGATCGTGTTCATGACCGAGCCGAACCGCAACGCCATTCCCGGCGTGCGCAAGGTCACCTACGCGGCGCCACCCCGCGTGCCGGACGGCGTCCACCCCGCCGCCCGCGAATACGACATGGCGATGCGCCGCGCCGAGGCCGGCTATGCCGGGGCGATGCAGATCCGCGCCCTCGGCTTCCGGCCGGACATCATCGTCGGCCATCACGGCTGGGGCGAGATGCTCAACCTGTGCGACGTGTTTCCCGGCGTGCCGATCCTCGGCTATTTCGAGTTCTACTACCGGATCGACGGGACGGACGTGAACTACGATCCCGAATTCCCGATGCCGCCCGAGCGCTTCGGCGCGGTGCGGGCGAAGAACGGGGTGAACCACCTCGCCTTCGCCCTCGGCCAGCACGGCCAGACGCCGACCGAATGGCAGCGCAGCACCTATCCCGCGTGGATGCACGGCCGGCTCTCCATCGTCCGCGAGGGGGTCGATCTCGGCATCTGCCGCCCCGATCCCGCCTTGCGCCGCCGCACCCTGAAGGTCGGCCCGCTCAGCGTCGCGCCGCGGCAGAAGCTCATCACCTATGTCGCCCGCAACCTCGAACCCTATCGCGGCTTCC
>Ga0315298_1002652_pt1 | contig 29872 bp, 22 predicted proteins | sample WHS_1_MG_FD_203077 | JGI IMG/M metagenome (GOLD analysis project Ga0315298, IMG submission 203077) | Extremophilic microbial mat communities from Washburn Hot Springs, YNP, Wyoming, USA - WHS_1_MG | ecosystem: Environmental > Aquatic > Thermal springs > Hot (42-90C) | place: USA: Wyoming... | reverse complement strand
CTGGACGCTATAGAGGACATAGCGGGTGCAGATGAGGGCTTCGCTGACGCGATCGCCGGATGGGCGGAGGCGGGCAGGAGGGGGAAGAAGCTCGACAGCGCGGTCGTCGAAGTTGTGCGGAGGGTCTCGGAGGAGGTCGACCCTGAGGAGTTCGGAAGGCTGGGGCGTGCATTCGAGGGCGTGAGCGGCAACTTCGAGGACGGGTTCCTCATGCTCAAGAGTTACTTGGAGATACCCGGCAAGTACGAGGACTACGGGAAGGATGCTGTAGACGCCGTAAAGGAGACATTCACTAGACAGGTCAATAAGGACAAGGCAACCGCCCTGGCTGCGTGGGCGGAGGCTATAGAGAACGGGAGGATAGCGGCCAAGGTCATATCCTCCGGGACAGGTTCCACCGGCATGCCGGTGGTCGGGATGCGCATATCCAAGGGGCTTGCGGATGCCTTCGGCGTAGGGGAGGGCAGCTGGGGCGCGATACTGGTCAAGGGCAACGATGAGATCGGGGAGGTCGCGCTCCCCGCCTGGCTTTCGGGCGAGGCCGACGGCATGTTCCCGGTGTACTCGAAGCACGGGCTGTTCACGGCACTCGGCCTCAAGGCTGGGCAGTACGTCCAGTTGTCCTTCGATTTCAAGGACGCTGAAATCCTCGAGGTGACGGATGCCGGTGTGGGCGAGGACCTGATCCTCCGCGTAGGCGGTGTCGACTCAAGGGTGATCGAGGCGAAAGGAGGCGAGGGCTTCTATAGCGTCAAGCTGGAGCTGATCGGGGACGGCAAGGGCAACCTGCTGGAGGAGTCCAAGGGGTTCACGACCATAAGGCACATCGAGGGCGTCGAGGGGGACATGCAGTACTTCACGTCGCTGGGACCCGGCCTGTACCGGTTCAGGATCGAGAAGATCGAGCAGGACGCTGTAGCAAAGCTGGCGAATTCTGAACTTGTGGACCTCGGTCTCAAAGTAACTCCAGCACCTGAAGGAGGAGAGTTCGTAGTCAAATGGCACGAACTAAAGGCGAAGTCAGGTCAATGGTACTATGAGCCAAACTTGGAGCCGCAAACTGGAATCAGTGAGGTAAAAGTTAAGGGAGGCCTGATCATCCCGTTTGACCTCGCACAAGATTGGGACGGGGCCATCTTAGTTACAGCTAACCCGTTAACTGGAAGGCTAGAATCTGTATTGGGTTTCAGGACGGTTAATGAAGAGGGATGGATCAGAATGCTGGGTGCTAATACCGTAGAAATTACAGATGAAAAAGGAGATAAGAAAGTACTGCTCGAGGTTTCGGGCGATAAATCCGGAAAAAGAAGATATGGGCTCCTCGAGTGGAATGAGAAAGATGGTTGTTACGAGCTCTTTTTTGCCACTGTCCTAACAAGTAAATTTAAAGAAATTGATAGGGATTTTACGGAGAAGTTAGTAAGTTCTTTAGATACATCACGCTTGACTATCAAGGGAGACATCGCGATTTACATGTTTCCTGAATGTATAGAGGATGCATATTGGAGAGCAAGAGGCTTGCTTGAGGAACATGCCAAGGGAGTTTCTGCGGCCCATATGGTAAAGGTCTTACTCTATCTTGATGAGTTCAGGAGTTGGCTAGAGGTTGATCAGGGTTGGGGTGATCCAATCGTGGATGAGCTTGGAAAGAATGAAGGAGATTACATATTCGATATGTTCTTCGTGGATGATATTAATGAAAGATTCGCGTGGGTAGGGGAGATAAAGTCGGTTTGGACTGAGGGCTGGAACCCCAGCAGCAAACTTAATGAGGCTCAGGAATCGCTAAAAAACATAATTCAGCACATCGGTGAGAAAACCAAAGACACAAAATACAGTGGGTGGAAACTTGGTGTAAATGCCTATTGCATCGGCATGCATATTACTGAGAACGGAATTGAGTTCAGGAAGGCCAAATACAGTGGGTAAGGAGGGGGATTATTAGGATGAACAGTGAGGCCGATAGGAAGAAGATAATCGCAGAGAAGATATGTAATGCATTAGGGGATGAGAGTGAATGTGAATTTATAACGAAATACGTCAACAAGATCTCGCTTTCACCTCCGCACTGGGTCTGTAGAAGAGCGTGGAGAAACACAAAACATCCAAGGGGCGTGGAATATCCAAGCAGGGGGCTTGGAGAGATGTACGTTCTAGATAACTTGGATAATATATTCTTCGAGGTTCAAAGGAGGATTCGATGGCCAGAGGATTGGATCGATCCAAATCCGATTTACATAGACGATGTCTTTGTCTTCGATAATTTTGTAGTGGTGAGAATATACGACTGCAGCTGGTGGAAATTCATGTGCGTCGCGTACTATGCCATACATCCTGTCCTTGGAGTGAACGATCGTTTTGAACCTCCTATTGATCGTATGGGCGATTTTGAGTCTCCTAGTGAGACCATAATAAGTAGAAGGGATTACAGAGAGAAGGCGGCTAGATTCATCCCCGCTGCTATAAAGGACATCGAAGTTTACTTGAAATCACTTAGACAGGCTCTTGAGAAATACAACATAGAAAAGTCTGGGCTGAGGGAATTTCCATTCTTAAGAGCTGAACTCAGCTTTTCGATTCAGGGCATGGGTGACGACGAAATAGTAGAGAATGCTTTGAAGAGGGCGAGCGCATTGGCAGAACATAGGTGGAGAATGAGGCGCGAGTGGTTTCCGAGCGATGAGAGAAGACAACATTACGAGAGCACGATGTTACATGAAGACGACCCATTCAGGAAGAAGCATGAGAATAGGTATAGATACTTGGTTAGGTATCCATATGGGATAAGAGATTCGGGAATGGAGAGTTGGGCCGAACATCTTGTAAGAGAGCGCTTTGAACGTCAAATGGGTCCGGTTTTCGTCTATAATCTAGAAGGATACAGCATAGAGCTGATCGGTTATGAAGTGGACAAATATGGGCGGAAGAGGGGAGGGGAGCTCATTATAAACAAGAATAAAAAGTTAGAGCCCTTCCCGCTTGAGAGGATAGGGTTCTTGAGAGATGATTTCCCGGAGCTGTTCAGGTGACCTTTTCGCACAATAATTATCTGAAAAATACAACTCCATAAGTACTTTAAGGACCTGAGGCTCAAGATATACGTTGGGGATAAGCTGGTGCTCGACAGGAGATGAAAGTATATGGACGAGTGGTTCAGCATAATAGTCTCGGGGCGCATACCGAGTAAAGTTAGGCGCGAGTTCCACAGTCTCTCTATCTCGGATGCCCCTGAGCTCATGAGGAGGAAGGGGCTGAAGTACATACCGGCGGTGATATCATCAACCAAGCCCCTTCATGAGGAGGAGGTCGAGGGGGCGCTCAAGAGCAGCGAGGTCGTCGAGCTCTCCAAGAGATTCAAGATGAGGGTGAAGAGGTTCCGCGGAGAACCCGGTTCCGCTAAGCTGTTCCAGATACAGTGGTCCGCTGAGCTGGTCGGGCTCGAGGAGGTGGAGAGGGAGCTTAGATTATTAGAGTCCGAGCCCTTCTCGAAGCAGGACGAGAGCGACAGGATGATAGCTGAGGAAGACTTAAGGCAAACATCGCTGACCGAGGATTTGAAGCTGATGACGCCAGAACAAAGGGTAGATTGGAACATAGATTTTCTCAACAAGTGGTTTAAACACTGGGCCGAGCTCTTCAGGAAGGCCTATGAGATAAGGGAGAGGTACAAAGTTGAGGTTTGGTTCGTCAGATCTTGGGTTTGAGAAAAACGTCATCGCAGGATACGTTTCCAGCGAGCCGTGCTTCGATCCTGAGCTTGCTCTCTATAACCGCATGTCTACGTAGGTAATTCGCTCGCGGTATCCCTTACAATCCTTCTAACCTCCTTTAGCGCGCGCTAGATACGGGGATACTTGCACCTAAATTGTAGTCAAAGAACTGATGCGCGCGCTAGCAGCATAATGGTTAAACTACTGATTTATCGTTATTTAGATACGCTACAGCTCCATCCCATGTAGAGGTTATGTTGAATACCTAGGATGTCAAGAATTTTTCCAACCATATAGTTCACTAGGTCGTTGATGTCTTTAGGCTTATGATAAAATGCAGGCATAGCTGGAACTATGTGAACTCCTTGTTTTGCCAGCCATAGCATGTTTCTAAGATGATTAACGCTTAGAGGTGTTTCTCTAGGTATGAGGACAAGTTTCCTCTTCTCCTTCAGCATCACATCAGCGGCTCTTAAAATAATATTGTCTGAATATCCATAAGCTATGCCTGCAAGAGTCTTCATACTGCATGGAATTACCACCATTCCATCCACCCTAAAAGACCCACTTACAATTGGTGAGCCCCAATCATCAACATTGTAGACGTAATTGGCAAGTCTCTCAATCTCCTCTTTCTTCGTGTTAAGTTCATGTTCAATTATTTTTCTAGCATTGTAGCTAATAACCAGATGGATTTCAGCATTTCTACTATTCAGCTCCTCAAGCAGCCTCTTAGCATATATAACACCACTTGCTCCAGTAATAGCAATAACTAATCTCAAACAATCACCTTGTAACACACCGTTCCATCACACATTTAAACTTAGAGGTGGTTTCAAAATACTCAAGTCTCCTATTGTTTATTCTTCGTTTATGGAGTTTAGCGCGCGCTATGTCTCCACATTTAGGCACAAGCCTTCTCCGCGGAGGATCATTGCCCCTTTAAACCCCGAGGGTTTGCCTAAAAATTACTTGGGTGTCAGACGCCTTTTTGAAGTGTAAATTTTTCAGCTCTTTTTCAAGTTCGGCAGCCGTCTCATCCTTGATTCTGCCAGCTCTCTCATCAACTACGACGAAATCATTGTTGACTGTGACAAAGTTACACCTGAAAGCTAAATCCTCATCTTCCAGCTCTATCCCAGCGCCAGCAGCCTCAAAACCACCCCTTCCCGAATAAATCCTGTAAGGGTTATACCCAATAAGGCCAAGTTTGCGACATCACTTCCAGGAACTATGCCAGGCGCCACCGCATATAAAAGCCCAGAAATTCCCTTTGAGGCTAGCGCATTCATGTTCCTTGTTTCTGCCGCTTCTTTAAGCCACGCCTAGGGATCAGGGATAAAGTTAGATTCAAATTGAGCATATCCATTGATATACTCACTTTTACTATCGGGATACTTTGGGGGGTTCAGGAAAGCCGAGGCACCGCTAAAATATGTTTCCAAAGCAGTAGCACCACTAAACCGGATTTTTGTCCATTTATAGCCAACTAAACTTAAATACTCATCCAAGTCCATTTTTGAAATCTCTTCTATATTTGTGGGTATTCTGGGAACTTCTCCTTCGGTCACATATGGGCTGGAGCCAAAGGAGGCGTCCAGAAAACTCAATGTGATGTCATAAAAAGGATGCATGACTAGCAGGTAGCCAGTAGATGTACCCATAAGATTTCCTTCTTCATCATAGCTGGAATACCTTACTTCAACCGAGATTGGCTGGCGGGCTTCTGGAGGCATCTCAGCGAGCCATATCGTTAGTCCTAGGTATCCCTCTTTCCATACACCCAGTATTACTGCCTTTACATTTCCTGAGACGTGCCCAGAGGAGGGACCCACAATATCAACCTTTGTGTCAGCAGACCAACTTTGGATTACGGCTACCGACCAGTCTCCCTCATAATGGAGGGTGGTTTCCGCGGTTCCTATGTAGATCGTTTGTCCACTTAAGACGGCTCGATATAGTTTAAGGTCAAATGGATATCCGTACGTCGTACATGTAGTAGTCCGTGTGATCTTAAATGGGTGGTACTCCATAGTGTCAACGGGAGTTAGCGTTGTGGTCGTTTTCAGGCCGAACTGGCCTCTGTTGTACCTTATGGGTAGCGAAGCGAGGTAGGCGAGAAGCCTATCCTTATTGCTTTTCGCTGTCTGATCGTTTGGGTCGAGCTCAAGGGCCTTATTATAGGCCTCTAAGGCCTCCTTATATTTGCCGAGCCCCTCCAAAGCTATTCCCCTACCAACCCAAGCCGTTGAGCTCCTCGGGTCGAGCTCAAGAGCCTTATTGAAATCCGCAAGGGCGGAGTCATACTGTTTCATCTTAAAATAAGCTAGACCCCGGTCGTAATAGGCAGTGGCTAGCTTTGGGTCGAGCTCAATGGCTTTAGTGTACTCAGCAACAGCCTCCTCATACTTACCCGCCTCATAAAGGGTGACCCCCTGGCTCAAGTGGTTAGTTGCAGTATCTGTGGGCAAAAACAGATCATGGAGCCATTGAGGATGGATGGTAAACATAACCGCAATAGCAAGAATGACCGCAATAGCAAGAATGACCGTTATCGTGCGTTTAGGGCCTCGTGGTGGAGGAGGTGGAGGGGGTGGTGGCGGAAGCGACGCCGTGGGTCCTCTTTTAAGACCTCCTAAACCCAGCGATTTCCAGAAATTAACCAGAGAACTAGCCTGCATGTCTTTGCCAGGTCCCACAAGGAGCAATCTGCCCGTCTTCCTCTTTGAAGTCTAGATGTTATTTTTACTTTATAAACTTTTGTAGCGCGCGCGCCAGTTTTCAAACAACCTCTTAGAAAGCTTGGATATACATTATCCCCCTTGAACCTTCCTTACATGCTCGATGATTTTCTGCTTAATGTTAGCGCGTGCTATAATTGTATAAAGGAACATTTTTAATCCAAGACCGCGCACAAAATGTGATGCTCGAATTCAGCGAGACCGCGCGTAGGCTCAAATTGGAGACGTCGATACTCGTAGACGCCTTCAGGAGGAGGGCAAGGCAGATCCGCGTTGCTAAAGGACTTACAGCCCTGATTAAGCCACTTGATAGAGAGACTGCCGTCAGAACCGCCTGCGAGTACTTCGGTGTTGGCGAACACATGGCTGCCGGCATCGACGGGTCCATGCAGACCGATGAGCTGCTCGAGATGTTCATATTCTACATCAACGCTACAGCCTACACTTGCCCCTTCAGGGTTTCTGAGGGACGTGTGGAGTTCGAACTTGACCGAGCTAAGAGGGATGACAGGCTGTCCGTTTCCGCAACGGTTCCGCTCTGGATGGAAGACCTTCCGGAGGCCGCTGACTCTTCGACGATAGACACCGAATACCAGCTGGAAGCCGCATCCAGCAGGATCACTTTCGCGATCATGACGATGGCTGAGCTAAAGATGGCGTGCGAGGCGATAGGGTCAGGAGGGCTGAAAGCCCTGTTCCTGGATAGGCCTCTGTCCGGCTCGTTACCTCCTCTGGCGAGGGACTACAGGGACATGTTGAGGACGAAACGTTTTTCGCTAACCGGTATGGATACACCGGCCGGTCCTCTTTCCCTCTTGGACATGACGCTGGCATACTACCTGGGCTCTGGAGTGAACTATCTGCCTCCGAGGGAGAGGTACTTCCCCTATGCCGTTGTGAGGATGTTACTTGACGGTGAAACCCATTCTGCTGCGGAAATAGGGAGGGGTTTGCATCTCAGCATCAACGACGTCGAGAAGACGGTTAAAAGGCTGAGAAGGATTGATTCTGAATACGGGCGCTTGCTGCTGGAGAAGGGCGGTGGGAAGGGCGAGGACCGCTTTCAAATCACCGGTTACGCCAGGGATTACTGGAGGAGGGTCGAGTTCGCCCTCAACTGGGTCCTTGAAAAGGTCTTCAACGGGAAGGAGCACCCGCTCTCCCTCGAGGAAGACAGGTGGCTTACTGCTAGGGACCTCAACGCCTTCAACACGCTCCTCGTGTACAGGCTTAGAGACCTTGCGTTCGAAAGCAAAGTGTTGGTCATCGGGGTGGCTAAAGACATTTCCGCCACGGACCTCGGGAGGGTAGTAGTACCCTTCGCCGGGTTTCAGGGCCTCTTGGATCCGGGAACGGTTCCCCCTGGTATGAGGAGCGACAGGGCTCTGTTGGGCTTGTTGAGCACCTCTGAAGACATCGACGTCCCGACGCCTTGGAGAACGCTTGGCTACGACGCTGTGTTCACCACGCTTGTTTTCAGGGTGACGGAGGAGCCGAACCTTGTGGCCGCTAGGAAGAGAGCTGGCTCGGAAGGCCTCTTCGTCAGGAGCTATTTCCAGCTTAGAAGCCTCGCATCAGATCCGAGGAGCAAGTCCCCGGTCTTCCTTTACGACAGGTTTCAGAACGACGCGTTCGACAGTGAACATAGGAGGATGCTCAAGATAGGCGAGGTGGATAAGGTATGCGATGCCAACGTTTACTTTGAGGGGCAGCGTGGAAATAGGCTGGACGAGCTTGCTCTGCTAATCCTCAGCCTTTCTGATAACCCGCACGTGGCTGAAGCCTTCGGACACAACCAGCTTCTGTTCCTGGCGGATAAGGCAGTTAAGGTGGAAGCTAAACAGGCTAAGCCTATGCTCAGGGGGATAGTTGAGCTTGAGATAGGGCCCTTGGCGAGGACGGATAGGATGTTCAACATAGCGAGGAGGTTCAGAGATATAAGGTCAGAGTATGAGGCTATGAGGGAGACCGAGGGAGAAGTGTCTTGAGCCTTAGGGAGGAGCGGCTCTTCGACAACCTCAACGGCAGGTTTCAGGCCAGGGTTAGGACGCACGGGACCTCGTACTTGAAGACCTCTATAAGGGGGTCTGAGGTCACGCTCAGAAGCTCGACCGCCACGCTTGAGACAAGGTTCGACATGCGGGTTCTCGACAAGCTTCACTCACCGTCCTTCGTGGGGATCGAGAGGCCGACCGCAGACAACCCCAAGACGTACTTGATTTACGAGGTGGTCGGGGTCAGGGCCACGCATCTTCAAGAGCTCGGCGTAAGGCTTTCCATGCCGGGGGTGTTGAGGGAGGAGTTCCTGCAAACCATCGAGAGGGACTGGGAGGTGCCCAGGGAGAACTGGATAGACGTTGTCGCAGCGCCCACGGGCTATTTGGCGAGGGCTGTTGACGGCAGGGTGGAGTTCGAGAAAACAACTATTTCCCCGCTTACGGGTAAGCAGGCTCACCTCCTATCCAAGGAGGCGGTGAAAGCGTTCGTCTGCACCGAGAACGGGGCTGAAGTCGGGCGGCTCATGGGGCTGGATGTGCCCGTGACAGCGAGAATAGATGCCATGATAAGGTACCACACCGGGATATTCGGGTTCACTGGAACGGGCAAGTCGAACCTGACTTCAGTTTTGGTTAGGAAAGCCATTGAAACGGTTCAGGACCTGAGGGTTGTGGTCTTCGACATCGCTGGAGAGTACGTTGTGAGCCTGCTCGACCTCCTGGAGAACGGTTTCGTCTACACCACGGAGAGGGAAGCCATAGAGGACGCGGAGGAGTTCGTGAGGTCTCAAACGATACCAGAATCGCTTGAGGAGGCGATCGGAACGGAAGAGGTCGAGAGGGCCCTGAAGAGGCTTCATGTAAATGGTAGGGTCCGCCGACTGGATTTAACGGAACCAAGCCAGAGGGAGGTGCTTGTTGAGGACGTCTTGAAACTTCTCAACTCGATTGTCAGCTCAGATAGACCTGGCGCGATCGCCGCGAAAATAACCCTGGGGAGGCTGGCTGGCTTTATGGAGGAGAAAGGTTTGAGAGAAACGGATTCGCTGCTCGAAGTTGCCGCCAACGCTGAGATGGCCGAGGGCTTTCGGAGCATCCTTGAAGAGTTCGGAGAGGAGCTCCACGGGATGTCTTCCGAGCGTAAGACCGTGGAGACAATCCTGAGGCTTTTGGAGAACCCAGCGAGAGGAATGGGAAGGGGCAAGGAAATGACCATGAACCCCGAGCGTTTGGCCGAGCTGGTACTTAGCAACGGGGCTCCGAGCCTAACCGTCGTCTACATCCCCAACTTGGTTGATGCCAGGGAGGCGGTCTCCAAGTATGTGAACTGCCTGCTCAAATTGAAGAAGAGAGGCTTCTCCCGTGTGAACGTTCTAACGGTCTTGGACGAGGCTCAGGAATTCGTCCCGGACCGGACGAGGAAGGAGGACGCCACGGAGCAGTCCAACACGGCGGTGGAAACCATCCTGAGGCAGGGCAGGAAGTACAGGGCTGGTTGCTGGCTGAGCACGCAGAGGGTCGCCCATCTGAACGTTAACGCCCTTCAGCAACTCCACACATACTTCACGAGCACGCTCCCAAGGTACTATGACAGGATGGTGATAGCGGATGCCTACTCCTTGGACTACGAGGTGCTCAACAGGGTTGCCGAGCTCGACACCGGGGAGTGGATGTTCGTCTCCTACAAGGCTACGAAGAGGAGGAACGTCCCTGTCTTCATAAGCACGCCCAACAACGAGCAGAAGATCATCGAACATGTAAGGAAGGTTTCGCCTTAAATCCTAGCGTGCGCCTGAGATAACACACGAGGTTCAAAAAACTCATGACGGCCAGCGTAACGTGTTGTCAATTGCGACAACAAACGCTTAAATATCTTGAGCCCCCTAACGGATTTTGTTCGACATGTGCCTTTCGGAATACGACCTGGTTTGCGAGAGGTGCAGGAGGAAGTTCGACAGGATCTTCAGCGTAAAGGTGGAGAATGCGCAGCAGGAGAGGGAGCTGCTCACGAAATGGCTGAGGTCCCTGTGCAAGGACTGCAGGCAGTTGCTGAAGGATGAAGGGTTCGTGGTCGAGGAGCGGGCTAGGTAGCGCATAGCGCGCACTATGCCCGTTATGCCGCCAAGCTCGGCAGAGTAACATCCCTGTTCTTCATAAGCACCTTTGCCTTTATTATCTCCTTCTTCTCTTCATCGAGTACCTTCTTGTAGTAGTCTGTGTGCTCCAGAGTCTGCGTCTTTGAGTGTAGCGCGCGCAACATGACAAAGCTTAAGTACATGTTTTTAGAAATCTCTTTTGATCACGGTTATGATCATGAATAGAACCGTGAATATAACTCCCCATAAGAGTCTTTTCGAAAAAATTGGCAGTGTTGGTTTTAGCACTGAAGAAGCAATCGCCGAGTTTGTTGATAACAGCTTAGATGCAAAATACAACCCAAAATCTGGAGAACCAATAATACCTGAAAAAATTAATGTAAATTTGACATTTGAGCCCGATAGAATAATTGTGGAAGATGACTCAGCCGGCATCTTCGACTTTGATAACTGTCTAAGGCTTGCATTTTCAGAGAAGCAATTTGAGGTAGCACTTGGTCAGTTTGGACTTGGGTTAAAAACCGCCTCTATGAGCCTTGGTCGAAAACTAACCATAGAAAGTAAAAGGATCGGGGAGAGGTTGGGTCATCGGGTAACTTTAGATTTGGACGACTGGTATCAAGATGAGGAATGGCGGATACAAGTTGAAGATTTCGATTGTGATGAGGCTTCTCATTGGACTCGTATAACATTAGAAAAATTATACGTAAACCCAACAGGGTTTGTTAATGACCTTAGGATGGCATTGGCGGATAGGTTTGGAGAATTTATTTTTAACAGAGAGCTTTCTATTAAAATAAACGGCCTTGAGGTTGTCCCCGAACCAAAGGAAATCTTAGATCCGCTTAAAGATGTACAATTCCAAAGGGCTGTTCAAGATTTAGGGCTTGTTGGTTTCAAGACTCATAAAGAATTCTCTTTTAATGTAGATGGAATGTTTATTACAGGGTGGGTTGACTTTCTCAAAGAGCGTTCCCTTACAGGCAAGTTTGGGTTTAATATCTATAGAAGTAGACGCTTGGTAGTTCCTTATGTCAAAATAGGCATAAGAGACCATCCGAATAATGCGAATATTTTTGGGCATATTTATTTACCCAGAGAGTTTCCAATAAGCTTCACAAAAAATAGAATCGAGGTTCAAAGGTCTGTTTATGAACAACTGAGACAACATTTAGAAACTGTGACTTTAGAACATCGAAGAATCTCGGCTAAAATGGCTCAACAAAGTGTTCCGATAATTAGTCCCAAAACGCTGTCGTCTTTAGAAAAAAACATATCTATTCTTGAGAAAGTCATTCCAAAGAGTCAAATTATAAAAGACTTGCTTCCACAATTAAGAGAGCGAGTTCGAACTTTACCACAAGATTCTAAAGGATTTGGAGAGGTAGATGCTGAGAAAAGGAAACCAAAGGTTAATCCAACAGCTGTGAGACCTATACCCAAAGGAGCAAGAGTAAGAAACCCAAGGCAGAAACGACAGAAAAATAACTTTTGGTATATCACATTACCTACTGGAAGGATAAAGTTGATACATGAATTTGCAGAAGTTGACGGCACTCCTCCTAAAATGTATTTTTCTGAGTTCTATGAAGATAGGTCGCCGCCTGAGTTTATCGTTACCACCAACATGAAATTTGATGCTTGGGGAACAACAAAGGATGAGGCATTTTACGCAACTGGAGTAATAATAACTGCTTTATCTAAGCTTATTGAGGGCATGGCAGAACGGAAAGTAGCTACTGCATTTGACATTCAAGAAGACATCTGGAGGTTGTGGGGGAAGGAGTTTCACGCTTCATTAAGTATGGATTAGCATAGGCTAAAAATTTGAGCGCGCGCTAACTCTTTTTCAAGCGCTTCCGTTACAAGTTTCATTCTTTCTCCTAAGAACCTATCATAATTATCAACATTCCAAAGATTGCTATTCATAGGTATGAAATGTCTTTCAAGTAATTCTGGCCCTACATCTTTTAACTCATTGAGGTACTCCTGCGGATTTTTGAATTTAAAATACTCATTGGCTTTTTCTGAAATGAGGGTTACGTTGCCAAATTCGTCCCACTTTAGCGCGCGCTCATAAGAAGGAAACCGTAGCCCTGAGGTCACCTTCCACAACACCGGCCGCACGACCTGTGCTTTCTTGAGCGCGCCATGTCGATCATTTACTGGTCGTAGCACGCGTTATTTCAGCTGGACCTCTTGAATGGGTTCTCCGGATACCAATCCTCTTCGCGTATCTGGAGTTCGATGAGGTTGAACTTGCCTATGTACACCTTCCGATAGGCGCCGTAGGAGAGCAGCGAGTACCTTTTCGAAAGAAAGCGACGCATTTCTTCCACCATCCCCTTGGAGGAGATCAGGTACGCAAACGGGGCTTCAAAAACTTCAGCATACAACTTCGTTTGGAATATATCTTGTACTTTCGGCGGCTCGCTTTTTATCTCCGTTACGATTAGGCCCTCGTAGAAACCGTGAGGAGGTTGTTTGGAGGGATCGGGCTTGAAGTGGCCCATTACATCTGGAAGCTTCTTTTCCACCCGAATGAAAAATAGGGAGGGGTCGTCCAACCATCTCTTTACTTTCTCTGTAATCCTTTCCCTGGTTACTTCAAGCTCGCACTCACCGAATGCACCGAACTGCTTCTGCAGATAATCCCTGACGGGTTCGTACAGTCGCCCTTCCTCCTCGGTCTTTGGCTTAGCCATTTTTGTCACACTTTGTTCACTCTAATTTTGAGCCTCTTCTTCATAAAGTTTTTCCGAGGCAACGCGCGCTAGGGTTCCCCAGTCTATTCCTCATCTAAGATTTCATTTGGTTTATCCTCCCGAATTGGAGATGTGTTGCATACGCTAACGCGTCCAATACACTTGTATGCACACAAGATATTTTGCGGTCGAGGGCCGGTTCTTCATGAGAATAAATGGCGGAAATTTTGCTTGCAATGTTACAGGGTTTAGCGAGCGCGCGCGAGGGAACTTCGATCGACCACTTCCGATGTCGGCGCGAGCTTAAGATCAAACTTTATATCAAATAACGACCCCTCTGCAGTGGCAGCAAATGGCACGATGTGCCGCTCTGGTAAACGTCCTGAGTTTCTCGCACCCTCACGTCAAATCGCTTTTCAGCGAGGGCCTGTGGGGCTTCCCCGACAACGCCGTTAACAGGAGGCGGTGGCTCTGTCTCGAGGGAGGTTCTGTTGTCTTCCTCTACGGTAACTACAACAATAACAAGGGAGCGTACCTGAAGGGCGTACTGAGGGAGAGGTTCGAGAACCACGAGCCGGTGAGCTACTGGATCCAGAACCCAACAGGCTACCCCCTGCAGGTAAGGGTCGACATCGCGGGCAAGTTGGAGGAGGCGGTGCCGGTCCTGAGGGGGGAGCTGGCCGAGCTCGGCGTTAGGATGCTAAGGGCGGCTGCTGACAGGTGGTCCCTCTTGGTGTTCGGTGACGTCGAGGGCGCGACGTATGGTCTTGAGGTGTTCAGGAGGATCGAGGAGAACTTCGAGGTCAGAAACGTCAAGGAGCCTCCGGTGCTCGACCACGATGCGGCGAAGGAGATGCTGTACAAGATCGGGCTTCTGCAGGGAAAGGTCAGCCTGAAGGAGGTCGAGCTCGACGGTTATAAAATCGATGTCGCTTGGAAGAGGGTTCCGAAGGAACGGGCCGACCCCTACATCTCTTTCGAGGTGCATATCCACGGGAACCTCGAGGAGGCGCTGACCAAGCTCAAGCATGCTAGGGACATGTGGAACTCGAAGCCGATCCTAGTGACGACGCAAGACCAGGTGGGCAAGGCCTACGAGGTAGCCTCCGGGGCGTTCCACGAGATCGCGGACGAGCTCAAGATAATAACTCTGGAGGACGTTAGAAGCCTGTACGACAAGAAGAGGGAGTTCAAGGACTTCGAGAGCAGGCTGGGCCTACACTAGCGTACATCACCCTTACAGTTGAAACGACATGTTCATATAAGGATATAAAATTAAAAGCGCTGATTATCGAAGTTTTAAATATTGCCTGAGTGGTTTAAAAAATAGTTATGGGATGTCTCTGCGCTGAGCTTGGCTCTACCTTAGAGATAATGTACGAGGGCGATGGAAATGTCATAGCTCAGCGTTTCTACATACCGGTTCTCAAACGATGCAGGTCCTACGATAGGCTATCAGGTTTTTTCAGCGCCGACTCCCTCGTGGTTGTGGCCGCCGGCGTGGCTGGCCTTCTGAAGAACGACGGGCGAATGAGGTTGATAGTGGGGCTGCACGATGTGGAACCAGATCTCGTTGAAGCGTACAGGATCAGCAAGGAGAGGGCTGAAGAGCTGGTTCGCGAGATCGGAGAGAGGATAGCTGCGGGCCTTGAAAAGGCCGAGGACATCATAGCGAGAAGGAGGATCGAGGCCTTAGCTTGGATGTTGGTGAACGGCACGCTTGAGGTTAAGGTCGCGCTGCCGAAGAAGACCTTCCTCGGGTTGGGCAACGGCATTTTCCACGAGAAGCTTATGATATTCAGGGACTCTGATGGTTGTACTGTTGCTGCCGCTGGAAGCGCGAACGAGACCAGAGCTGCATACGAGGTCAACGGAGAAAACCTCACGGTTCACATGTCTTGGAAACCTGGGCATGAGGAATACATAAAGAGGTATACGGATAGGTTCAGCGTTCTCTGGGACGACAAGCATCCTGATTATTTCGTATTTCCCCTGCCTGAAGTCGTTGAGAGAAAGCTCAGGGAGAGATACTATCGAACAACGCCTCCCGAAACAGATCCTTTGGAGGATGATGCTGTCAGAGAGGAGATGAAGATACCGAGCCTCGTTGCCTGCCAGTCGCTCGTCCTAGCCGCCAGACTTGTGAGGGAAATGGGGAACATAAGGCAATTCGCCCACCTGGGGCTCGGCCCCGTGGCCCTTCACCCCTATCAGGCTTATGCCGTTGACTTCGCCCTGTCCAGGTATCCTCACAGAGTGCTGCTGGCCGACGAGGTTGGCTTGGGGAAAACGATCGAGGCTGGAGCCATAATCAAGAGGTTGGTCTCCGCGGGTCAAGTGCAAAGGGTTCTAATACTAGCGCCTAAGAACGTCGCAAGGCAATGGATGGATGAGATGTGGGGGCATTTCGGCCTCCGCTTCTGGTTGCTCGATTCCTTTAGGAAAGCATTCCTCGACGTTGAGGGCAGATCGGTACCTATTGAACAAGGTGAAAACCCGTTTGACAAGCAGGGCATTGATTTCATGGTGGTTTCCTGGCACTACGCTCGGGGATCTAGAAGCAGGCCTCCCGAGCTTCTTAACACCGAAAAATTCTTCGACCTGATAGTGGTCGATGAGGCTCACCACGCGAGAAAGAAGAGGAGCTTCGAGAAGATAGAGCCAACTCTGCTCAACGACCTGCTCGCGGAGCTCAGCGTTACGGCACCTCACATATTGCTTGTCACCGCTACACCAGTCCAACTCTACGAGGCTGAGGCCATGGACCTGCTTCAGATACTGGGGCTTGGCGGCCCTTGGATTCACGAGGAGGACTTTGAGAGATATTTCAGAATATTGTCAGACGACCCGAGGACTATCGCTAAATCAGAGTGGGTATTCTGCTTAGGATTGGCGTCATGGATAGCAAGAGAATACGTCAACAGCAAAGAGCTTCAAGCGATCCTTGAAAAGGTGTTCGACGAACAGCATATGGCAGAAACTGTGGCTGATCGTATGTTGAAAGGAGACGGTTTGGAAAGGGTCGTTGACATGATGCAGCCCCATGAGGTCGAGCGGTTGAGGAGGCTGCTTCTCGCCCTGAACCCCGTGCAGTGGTTTATGGTGCGGAACACGAGAAGCAAACTGAAGGAAGCAGGATATTCATTTCCTGAGAGACATATTACGGAGGAGCCGGTTGAACTTGACGCCAAACACAGGGAGCTGTTGAGGAAACTGGACAGGTACCTTAGGAACGAGTACGGACAGTATGAGAGGATGCTGAAAGGGGAAAGCAAGTCGGTAATAGGGTTCGTGAAGTGCATCTATCATCAGAGGTTTGTGAGCAGCTTCACAGCGGCATACCTCACCGTAAAGAACAGGAGGGAATTCCTAGAAGCCCTGTTAAGCGGAGATAGAGAGGCGCTCCTCAGGGCTGCCTCCAGGTTCGTGGAGGAACCGGAATGGGAGGGAGACGAGGAGGATGTCATAGAGGCCATGCAGGAACTGCTGGCCAGCGGGGCCGTTGATCTTATACGGCGGGAGATCCAGCGGTTGAGAGAGCTGGAGAATGAGCTTGGAGACTACTCTCCAGATGTCCTAACCATAGGGGACCCGAAACTCCGTAAAGTGGTTTCAGTAGTAGATGACTTGCTCTTGAAGGGCCATAGGATTCTGATTTTCAGCAAGTACACAGATACCGTGGATGCTGTTTCAAGGTTTCTTGCAAGGGTGAGCAAATATCTTTCAAAACCAGAGATCGCGATCTACACGGGCGAAGGCGGCATGATCTACGATGAAGGAAAGGACAGTTACGTTCCGGTTGGCAAGGAAGATGTCAGCAGGGGACTCACCGATGGGGCCGTAAGGGTTCTTGTGTGCAGCGACGCCGCGCGCGAAGGTCTTAACCTCCAGGCGGCGAACGTGGTCATCAACGTCGATATGCCATGGAACCCAGCTAAGGTTGAGCAGCGCATCGGCCGGGCTGACAGGTTGGGACAGAAAGCCAGCGTCGTGTTCGTGAAGAACATATGGTATCCCGAAAGCATAGAAGCCGAGATGTACCGGGTTCTCTTCGAGAGAAGGGAGATCTACGGGTTGGTGGTCGGCCCAGCCCAGGAGATAGTGAGCGAGGGCCTGCGGAGGGCGCTCGACGAGGGGGAGACGGCGGATAAAGTAAGGAGGATAGTCTCAGAAACGTTGCAGAAAGTTGACGAGGTTAAAGAACAGGTAGCCAGGATCACCGGAACGATTACCGGGGCCTCATGGGAAGGCGCGAAGATCGCGGACGAGGACGTTATAGACAGGATGGCGGGTTTCGTTCTAAGGGCGGCTAAGGCCCTTGGCTTAAAGGCCCGTGTTAAGGGTAACGTCTTGGAGATCGACGGGGGGCAATTACCCGAGGAGCTGAGAAGGTGGAACAACGCCAGTCTCGAGGTCGGGAGGCCGAACGTGTTGACTCCTGCGCACCCCATAGTTCAGTGGCTCTGCGACAGCATAATCTCCAAGACGGGGAACAAGGCTCTTAGAGCGCCGAAGAGCATCTACCTGATAAAGGAGCATGACGGATTGGGGTCTCTTCGAATAGTGCAGGAAGAGGGTGCCGCTCCTGAGATGATCACGGAGAGAGAAAAAGTAGTTCAATTGGTGGACGAGCTATTGAGCATAGGGGAATCAACATGACGTGCAGTTGTAAAAAAAGCGTAGAGCAAGCCCTGGCCTCCGCTAGAAGCAGGGGCAAGTTCCTTGATGCCGAACAGGAAAGAAAGCTCGAATCCTTCAGGAGGAACATGATTGAAGGCGCCCATGAGCTCATCGCTAGGCACATTTACAAGGCTGGCGTCTATTTCGCCTCACTGGACCATAGTTTAGAGAGAAGGCCTTCAACAAATCAAGTGAGGATGGCGCTTGAGAAAAGGCTTACGGATATGAACACCTCGCTTAGAAAATTCGTTCGAGAGAACATGCAGCTGGTGGAGAGGCAACGCGAATCGGTCGACTCCGACAAGCTGCTGAGGGGGATCTTGAGACAGGGGTCAAAGGCCGTAGGGCTGTTGGAGGGAAACGGCCGTAGGGAAACAGAGCAGGCCGAGAAAATCATCGCGAGGCTCGAGAAGTTGGAGCACTACCTGGCCTCGTGGAGAGAGGGCATTATGGGAGAGCCGAAAATAGAAGCTGTGGAAATTTCCGACATTCATTCCTGATGCTGACCGGGCTTATATTCTCTATGCTCCGCGTCTCACGTGAAATGAGTTATCTTTTCTTCCTTCCTCAAGAAGGATTCAGGCTTGTATCCGAGCGCCTCGAGGAGGGTGCTGGCCGTCCTCGCCTCCTCGCGAAGCTTCTTCGACCTGTTTTCATTGTACCCGAGTTGCGCGATAGCCCTTAAAGCGGAGATGAAGCCGGAGTCTCTGTGGTCCCTCCCCTTCTCCTTCAACAGGTTTTTCACCGCCGGCATTCCTACTCTCTCATACTGTATAAGCGCGGCATGAACCACGTCTATAAGCGTCTTAAGCTTTTCAGGCTTCGTCGGTATGATTATGCCGTTGGCAAGCCTCTCCTTAGAGAGCAGGATGCCGACCTTCCCCTTCTCCTTACGCACCAGCCCGCTCCCCCCTCTAACGTCGAGGAGGTCCAAGCTTACGTTCCCCCCGAAGACCGTCGTTATCCTCGCTAAATCATACTCAACGATTAGATTGGGGAAGTTCCTGAGGAGGTTGAGGTAGGCAAGCGTCTCCACATCCGCACCCTGTATATCTTCCGTCAGGAACCTGTTAACAGCCTCAGCCACCACCTCCAAAGCGTCGCTGGGGGTCTTAATGTTCCCGGCAGCGTCCTTAACCATAGAGTAGTCGGCGAACCTGCCTAAGACAGGGCCGTAGACACTAACCAACAAGTCCGGGCCCTTTATCCCCTTGGAGTCATGCTCCCTAACCTTCCTCTCCGCCTCCTCCAGAAGCTCCCTCCTCACCTCCTCCCACAATCCTTTTCTCTCGGCGGCGCGTTTCTGACACCTAAGGAGAACGGTGATCCTGAGGACGCCCTTCTCCGCCTTCCCGAACTTCTGGCCGGGCTCGGTTGCAACCGGCCATGATGCCCTGAACGTGAAGCCTGCATTCATCAAGGCCGTCGCCAAGCTGGCCCAGGCCTCCGCCTTCCTGTGCGTGAACATAACAACCATAACCCCATCGTCCCTGAGGACCCTCTTCATCTCCCTGAAACAGGCCTCCATCTTCGACTCGTAGTGCTGGCTCGCCAACCTCTTCGCCCTCCCTCCCATGTCCCTGAACATCGCCGGGTTGGCAACAGCCTCATCCTCCTTGTTCGACAGCTCGCCTGAGAACTCCTCAGGATATAGATCCCCGACGAGCCTCTTCAGCCACACGTAGAAGAAGTCGCTGATCTCTCCATACATAACGTTCTCATAGTAGGGAGGGTCTACGACGATGCAGTCCACACTCCCATCGGGCAGTGGGATGGAAGCAGCGTCCCCGCAATAGACCTTAGCCTCACCGGCCTCTTCGGGGAGAAACTTCACGATCTCCTCAAGGGCGTCAAGCACCTTCCCCAGGGCCCATTCGTAGCCACCCTTAGGAACTAGCTGATTCCACTCGGCGTAGCTCGTCTTAAACGGAAAAGCCTGTAACTCCATCGCGTTAGTCACTTTGACCCTCGTAACATCCCATCTGGAAAGTAGGCAGTCATATGCTATACAGGTATCGAATAATAGAGCACCATATGTTACTACGGCCTTTGCAAAGTCTCTTTCTTCCTCGTTTGCAGCTCCCTCTAAAAGCGCCTTCTTAGCCTCAAGGAACTTCTCGAGGTAGGTGAGGTGCGTCAGGAGCTGGCGAGGGTTAAAGAGGTCGCACCACTGATGCATACCGAAATTCAATGGTTCTCTCGTTTTCAACCCTTCAGGTATAACTTCCACAGGAATAAGCCCTTTCGATTCCCAGTCTGGCAGTTTTTCCCTCAGCCTCTCCTCCGCTTCCCTAACCGCTTTAATCTCTCCTGGAGTAGGAGGCCTGAAGACCCACTTAGAATCTTTCACGTTTCCTAGGGTTTTTGTCGCCACCGCGTATAGCTGATGCCCCATCGATCCTTCCTGGGCCTGTCTCTTAACCTCCTCAGAACTAACCGTTGTCCTGCACCTAGGGCATCTAGCAGCTTTTCCAACATCCGTTCCCTCGTCTGGTTCGATGCCCCGCTTCCTCGGGTTTTCAACTATCTCGAATGAGCATGTGTCTGAAGAGTCGCTGACGATCAGCTTTACGGCCTTATCGTTCTTGTCACCCTGCCTGACAATCCACCAGTTGGGAGAGAGCGGAATTACCAGGCCGCATGAAGGACACTTTATGGTTCTTGCCCAGAGGTAGGCATATACGTTCTCTGACTTCCCTTTTGGAAAGCATTTTTCTAATTCTATTTTCGCCTCCTCATGTACCTTTTTGCAGAACTCTTTTACTGCAGGTATGAGCTTGCCCATGAACCTCGCGGGGTATTCTAGCGTCGCCTTTAGGCATAGGAATGCCACGGGATTCAGGTCCATCGCCACAACGTTCAAGCCTAGGCGAAGGGCCTCGTAGGGTATGCTGCCTCCGCCCGCCATCGGGTCTAAGACAGTCACTTCGCTCTTGTCCCAAAACTTTGAGATGCTCTGTTTGAGCTCAGCCAGCTGTTGCCTAGAAGGAGTGTATTTGAAGGCCCGGGGCCAGCTGAGCGGGTTTTCTTTCAGCTTCTCCTCTCTCGCCTTTGCCCTCTCCAACTGTTCGCTTGCTCCGACAACATCCTTATCCGGCGGGATCCCCAGAAGCCTCAGGAAAGACTCTCTGGTCGTGTTTGGCGGGAGGATGGAGGCCAGGACTGCAGCCCTGGATGCAACAAGCGGTCGGCGTGCAAACCAGACATGCATTCTGTTTATTGGCGGGTTCTGACCTACGCTTCTCTCTCTCACGCTTTCGACGCTGGCTTCTCCAGCTGGAAACCAGTCGTCTATCAGAACCCTTTTTTCAGCCGGTGCGCCGATTTTCTCCTGCATTTTTCCTATATTGTGTGAGGCTAACTATTTAAATAGCTTACCTGCGTTTTTATCATTGCATGTCAGAACGTGTTCCTCCGGTCTGGGATAAGGAGGCTTGCACGCCTAGAGATGAGGTCTTGTCGGGCTCTTTGACCGATGCCGACCTGGCTCTCCGGCTCTCCACGATAGTCTCAGGGACCGCTAAGCCACCCTACGATAACCCCGTTTCGTTTCTGTCCGCAACGCACCTGACTAGCAACATGAGGCTGATACTGGAGAGCGTAGCCGGGAGGTTGTCGGGCACTAAGAAGGGTGTAAACCCTGTTATCGTCCTCGACGTTGGTTTCGGCGGCGGTAAGACCCATACTCTTGCCACGCTCTACTATGCGGCCAAATACAACGGGGGGAGCGAGGTTTCTAGGCTGTTAGGGAACGTAAAGTTTCCGCAGGATGTAAGGATCGTGGCCATCAGCGGCGAGGACTATAAGAGCGAGGGCATAACTAGGAACGGCACCAAGATCAGAACGATATGGGGCGACCTCTTCTGGCAGCTGGGCAAATACGATGAGTATGCTGATATTGACCGCGAAGCAAAAATCCCCGGTATCGACGACATTAAGAAGGCTCTTGAGGGAAGGCCTGTCCTGATTCTTCTCGACGAGTTGCCGTCATACCTGAAGCTCGTAGCCCTCGAGAGGGATATGCTGAACAAGACCATAATGTGGATTCAGAGGCTTGTGCTAGCCGTGTCCGAGAAGGATGACGCTGTCCTGGTGATGGCGATTGCCGAGGACGTTTACAAATTTGAGGCCGAGAAGGCCAAGCAAGCGATTTCGGAAGCTGTTAGGTACGCGATGTCAGAGGCGAGGGCCCATATAGCGAGAAAGGAACTCATCTTAGTCCCGATAGAAGAGGAGGATGTCGTCCACATTTTAAAGAGGCGCTTGTTCAATGAGATCAACGGCAAGGTGGCGGAAGACGTAGCCGACGCTTACCACGAGCTCTATCAAAGCATAACGGTTCCAGACGAGCTCAAGAGCAAGTCCTACAGGGACATGATAAGAGATTACTATCCGTTCCATCCCCATCTGATCAGAGTCCTGTACGAAAGAGTCGCTACACTCGACAGGTTTCAAAGGACGAGAGGAGCTCTGCGGGTCCTTATGAGGGTCGTTCGCAGGATGTGGGCAGAAAGAGAGGAAGACGCTACTTTGATCCATCCTTTTCACGTGGACCTGGCTGACCCGGATGTGCTCACCGATCTGTCGACGCATATCGGGGAGCCGAAGCTCAGAAATGCCGTAGAAGCCGACGTTTGGAAGGGTGACGGCGCTGCCGTTGCTGAGAGGCTGGATGAGCAGGCTAAGGAGAACTGGGGAGCACCGCTCGTGAGGAGAGCTTGCAATACGATTTACCTCTACAGCTTAGCCACTGGAAAGGAAGGGGATAGGGGGATTAGGTCGGAGCTTCTAGTTTCATTGTTAGTTACACCAGTCAGGAGAGACCACTTCATGAGGATACGAGACATCGTATTAGATTATCTCTCAGAAAACTTCCACTTTATCGATAGACGGGGAGAAAGGTTCGTCTTCGTTAAGGAGCCAACACCCATAAGGGTTATCGACCTTCTGTCGAGAGACATAACTGAGAACGAAACCCTAGACGTCATCAAGGAGAAGCTGCGAGGCGAGCTTTTCAAACGGACATCTTCATCGCCCGATTGGATAGATGTGGAGTTCTTTCCTTCATCTCCAAGCAAAGTCTTTGACGACGAACCCGTAGTTCAGGTCGCGGTGCTCAACCCGGACGAGTACGCGATAACCGACAGGGCCGTTCCCGAGCAGGTCAAGAGGTTCCTGGAGTATAGAGATGATCATGGCCAACGTGCCAGGATGTTCAGCAACTCCACGTTCCTGCTGGTGGCTGCTCAAGACAGGATTGAACCCATGAAGTTAGTTGCCAGAAAGGTGGTGGCGGCGAGAATGGTGAGGGATGACCTCAGGAAGTACGAGATAATGGAGGACAGAAAACCCGATGTCGAGGAGTATCTGTCAAAGCAGGAGAAGAACCTTCACGACTACATCAGAGGGGCCTTCTCGAACTTCGTGTACTACGATGTGGAGGGAGTAAAGGTGATGACGATAAGGGATGGAAGCGGCTATGCTTCTGGCGCCAGCGGCTACGATATGCTGAGGCATTTGCTGGTCAACGTGCTGGGCAGAGTTAGGGATGAGCCCCTTGATCCTGAGTACGTGTTCTCCCACGTTTGGCCAACAGGGGCGGCGCGCGTAAGCATCAGGACGCTGTTTGAGCAATTCTACAGGAGACCCGGCACGATAATCCCGTCGACCAAGGATAAGTTTCTGGAAACTGTGAAAAGAGGCGTCGAAAACGGAATATGGGCTCTGAAGCACAAGGATATGACCTACACCAAAGACAACCCGCCGAAATCGGTTTCAATGGACGAGTATACTGAGTTGTTGATGCCGGAGGAGGCGTATAGGATTATTCAAGAGGCGAGTGTAAAAACCTCAGAGGCTATTGGAGAAAAGAAAACAGGTATATCCACCGCGAAAGAGGTTCCAACCTTTGTGGCACTCGCGGAATCCCCCATTGAAACCCTGGCGAGCGACATGGAGAAAAGAGCTACCCGCGACCGCTTCACTAAGGTTAACAGCATGATTCTAAAGATCTCCTCTAACGATGCTGGACAGCTTTTGAATGTGAAAAACCTTCTCACCCGCTTAGGTCCAGAGAGGAACTGCAAGATAAGATTATCGGGGTCGATCACCAGGTTCAGGTCTCCCAATTATACGGTCTCTTTCGAAATGAACAAGGAGGATACGCAGAGGGAGGAGGGCAAGAGCATGCTGGACCTCCTCTGGAGGTTTAAGGGAGTAGAATCACTGGAGGTGCAGCTTGAACTGAAATGGGATGAGCCGGTTAAGCCCGAGGATGCTGCAGGAGTGCTTAGAAGCCTTGGTAAGGATATGGTGGCGAGCCTAGAGGCGAAAGTGAGTGCATAGAGTTGACCTACAGGTACGTGCTGAAGTATTCGAAGGCTAAAAACGAGAAGGTGTCGGTGGAGGCTTGGCCCAGGTCGAGGAAGCTGGCCCTGCCCCACGAACTCAGACGCCCGAGCTTCGTCATCGGGTCGTTGAAGGGCGGCCGAGTGGTGATGGTTCGCTCCTACATAAGGGAGCTGGCTAGCAAGTACGGAAGCAGAAGAACGCGCACGGGTTTTCGCGTAGACTTTCCGCCGGAGAGCATGGAGGCCATAGTGGACGCATACAGAGTAGGCCTAACTGTAGCGACACTATCATACGCCGAGACGGACGAGCTGGCGGAAAAAGTCATGAGGTATGTGATGTCATGCATGCCGGAGGAGGTCTGGTTCTGGACGAGCAAGTTTCTGGGGGTGGTTCGTGAGGAGGCCGACAGGTCGAGGGTTATAAACGCCCTCTGCGTGATTGGGGAAGCTAAGCCTCTGTAAAGACATAGCACGCGCGACAATACTGTGCCAAAGTATTTTGAGCCATATTTTCTCCACCTCCCTTTTTTCGAAACCCGCGAATTGAAACGCATGTAGTATGCGCTATCGAGTTTTGTCTTTAGCCAATAGGTATCCAAGGATGAAAGGGATTTCAGACATGGGCAAGGCGAACAACGCTAAAAGGTCACCAGCGAGCCACACCACCATAAGCGGCATAATCGCGCAAAGGGCAATGAAGGCCCGAGCCCCAAGACGCGCCTCCTTGACCCAAACGCCCAGAAAGAGCCCAGCGCCCATTTCGGGGAGGTGGTGCCAGGCTAAACCGTCGAATATGATTGGGTTGCCCAGCCAGTAGATGAGGAATTCAACTACGCATAGGATCGTGGTGAGCATGAAAGAGGGCAGCTTCAACGTCTCTAGAAAACGCGAAAGCCTTTCGCATACCGTATCGCCCCTCGCTTTCCCCATTGGCCTCGTTCACCAAAATTGCAAATTTACGTCTTACCTAAGCATCAAAGAGCTAACGAAAAATCAGGCGAAGAGGGCTTGCTGAGAAATGACCTCAGGAATTCGATGGCTTTACAGGTCTCTCTAAAGTTGGGAACGTAGTTGTGATGCGCTATCTTGTTCCTAAGCTCATGCCATATCTCCTCGCTCTCTTCTTTAGGGAAACCAAAGAACTGTAGCCTTTTCGGGTACGGGAGGCGACCTCCCTTCTCGTTCAACAGTTGTTGTTTGCTTCGAGGATCTTGAGCGACCATCAAGTCCGTGATCTCGTCGACGACCTTTTCCACGGTGTTACAGGACCACAGTACGGCAAGACTGAACATCCCGTCTTCAAAAAATTTCAGAACGTCTTTAGACAAACGTATGTCCGAGGCTATTTTCTCGCATGCCTCCGGATGGTTCTTTAACTTTTCACTCCAGCTCTTCTCCATCTCATTGAAGAAGCCCTCGTCGATTTTCAACGACAGAAGCTTCGACCTCCTCTGGCTTCGGACGCAAACGCTGAGTAACGACAGAACAAGACCAATAACGCCTAGGAACAGAGCCATAGTGAAAGCAAGTAAGTATGAAGATAGAAGCCGCGCAGCAAACAGACTAAAAATAGAAGTATACAAAAATACCACGGAAAATAGATCCCCCATCGGATGGAACATCGCTTTTTGTGCTGGCAATCCCGAGAAAACTACCAGCAAAAGCATACAAGCCAATAACAGCAAACCAGCCACGGCATCCATTCCGGATAAGACGTAATAAAACGAAACAGCTAAAAAGCTGTAAAATGATATAATCGCTACGGGTCCAGGTTTATAGAGTTCCTTCGAGAAGCAAGTGCAGAGCAAATCTACGGCAACTCGACTACCCTTCCCATCGTCATCAAGCTTGTTATTTCTACCATCGGTCTTTCCCATATGAAGGTTCCATTAAGCGTCCTGATAATATATTATCCTTATGCCAAGTTATAGGCACTCGTGGGAAACGCTAATCGGCGCGCGCTATAAGGATTGGCCAATGCTAGAGCTAGCCGTCATGAGCATACTCTAAGATTATTGAAGGGAATTAGCGCCGCGCGCTACGAGTATGGTACTGCAAAAAAGAAGGGAGACGGTCACCAAGGCGTTAGAAAGTTGGGTTTGATTTATGTGGCATATGTTGTTCTCAAATTATCTTTTTGCTGTTAGCTCCTTTGACACATAACCTATTATTGCATTGTCAATCAACTTTGGTATTGAAGTATCCCATTCTCTTCTTAAATCTTTTTCAGTTAAATTTATTCGCTTGCAAATTTCATAGAATGCACCAAATATCTCTAAAAACATTTCTTTTCCCTCTTTTTCCTTGTAGCCAGATCTGTTATAGAAGAATTTTAGCGTGTACTTCCTATCCACGGGTGGAACTAAGTCCGGTAATAAATGATGCAGTGCCTTAGAAACTCCAACTAGTTTAGCCTTACTTTCCATTACTTTTAGGTTTTCATAGAGAATAGCCAACTTATTCTTTATCCGCTCTTCATCATCCCCATTAATCATGTTTAATTTGAACTTAGATAGTTCTTGGAGAATAGTTGAGTTATCTTCAATGCTCTTTCTAAAGATGTCGAAATCAACCAATCTAGCTTTGCCATCCATCCTATCTAAACCCCATGTAGCCAAAGTAGCGTACATCAAATCCAAAAAATACATGTTTGTGAACAACTCTTCGTATCGACCCTTACGGATAATCTCTAATACTCTTTTATGAAAATGGTAACTAGATTTTGGAAAATCCATTTCTCTCTCATAGTATGAACCAACATAGTATTCGAATTTTTCTTTACTCCCCGCTAGCGCTTCCAGTCTTTCCTGTATTATTTGCTCTCTTAAAGGTCGTTCCTTTGGTAGCTTGTAGAACTCACTCCGTGATATTGGCATTAGGCCACCTCAATATTACCAGCACTCTTATTAAATTTTGTTGCTTTTTGTTTGTTGGGGAATGTTTGGGATGGCTGTGGTTTTTTGGGGTTTATGTTTATCGCTGCTTAAATTGCGGTCGGTGGGTTTAGGTGGCTTTTAGCGCGCGCTCTTAGAATCTCGATGAAGAGGCCTTCGAGCATCAAGGTACGTTTGTAGAATACCTACAAGGGCTTGAAACCGTGTGATTGCAGATCAAGGCTTCAGAGTCTTAAGCCAAAAAGGTAAAGAATATAAAGGGGGCGGTGGAAGCTTGCTCGGTCATGTCAAAGGGAGGTATGGGTGAGTTCGCGGCAAGGACGCTGAAGAAGAGGAGAAACAAATATAGACTTTCAGATATATTTTATAAAAGAAGATTGCTGAAGCTGAAGAGCAAGTACGACCCGCTCGGGACCGCGCCTATGGCGAAAGGAATTGTTATACAAAAAGTAGGAATTGAGTCAAAACAGCCGAATTCGGCTGTACGAAAATGTGTACGAATACAGTTAATAAAAAATAACAAAATAATCACGGCCTTCGTGCCCGAGGACGGCGCGCTCAACTTCATAGACGAGAGGGACGAGGTCGTGGTGGTTGGCATAGGCGGCTCCGAGAGCAGGTCGATGGGCGACCTGCCAGGCGTGAGGCACAAGGTGATAGCGGTCAACGGCGTCTCGCTCGAGGCCCTGTTGGCTGGCAAGAAGCAGAAGAAGACGAGGTAAGCCAAGGACAAAAGTTGGGATCGACACGCACGGGAAGCGCAATAATTTTCGTTGATCAAATATAGCCCTACTGGCTGCGCGCCATCTTTGAGATTCAACTATGGTGCCAGCGCCACGTGTACCACGCTTTCAATTCTCTTCATCGAAATTCGGTATTGTAAAATAAACGGCATACCGCTAGATGTTACGCATTTTTAATTCTCTTTATCGAGATTCAAGCATCGTGCGCGCGCTCTGCAGTATGTGGAAGTAGTTTCAAGCCCTTATAGGTATTCTACAAACCAGTAGAGGAACTTCGAGCCCCCCAGCCTGTAGACGGTTTCAAGCCCTTATAGGTATTCTACAAACCAGGTACGGCTGAAAGCTATCTTGTCGACAGCATTATGTTTCAAGCCCTTATAGGTATTCTACAAACCTTTAAGTTATGTTTGGAGCATAACTCCAAGTTGGATGTTTCAAGCCCTTATAGGTATTCTACAAACAATAGACTATTTCGAGCTGATGAAATTGGAGTTGAAGTTTCAAGCCCTTATAGGTATTCTACAAACCCCATGATGGGCGCGATAGGCTGGATAGTCGATAGGCGTTTCAAGCCCTTATAGGTATTCTACAAACTCAAGATCCTCAGCATCCTTACATAGTCGAGGATATTGTTTCAAGCCCTTATAGGTATTCTACAAACGTTGTTGGCGGACAGGGTAATCGAGGCAGATCCAACGAGTTTCAAGCCCTTATAGGTATTCTACAAACGATTCGTAAACTGAGGGCACGGCAGTAAAATGTGTAGTTTCAAGCCCTTATAGGTATTCTACAAACGATTCGTAAACTGAGGGCACGGCAGTAAAATGTGTAGTTTCAAGCCCTTATAGGTATTCTACAAACGCGCTCAGTGGTCAGGGCAGTGTACCGGCGCATAGCGGGTTTCAAGCCCTTATAGGTATTCTACAAACACTACCAAAACGCTAGACGTTGAGATAAGTTTTATAGTTTCAAGCCCTTATAGGTATTCTACAAACGCTACTATCACATAGACTTCTCCTATGCGTCCACGGGTTTCAAGCCCTTATAGGTATTCTACAAACTCTCAGGCGATAAACTGCTACCTCTCAGTTAGAACCGCGTTTCAAGCCCTTATAGGTATTCTACAAACCTTAATTACACCCACTACGCCAGAGCGGTTTCGAGGAAGTTTCAAGCCCTTATAGGTATTCTACAAACACGGAAACTCAGGTGCTACGACCACAAGCAACTTCGAGTTTCAAGCCCTTATAGGTATTCTACAAACTCCAATAATCTAAAAGGGTTGTGCCGTCGCTCTTGGGTTTCAAGCCCTTATAGGTATTCTACAAACCTTGCCAGAGCTATTAATGCTATTACCGAAACTATCAAGTTTCAAGCCCTTATAGGTATTCTACAAACTTAGAAGCATTTTTAGGTGTCTTTTCTCTTTTCCGAGTTTCAAGCCCTTATAGGTATTCTACAAACTCGCGAGCTCTTGTTTCAATGTCATAGCCTTATTGTGGTTTCAAGCCCTTATAGGTATTCTACAAACAGTCCAGACTGACATATAGTGTGGCCTCCTAGATGTTGTTTCAAGCCCTTATAGGTATTCTACAAACCCCTCCCTCTCGACCTCCACGAAGATGGAGAACCGCAGTTTCAAGCCCTTATAGGTATTCTACAAACCAGAGTTGGAGGCGCGCATCCGAGACGTGCTCCGTAAGTTTCAAGCCCTTATAGGTATTCTACAAACCGCGCGCGGCCCCTGAACCTCGGCGGCCTTTATTTTGTTTCAAGCCCTTATAGGTATTCTACAAACTCGGCGCGGCCTCGACGAACTTCTCGCTGACGTAAGGTTTCAAGCCCTTATAGGTATTCTACAAACTCTGCTCCAGAATTTGGGGAACTCGAGAGGTATGAAGTTTCAAGCCCTTATAGGTATTCTACAAACCCACCCGCCGGAAGCCACCGTTATCG
>Ga0315298_1002649_pt1 | contig 29886 bp, 21 predicted proteins | sample WHS_1_MG_FD_203077 | JGI IMG/M metagenome (GOLD analysis project Ga0315298, IMG submission 203077) | Extremophilic microbial mat communities from Washburn Hot Springs, YNP, Wyoming, USA - WHS_1_MG | ecosystem: Environmental > Aquatic > Thermal springs > Hot (42-90C) | place: USA: Wyoming... | reverse complement strand
GTCAAAACGATGACCGACCTCATCAACATCCATCGGAATGCCTCCAGATGATCCCAAAAGGTCATCTCCTGATCATCTATTGCCTCTTTCATGCGTTTATTTTTATTTATTTACACTATAGATGTATAGAAACCGACGACAAATTCCTGTTCATTTCCAAAGTGATCATTTGACCAAAGCATTCATTGATTTTTAATCATCCATTTCAACCCCATTTTCATTCAAATCCCCAACATTCCAAAGAGAGGATTTCCCTCTTAGATTAAACATTTTGTAAAAACGAAATCATGAATTAACGAATCGAATCAATGGTTTGAAATCCGATCAATTGATCGTAAAGGTCTCCTTGTGGCCGATAGTAAACATAAACGGCATATTGATTATCAGTTTGCCAGTGACTCCCTTCGATAGGAAAAGTTGACCCAATTGAATCGCCTTTAGGAACATAAAGGTAAAGATAGTTATATCCACCTTGTTTCAAAAGCAATGTTTTTTCATAAGCCTGCTCTTTCCCGTTGTAATCCAATCGATCGTTGGCGTTAAATTGGTTGTAAACGAAATTTCCACTCAAAAACAAAGAGCCTTCAAACAAGGGATTTGGATCGGGTAAAGTGAAATGAACATAAATATAATCCGCTTCAATTTCAGGGTGAGCATGATTCTGAAGATGAATCAAAAAATTGCCATGCACATCAGGCTCTTTTTCAAACGAACGACCTGCCCGAATGGCATCATCATAAAGCGTTGCATGATAATATGGGGCAATGTATTGAATTTGGTTTACGCCAATGGCACCTAAATAAACCGATGAAAGATCAAACTGACGGTAGGAATTGCCACCTTGAAAAATCAAGGCGTTGTTATTGCTAAAGGTCTGAACTGCTTGCGATGTATATGTTGGTTGAACATTAAACACCTCATTGTCACGACGATCATTTTGACGTACCAGCACATGCATTTCGGAAAAAACGTCACGTATGGGAAAATTGGAATTATCGACGACAAAATCAAGTTGTTGATATCGACCATTTAATTCCGTATCGGTGTTGCCACGAATGGCGCCGCTAATCTTTACCCGAGGATCAACCACCGAAAAACAAGCATAAGCAACCACCTTTTCCGGATCATTATCCTCATAAATGGAAACAAGGTAATTGCCCGACACTTTCATTTGTGTATTTTCGTTGGGAAATCGCAACCAATAATGCGTATAAAGAAAAGTGGTATTAACGGAAAGAGCCGATTCGGTAATCAATCCCGATGAAAATCCGTTGATTGCTTGAATGTCAGGAAGAGACGACAAAGTCCAATCGGCATTGCAATGATGAATGGCATAATAGTAATTCTTACTGTCATGCGACATTTCATCAAATTGAATCAAAATCGATTTCTGATCATTCAGCAAGATGACAGGCAACGACATGGGAACGCCTTCCACATTGACCTGAAGCGTTTTAATTTCATCTGTAAGGGGATGTGTATAAAAATGAGTTTGTGCCGAAAGATGAATCGACAACAACAAAACGAAAAGAAGCAGAAAATGTTTCACAGAAATGGAAGTTAAGATGAATTGGGTTATGCAAATGTAACAAAAAGAACAACCCTCTGCAACAAGAATAAAAAAGGGATTGTGGATAATTCAAAAATTCGCCCGTAATGAGCATGTATTCAAATAGGAGCGTTTGTAACTGTATTGATCACGATTTCTTCCGCCAGAGCATATTGATGGAGCAAATGAACAGTCAGAGTAAGAGCTTCCTGAATGCCTTCATTGCCCGAATAACCATTGATAATCATCAACAAATGAGAAGTATCAAGCGTGATCTTGGTACGTTCATGATCGCTCGTCGGGGTACCGATGCCACCCATGGCATCTTTGTAAACGGGCAAGCCTTCAATGTTGAGAAGGCCGCGTCCGATTCCTTCAAATGAATCTTCTGCCGTGCCAACGGTCAGCAAAAGGTCGCCTTTGATCTTGTCTGCATCAAATCCTCCGATGGAAAATCCCGTCTGAATGGAGACCAGATTAATTAAATCAACCAATGTATTAATTTGATAAATAGGCAGATGACGGATAATCCGACGACAGAGCGCTTCGGCGGATGGTCTGTAACGATTCGGATCTTTGCCCAAGCGTTTGTAAACATTCCGCGTAGCCTCAATAGCAGCCATTTGCTTAATCTGTTCCAATGAATAACGAGATCGAAGCGATTGCTGCGCAGCAAGAAAGGCATCCCACAAGGATTCATTCATAGATGTATTGTGAACCTTGCATGAAATAAGCCCTAACGTAAGCTGAGGACAAGCGGCTTTGATTGCATTGTCAATGAAAATAGAAATCATCTCATCATTCAACGTTTAAAATTCAGTGCAAGAAAATTTATGGACACTCCATCTCTTTTCGTCCTGATGAAAAAAAGACAAAAGCACTTGTCCCATCTAAAAAAACAGACATAAGCGAAATTATCATTTTAACATGCCGATTCCTGTAAGCATTCTGCCGGAGTGCGTTCCTTGACGACGTGCTGAAAAAAATAATTCCGCTTGAGCATACGTGCAATAAGAAGAGACCTCTGTGTTTTCGACATTTTTTGCTTTCAATTGTTGCAACACGGCTGACCGAAGATCCAGATAAAAATGTTCCTGTTGCATCTTAAACAGCGATGAAACCTGAAATGAAGCATCCTTAAACAAGTTCCACACCTCGACACCTACTTCGTAATGATCAACATCGATGCATGGACCTATGGCAGCTATCAAATTGACCGGATGAGTGCCAAACAACTCCTGCATGTGATCTATCGTTTTGCCAACAATGTTTTGCCATGTGCCTCTCCAACCTGAATGAACGGCACCAATCACTTTGTTAACGGGATCGTAAAGCAACACCGGAACACAATCAGCGGTCGTAACCGCAATGCACACCTCGGGGACATTGCAAATCATTGCATCAAAGCCCTGCGTTGGAGCCTCACGCTCCGAAAGAGACAAAGCCAAGAGGGCGGAATCAACCATCAACACCTCACTACCGTGAACCTGATGAATGGTCAATAATTGCCGTACGGAGATGCCTAACTCATTGCACAACAATTGCCTGTTTTGATCAACGTTGTGAGGGTCATCATCGGAATAATTTCCAAGATTTAACGATGCAAAAGCTCCTTCACTAATGCCTCCTAAACGAGTAGAACTGAAATGACACAGTTCATCCTTGTATTGACTTAAATTGGAAAATGACAATAAGCGAATACTCATGCCGTGAAATTAAAAAGTAATGACCTCATGCGTAATATAAGCTGTTCCTTTAAAATTTGCCAATAAAACATGCTCATCGTCATACACATTGATATCACATGTGCAAAGTTTGTTCGAGCGAGCAATCTCTTTGGACTCGGCAAAAATGGCACCTTGCGTTTTTTTTACAAAAAAGGAGATATTCGCGTTAATTGATAAGGTAACATACCCATAAGCATTGACCGAAGCAGCAAAGCAAAAATCAGCCAGCGTAAAAAGAAGTCCGCCGTGCACTACCCCTGCCCCGTTTAAGTGACGAGGTTCAATGATCACCTTGGCTTTGGCATATCCGGGTCTGCACGCTTCCAATTCAATGCCATTGCCCATGGCAAAACGATCGGCTGTGAAATATTGTTGATATTTATCCATAATAAAATACGTCTATGGGATGACTTCCCCTTTGGTGAGTGATGCTCCACGTTGAAAAGCATCCAAGTTTATCCGCACCGTTTCATCGCCTTTATCGCTGAACCGCTCAACAATGGCATTCTCCAATGCGGAAGATAAAACACCCAAATAAGGAGATGCCGCTCCAAGCATCACCATGTTGTAGGTTTTGAGATTGCCGGCTTGACGTGCCAATTTCTCAGCATCAACAATCAAATGCGGATGTTTAATGATTTCCGTTAACACCATTTCCTTGTCAGGATAATCAGGAATATTCACAAAAGGCTCTGATGCAGTCACAATCAGACCTGACGGGGCGAGAAACGGAAGATAGCGTAATGACTCCATCGGCTCAAGAGAAAGAATCAAATCGGCTTCTCCTTTTGGAATCAGATCCGAAAATAGCGGTTGATCGGCAATGCGCAAATGTGATTCAACAGCTCCCCCACGCTGACTCATGCCATGCACTTCTGCCTGTTTGACAAACAATCCTTGTTGCATAGCAGCCAAATCAATGATGGAAGCAATGGTCAGAATGCCCTGCCCTCCTACCCCGGCTAAAATGATATTTTTTTTCATACAATTATTTTATTTTTAACACTAAGGATGTATGGAATTCGCCAAAATAATTATTCTCTTGATTATAAGCATTTTTATGGCTCGTTTCATACAATGAATTTATTTTTTCACTTTAAGAATGGAATGATCTTATGATTTTTAAAAAGAGTTGGACGCTCATCATTATTTTCAAAAGTCAGCTTTACTCATTTTCCTGCTTTTTCGGCCTCTTTAGCTGCTTCTTTATGTTTTCTCGAAGCGGTTTGCACACATTCACGTTGTGCAATGATCACCGAAACCCCTCGATATTCCATTTCTTCTTTCAAAATAGCGCTATTGATCTCACTGTTTTTTTTCAATGGTACGATGGTACGTATGTGCGCTTCCTCTACTCCAATCCCTTTGCAAATGTCATGGATTTTCCCCGTTCCCGCCGAAGGCTGTCCACCTGTCATGGCAGTGGTGGAGTTATCGGAAATAATGACCGTTATGGGAGAATGATCGTTCACGGCATCCAGCAATCCGGTAATGCCGGAATGGGTAAAGGTTGAATCGCCGATGACGGCTACCGAAGGAAACAATCCAGCATCCGCAGCACCTTTGGCCATGGTGATGGATGCTCCCATATCCACACAGGTGTTGAGACCGTTGAAAGGAGGCAGGGCAGCGAGCGTGTAACAACCAATGTCAGAGAAAACATGTTTGGCCGTAAAGTGTTCAAACGTACTGTTCAACTCCTCAAACACATCACGGTGGCTGCAACCGGGGCATAACATCGGAGGTCGAGGCGCCACCAGGTCCGGAATCGTTGTCTCCGTGACTGCCCCAACTCCCAATGCTTTTGCCAAAGCATCCGGCGAAAGCTCACCGGTTCGAGGAAGTGCTCCGTCCAAGCGTCCTCGAAATGTCGGATTCCCAAAATAACCTTTCAATAACTCTTCATAGACAGGATATCCTTCCTCCACAACCAATACCTCATCAAAATGATCCGTGAAAGAATGAATCAATCCATCAGGCAAAGGATATTGACCAATTTTCAATACAGGAAAATTCAATCCGTACGACTCGCGGACTTCCATCACATAGTTGAATCCAAGACCAAAAGCAATCACCGCTTGCTTTCCCTCGCCTTCCACTACGCGATTCAAAAAAGAAAATTCAGATTTCTGTTTTAAAGTATTTTGCAGATCCAACAAATGCAAATAATTTCGGCGAGCATTGACAGGCAAAAGAATCCATTTTTGCTTGTCCGTTGATGGATTAAATGGGTTTTCAGCGCGTGGAGTACGTGGCACCACCCCTGAGCGCGAGTGTGAAAGACGCGTCGTAATGCGCATCAATACGGGTAAGCCAACTTCTTCGGACAAATCGAATGCATAGCGAACTGCATCATAAGCTTCCTGTTGAGTGGCCGGTTCAACGACCGGCAAATGAGCAAATTTGCCATAAACACGACTATCTTGCTCGTTTTGTGACGAATGCATGGACGGATCGTCCGCCGACACCACGACCAATCCACCATGCACTCCGGTAATGGCAGAATTGATAAATGCATCGGCTGCTACATTCAAACCAACGTGTTTCATGCAAACAAGGCTTCGTTTACCGGCATACGACATCCCAAGAGCTGCTTCGTAAGCTGTCTTTTCATTGGTTGCCCAGGTTGAATGAATTCCTTTTTGCCTTGCAACGGACGATTGTTGAATGTACTCGGTGATTTCGGTGGACGGAGTGCCTGGATAGGCATATACGCCGGAAATTCCGGCATCGATGGCAGCCTGCGCAATGGCTTCGGCGCCCAAAAGTAATTGTGAATTCATTGATTGAAAAAATTATCGGAAAATTGGTAAATGAATGGTTTTGGAGTTGCAGTGACGCTCCTATTCGGAGTAAGGCTATCTTGCTGTCATCCTGCAATTAAATGGTCAATATCTTTTCGTCTGCTTTTAAGTAATCGGTTAAAGGTTGACCCATAGAGCGGAGATTGACGCCTAATTGAGACAAAGCCTCCGCAACACCAAGATTTTCAGCACACGTCAAACAGGCTTCTACCGTTATACCTTGAGCCATCATCTCAACTATCGTTGCCTGTACCTCTGTGTCAGTTCCAGCCAGTTTTGATGAGGCGCCCCAAATGATTACATTGATTTCCTTCCACAATCCCCTTTTTTTAGCGTTAATGGCATACATGGACAACATGTGGAAGAAAGTCTCTTTGTTGTCGGTTGTCCATAGGATGTTTAGTTTTTCCATAGTAAGCATATCATTTATAAGCACTTGTTTTTAACAGCCTGAATCTGAGAAGCATCGCATTCATACCATTGAAAATCGGACACTTCGTTTGGGGAACAAAGCGAAACGGCAGAAGCAGTCGATTGCATTGGACTGTTGACCTGCATTTTCCCAGACAGGTGAATCTCTTTCACGCCAAGATGAGCAACAATATGTTCCACATTATCAGCCTTAATGCCACCACCCGGAAGAATCATCAGGGCATTCCCAACATAATCCATCCATTGCTTGAGTATTGGCAATCCTTCCAAAACCGAAGCTTTGCCGCCAGAAGTCAGCACCCGATCCACACCACAACGAATCAAATCGTCCAAAGCCCGCAATGGATCAACACATTGATCGAACGCACGGTGAAAGGTGACAGACATGGGACGCGCCACATCAACCAAACGCTTGATAGCCTCCCTATTCACCTGCCCATTTTCCGTCAACACTCCCAAAACGACACCGTCCACGCCTAATTTTCGATAAAACGAAAGATCCAAAGCCATCGCTTGCAATTCATTTTCATGATAAACAAAATCACCCACTCGAGGGCGAACCATCACATGAACAGGAATAGAGAGTCGTTCTTTCACTAAAGCAACCGCCCCAATGGAAGGCGAAAGTCCTCCCTCAGCAAATCCTGAACATAATTCAATACGGTCAGCGCCGGCCATCGCAGCCATCAAAGCCGATTCGGGAGTAAAAGAGGCAATTTCAACAAGCGTCATAGCCATTTAAAGTTGATATAAACTCGACAAATATAGTCAATTTTTGAAGGTTGCCTTTGCAGCAAGAAGAGAAAAAAACGAAGAAGAAGTTCTAAAAAAGTAGTCCCACCGGGAATCGAACCCGGATTTGAAGTTTAGGAAACTTCCGTTCTATCCATTGAACTATAAGACCCAATTTTTCGTTAACAAAGATAAGAATTTTATGGAATCATTCCAAAGTTGAACATTCAAAAGGACATTTCAGCCCTGAAAGTTTCGCATTCAAAACATCGAATGGAGAATACCGTGTTTAATTAACTTATTTTATACTTTATTCATTGCCCCAATTCACAAAAACAACGATCTTTGAATGAATTTTTGTTTTGATACAGAAAGATCCTTTAGATTTTATATGTCAACAGGCAAAAAAACAAACTTTTAAAAGAAAGATGACACAAAGAATATCTTTCTTCTTTTGAAACTTATACGCAAACAAACAGACTCGATAACGGAATCAAAGTAAAATTTCACAAAATAAACTTTCAACATCAGAAAAAATGAGCTTTTGGATTGCTAAAATCATAAATAACTTATTATCAATAAATTGATCATTCAAAGCGCATCAACCATCGTTGCCTGTAATCATTAAAATCAACAAACAAAACGATCAATGTTATTCAGGCACTATCAAGAATTCATTTGTCAGGAAATGCAATGTACTCTTAATAAAAAAATAAAGTTGAACACATGAAAAATACAACGCATTTAGTCATCACCATCAGCCGTCAATTAGGCAGTGGCGGCGCTTACATTGGACAAGCGCTTGCAAAAAAACTCAATCTCTACTACGCTGATAATGATATTATTCAAAAAGTGGCCGAAAAATACTCACTTTCAGAAGAATATCTCACCAAAAGAGATGAACGCATCGAGTCCATATGGAAATCATTTTTAAAATTCAGCGCCTTTTCATCCGAGAAATTTATTCCCTCGGACAAAGTTGAACCAACCTCCGAAGAATTATTCAACGCAGAAACACTAGTGATTCAACATGTTGCCAAAGAACATCCTTCGGTCGTCATTGGGCGTTGCGGATTTCATGTACTGAAGGAAATGCCCAACAGAATCAGCATTTATCTACACAGTGATCTCCTATCGAGACAACGCAGAGTTCAGGAAGTTTATGGCATATCGGCCGAACAGGCTAAAGAAATGATTCTTCAAAGCGATAAAGACAGAGCACAATACATCCAAACCTTTACCGGCAAAAAATGGACAGATGCACGAAACTATCACTTGACCATCGATACAGGAGCATTGGGATTTGATCGGAGTGTTGAGTTGATATTACAATACATTGCGATCAAAACAAAAGAAAATCCTGAATAGTCGAACAAAGAGTTGATTCACAACGTCTTGATACGAACACCCAGCTCATTGGACAAATCGATGATGGATGTTTGCTCTATCTCTTCGCCCATTTTCAGCACCAACTTGGCACATGCTTCAGCATCGGCTCCCGCACGATGATGATGAAAATGAATGTCGTGCAATTGACACAGATCATTCAAACGATAAGACGAGAGCCCTTTCCATGCACGACGCGAGAGCGACACACTGCACAAATAATCGCTGTGAGGCAAAGCCAAATCATACCATTTCAATGACGCACGCAAAACACCCATGTCAAAAGGTGCATTATGCGCCACTAACAGCGTGTCATCCAAAAAAGGTTTTAGTGTGCTCCATAAATCACCAAAAGAGAGCTCCTCTTTCAACATTTCCGAGCTGATGCCATGGGTTTGATAGCACCAATAATTCATATACGGGAAGCAAGCCGGTTTAATAAGCCATGAACGGGTTGTCTGAATCACGCCGTTCTCCACCCTGCAAATACCGATTTCGCAGGGGAATTGAGCATGAGCAGTTTCAAAATCAATGGCGGTAAAGGTCATTCGTGAACTAAAAAAGTTTTTGCTTTGACCTCGCAAAAATAAGCATGTTCAGCGAAACCCAAAAACGATAAGCAAAAAAAACAAAAACTAAGCTCCTTATTTTACGAAGCATCATGCACCTTATCAAACCATAAAGCCGAAGCCTTATTTATCAATGCTAAATCCATGGATATCAAGGAAACCGGCATCCTTACTCCACTGCAAACGCGAGCAGAAAAATCCCACTTTTGCCCCGATCCAGCGACCCTCGCGAGCAGTAAACAATGAACCAAAAGGAGTAAACTGCTTACCATCAAAGCTGTAACTAAACTGACAGACCACCTTTGGAATCGATTCATCGCCCATTTTCTGCTTCGATTGCCTCACAGTAACCCTCAGCCAAAGTGTTGATGATGATAGCGGTAAAGTTGCATTGACCTGCTCCGAAGTGCCCTTGTTGGCATCGTGACATCTGTTTTGAGTTAATGTGAGTCCTTGAGTTCCATTTTCAACAACCAAATCAGCATAATCCATGCCCATTACAATCAAACCGGACTTATCTCCTGCCATGGAAGGATGAAAAGTCACTTTGGCAGTGGCGGTAAATTCAGGAGCAGGAAATTTCTGCATAAGAACGTTGGGCACATCCCAGTAATTTTTAAAGTCCGTTGGCAGCAATTGAGCGTAAAGGCGAAGAAGTCCTTTGCTTTGAAACGGGAACACCCACGTTGCCTGAGGATTAGCCTGCCATTGCCATTGCAAACCAAGGGTGCTGCTCTTAAAATCATCAGAGGTTTGAGGTGTTGCAACGGAATATTTTTTACCGACGTCAGGCATGCGATATTGATCCACCGGCTCTCCGATTCCATTTCCCTGATCTTTTCCAATAATCGGCCATCCGTTTACCCATGTCATGGGTTCTAGATAGACCAATCGGCCATACGTAGTAGGTTTTGCAAAATGGAGAAACCACGACTGTCCCGTTTGTGTTTCAACCCAACCACCTTGATGAGGAGAAGCTATGTCCGATTTTCCTTGATTCATCACGACACGTCGTTCATAAGGCCCATAAATATTTTTAGATCGAAGAACGATTTCCCAACCTTGATCAAATCCGCCCGCCGGAGCGAAGATGTAATAATAACCGTTTCGCTTATACAACTTTGGCCCTTCAACATCTTCATCGATTCCATGTCCATCATAAACAATCACTCCTTCGTTCACAAATTTTGTTCCTTCATCATTCATTTGATTCATCACCAAAATATTACGAATGCCGGCTCTACTACCCGCATACGCATGCACCAGATACACTTTCCCGTCGGTATCCCATAAAGGACAAGGATCTTCCAAGCCTTTTCCACCCTGAACAAGGACAGGAGTGCTCCATGGTCCAGCAGGATTTTTTGCCTTAACCATATAAATGCCGTAATCGGGATCGGGATAATAAATATAAAACATCCCGTTATGATAGCGAATGGAAGGCGCCCAAACGCCACCTCCATGCTGCGTTTTTGAGAAATGATCATAAGGAGGTTGACGCAAAAGAGCATGACCTATAATAGTCCAGTTAACCAAATCATAGGAATGCAAAATCGGCAAACCTGGGATAGCATCAAAACTTGAAGAAACCAGATAATAATCATTGCCAACACGACAAACATCAGGATCAGAATAATCGGCAAACAAAACCGGATTTTTATAATATCCGTTACCCAAATCAGGCACCCAGACTTTTGATACAGTCGAGGGCTGTGCCCAAGAAATAAAAGGTAATGCCCAGATTAACACGAGAAAAAACACCCCTGTTTGTATTGATGGATAATGGTTTCGACGTTTATTATCAGAACATTTCATCGAGGTAGCGTTGGCGTTGTGAACGGAAATACGTGATCGAGCAGCATATTCATGGCCTTATTTCAATCGCATCTTTGGTGGCATGATCGCTCCAAGTGATATTAGAATAAGTCATTTCAGGCGAATGCACGATCTGTATATATTGACAATCAGTTCCTTTTAGCGCAATAATGGGATGATCGTTGCCGGGAAAAAGAATTTTATCAAACGTGACATATTGTGCATTTTCTAACGCTAAAGCAGGTTTTGAAGAAGTAGTCAGAGAAACATTGGCGAGCGTTACATTACTACAATTGCTCAGCACGCCACCTTCATCAGCCGTTAGTTGTGCATTGGTCAAATTGATATTTCTCAGATACATTTCGGGAAGTCCATTGAAGAACAGCGCTCGTTTCGCACCTTTGCAAACAATGTTTTGCATTGTAATGCCATGAAACACCGGCGTTGTCACATCCGCTTTCACCTCTTTGTTGGAAGGTTTTCCGCCATAAAACATATCAAAAAGAATGGCGTCCGTCTGAATATCAGACATGTTGATATCTGATATATAAATATCTTTCACCACTCCGCCGCGTCCTCGAGTACTTTTAAAACGAAGTCCGGCATCTGTGCCAATAAAGTTGCAATGGATTACTTTGACATTGCGCACACCGCCAGACATTTCACTGCCAATGACAAAACCACCATGAGCATGATAGACGGTACAATTTTCGACCAAAAGATTTTCAGTCGGTATGCCGCGCAAGCGACCTGCTTCATTTTTTCCTGACTTCACACAAATGCCATCATCTCCGACACTAAACGAGCTGTTTACCAAAACCACATTTTTAGATGATTCAATATCAATGCCATCGGTATTTTGGCCATAGTCAGGATTTCTTACTGTCAACCCATTCAGCAGCACATTCTGACACATCAATGGATGAATCGTCCATGCCGGAGAATTTTGAACGGTTATGCCTTCCAACATTACATTTTGACACGAATCTAACTCAATCATCACCGGACGGAGGTAATCTTTAATTTCTTTCCATGTTTTAATGTCGGTAACATCAGGCACATTTTGATCCGTTGTCAAACGACTGCCTCTCAAAGCACCTTCACTTGGCCACCATGTTTTTTTTGATTCATCTAAGACACCACCTGCAGCCACTTGCTGATCCCATACCGAAAGGGGAGCTTTGCTTTTTTTCAAAGGTCGCCAAGCTTGACCTGAGCCATCGAAAACGCCATTTCCTGTAATGGCAATATTGGAAGCATGATAAGCAGAAATTGGAGATTGGCACCGGTAAGTAGGAACGCCTTCAAAATTTCCGTAAATCAACGGATAATGATTCAAGTCAGGAGAAAACAATACAAGCGCACCTTTATTGGTGTGCAAACAAACATTACTTTTCAACACAATCGGCCCCGTGAGCCACGTTCCCGAGGGAACATCCACTGTGCCGCCACCTTTTGCAGCAACGGCATCAATAGCTTTTGCAAAGGCAGTAGTATTGTCAAATTTTCCGTCTCCTTTTGCACCAAAATCAGTGATTGAAACCTTGTTGGCTGGAAACGTAGGCGCACTGACTTGCTTCATGGGAAAAGGAAGATTGGAATACAGGTCAGCAGGCAAAGCCGGCTCGATTTGAGCATTTGCTGACAAAACAAGCGCCGAGAACAACGCGAGGAAAAATTGTTTCATCATAATTACAAACATTTGGAATATGAAATCATTATCAAAGATACCATTTCTTTTATCCCCAACGATTCAATGACAAAAGAATTAAGGCTCTTTGATCAATTTTTGTGAAGCTTTCGTTCCGTTTGAAAACCAGACGTTAAGGATATAATATCCCGTGGAAAAAGACGATATATCCAAGGCAATCTGTGTTGTCATGACAGGTATCTCTTTGATTTTCATCCCTGTCAAGGTAAAGAGTTGAATTTTTTCAATCTCATTAACGGCCTTTATCTGAACAAAATTTCCTTTGATCGGATTTGGATAACATTGCAAACCATTAGCTTTCACTTCGTTGATTCCGCTTGAAGCACAAGAAGTTGATGCGCCGGTAATCGGATTCAATCCACTGAAATTCAAAGTATCATAAGGATTATAAATAGCATTCCCTTTGCCGCTGGGAATGTTAATAGAAGAACAGTTTTTGAATATCAACGTATCAACAAAGCAAGTTTGCATTCCTCTTGAAGTAGCATTAATTTGTACGTTGTCAAAAACAACATTATCAACGTATTGTTCGGGCAAACCCCAAATGAAACCTGCATAAGTAGAATTATTTACTGTGATATTTTTGAAATAGATATTGCGCCATGTCGGCGTCGTGCTCGTAATAGGCTGAGCCGGATCAGATGTTGAGGGACTGGATGTATTATAATAACTGGTGATATAAAAAGGCCATTGTACGTTAGTCATGGTGATATTGGAATAAGAAAGATTGTACACGGCATTAGCACCACTTCCACCTCTTCCCCGTTGCGATTTCAACCGTATGCCGTTGGTAGTATTAGTAAAAGTACAACTATCCACAGTGATGTTATGAACGGCTGTAGCATAACTGCCCACCGAGACGCCATGTCCATAACCAAAAGTACAATCCCAAATAGACACATTTTGACTGTAGCTGTCCATGGCAATGTTATCATCACCTTCCGAAAGATTGCAATGATGAATGTTGATGCCATTCCAATACCACGTGTCAATGGCATCGGTATTTGGAGAGTTGGAAGGTGCTTTAACAGTGATATAAGAGATGGTGCCATTAGCCCCCATTGAACTACTCCTGCCAAGCGTAACATGCACGTTAGGAGCATTTTCCAAAGTTATACCTGTAATCAACACGGTGTTACACGCTTTGAATCGAATCAAACAAGGTCTTGAAATGTTGCTGTTTGCCTTGTATGCCGTCCACCAAGCACTTCCATTTCCTTCGATTACCCCGCTACCACTCACTTCAATATTACTCAAATTCTGACCAGAAATAAAATCATTATATTGATCGGTGGTTCCATTGTTTGGATATGATCCTGTCGGAGAACCGTTCCCGTTTCCATAGGGCAAAATTTCCAACGTATCCTGATCTGCCAGATACAAATTCACATTGCTTTTCATGGTGATAGGGCCACTCAAAAAAGTTCCTTTCGGAAAAATAACAGTCCCTCCACCGGCCGCATTGGCTGCCGAAATAGCCGCATTGATGTATGTCGCATTGTCTAAATTGGAAGTACTTGCGCCATAATCGGTGATCAAAAAAGGCGTTGTTGGAATGGACGGAAGTGGAATCGCATTAGCAGCATTAGCATAACTTAATAATACCATGCAACCAAACACAACCAACAATAAAAATAGTTTAAGGTGAGAATAAAACATTTGATATTAAATTAATCAACATACAAAATGAATCACAAAATGTCAACTTTTTCAGTTATGCTTCAAAAACGAAAAAACAAAAGAAGAGCCAAATGCGATAATACATCTGGCATCTTCATCATCTTATCAATAAACTATGGCCTCCATCGTGGATCACCGGCAGAATGCGCACCAGCAAAACTCATGTCGATGATGGTAAAGTTATTATTTGAAGGATCTTTGAATAAATTGGCAGAAGTTCCATTGTATTGAATCAAATCGGTGATGTTATTAGCCGTTGTGATCCAATCAATCGTTGCATACGAATTGGTCACAAGCATCGAACCACCTGTTCCAGTACGAATGCCTTTAGCACCACTGGTAGTCAATTGTGAATTAGACATGCCGAAAATGCAATTTGAAATGATGCCATTGGTAACATTGGTATTCAAATCGATAAAATACTTCGTTGCTTTGACCATATCATAAAAAGTACAATTTTCAATATCAATGGAAGATGGAGCCACCATGTTGCATAAAATCAACCCTACATCAGTTCCGGGAACACCGATCACTGTGGTATTAGTAATGGTGATATGATCAAATTTTCCGGCAGATGCATTACTAGTGGTGACCAATTGATAGCCACCCCATCCGTTATCATAAGTGATGCATTGATCATATTTCAACTGACTGACAAGAATTGAATTGGAACTCTGAATTCGTGAGGGTGAACGGAAATGATGAATCCAACAATTTTCAAAAATCACAGCATCGGTATTAGTAGTAGTACTTTGATTGATTACATAGTTCGTGCCCCCATCACTGTTGTATCCGACAAGATTAAGATTTTGGAACTCAATTGTTCCGGCAACACTAGGCAATTGAACTTTTACTAAAGCTAATTGAGGGAAAGTTGTTCCGGGCATTCCGTAAAAAGTAACTGAGGTATTATTGGGAATTGTCAAAGTAGCAGGTTCCGCATAAGACGAACCGGCAGGAAGAACTAACGTAATAGATTGTGCAGTACATGTATCTAACACATTATGAATGGAATCTGTCGGTTGTAAGAAAATAACTCGTTGAGCCGCGGGTACATCCGGATAAGTTGAAAAAGTAATATTGCCCCGCATGTACGGCCCATTCATCAATTGAACCGCATAAACGGTATTGCCTGTCAAACCTGTCAATGTAACCGTACCTGCAGCCAACTGAGCGCTTGTGAGAGAAATGGTTTTGACCGCCTGCGGATTCGATTGCGGATAATAAACCAACTGCGTTGCTACCGTTCCCGCCGGCCAACGAATAATAGCACTCGTGTTCGTCTTGTCTCCCGGCGCCACTTGTTGCAATAATTGCTCTACCGGAGTCACAAAAGTGGCTACCACGTAATGAGAATCGCCCACTCCATTCGTACTGCTAATCTCTTTTAAACGCACCGAATATCGAATTCCTGCATGCAAATTGGTCAGTGTATCAGTAAAAGTAACTGTGGTTCCTGAGGTAAAAGAGTTAGCAGCAGTAGCCTGACCGCTGATGGTGTAAGTAGCAACAATCGGATTAAATAGTAAGCTATCCTGACTCACTTCCAGCACATAATGATCAACACCAGGCATCTGATTCCATTGCACGACAACCGATGTTGACTGAATGTTCGTCACAGTAAATGTGGTAGGATGAAAAAGCCTATTGAAGGCTTCATCAATGAAAGAACCATTGTTATTACAAGCTTGAAACTGAAGCGTAACTACGCTCAACATCAACCAGTAACCTATTTTTTTGAAATGATGAAACGTCTTCATGCGATGTAATGATTTGCAATGAGATTAATTAATTTTGGTTTTTTAATGAGGAGAACAACCAAGAAAAAGATTGTTCTGCCTCATTCTGTGCTGTTAATAGCCGTAAGCATTTTTCAAAAGCCCGTTGGAACTACTGATCACCGTTGTTGGAATCGGATAGAGATAACGATTTTGCACTCCTGCAGCCGAATTTAATCCGCTGCTGAAAAGATTGATTCGCAATAAATACAATGCCTGATTGGTAGCTGACAAACCTGAAAGCCATGCAGCGGATGAAAACGACGGATCTGGTGGTGTGGTACCCCAATCTTGATAAAAGTTCATGCTCGACCGATCAATCGTCTGTCCATCAGGTAAATATTTGTAAAATATGGTTTGAGGAAGCGTATCGTAAGGAGCTGTCCGATTAAACATTGCCGCAATGGCATCACGCTGTTCCTGAATTTTAGTACCCAGCAGATTCCATCGTACCAAATCCCACTTACGCAAGCCTTCTCCGCCAAACTCCAAGGCACGTTCTTTAACAATGGCATTGAAGAACGAATCATGATTAGTCAAAGCATTGACATACGCATCTACCTCTTGTGGCCAATCAATCGAATTGAAAGCTCTGCGTCTGACTTGCTTCAATGCATCAATAGCCGCAGGTGTCGGGCCATTGTTCAATTCATTTTCGGTTTCAGCATACATCAACAAGACATCAGCATAACGCATCATCACCCAGTTGATTCCATAGCCGACTTTCCCCTGTGCATGAAGATTTCCTGCCAAAAAAGCAGCACTCATCCATCGCTGATCCCATTTGGCAATGTTATACGAAATAGGATTTTGTTGTAAAAACTCCTGTGTAGCACCACTGCTATTACCAAACGTTGCAAGAGCCACCGTCACATCACGGCGTAAATCTTTTGGATCGAACATATAAAAATAGTAAGCGCTCGTATTAACCACATTGGCATTGTTTCCATAACCATATTCCGGATTGGTATAAAATCGAACACCGATTGAATAACCGATTTCTCCGGAATGTTGCAATCCGAGAGCCACTTCAAACATCGTTTCATGATAGGTGTTGTCCACCTGAAGCTGATTCAACGTTTTCCAAATATTAATATAAGAAGGATTCAACTTATGCGTGCCATTAGTAATGATTGACTCACATTCATTATCTGCAATTTGGTAATATTTCTGCCAATCGCTGCCTCGTTCAGTCGGATAACCCGGTTTATTACGCAAGGCATATCCTCCTCTTGCCAAACAAATACGGGCGACCAATCCTTTAATAAACCCTTTGGTAATGCGTTCCGTACTTGAATATTCTCCGGTTCCGACCCATGGAACATATTGTTCAGCCTCTTGCAAATCGGAAATCAAATGATCCATAATCGTATCACGATCAGTAGCCGGCAATAAAAAATTGGAACCGTCGGGAGCAGCCGGTTTCGTAGTGAATGGGACATCTCCAAAAGTGCGTACCAATTCAAAATATGCAATAGCTCTCAATGTCAAAGCTTCACCGTAATAACCCATCATTTCCGCCTTGGTAGAAGGATCGTTCGTGGCCGGACTCGTAGGAATGTTTTGAATGCATAAATTGGAGCGTTCAATGATTTGATACAATGTTTGCCAGACCTTTGAAATGTCGGCATTGTCGGGAGAAGCAAAATAATTGGAAGTCCCCCGATTGTTGTTTTGATTGTATGATCCTTCGTCAGCACCAGCAAATTCTATGTCTGAATTAGTCGTGTAACTTAAAGGCAAACGCGATGAATAGGTATAATCCGTGCAAAGTAGGTCATAAATACCCATCACCGCATCCTTGGCATAAGTAGGATTCGAAAAAACGACATCCGGTGTGTACGTTGACAAGGATTGAGTGGTCAAAAAATTGGTACAGCCTGTCAGGCTGATCATTACGAAGAAAGAGAATAAAATTGCTGTTTTTTTCATGTAATACTGATTTTTCTTGTTTAAAGACGTATGAAACTCCCTCTGTAAAAAAGATTCACACTCATTCTTTTCCATTTTTGACAAAAGATGCTTGATATTGATCAACCACATCAATTGCTTCTGCATGAGGTGTTTTATGGCTTGTTTCATAACTAAATGTCATTAAAAATTGATGTTAACTCCGCCAATGAATGAACGGCTTTTAGGATAGGCAGAATAATCAACACCTGGCGTAACAGGTGGATTGTTCCGTGTACTTACTTCAGGATCAAATCCAGAATACTTCGTCAGACAGAAAACATTATAAGCTGTCACATAGATTCGAAATGAAGACATCATCAGCTTGCTGACAATTTTTTTGGGCAACGAATAGCCAACAGTTAGCGTACTCAAACGCAAGAATGATCCGTCCTCCACATCAAAAGAAGTCAATGGTGGAATGGTTAGAAACGGCGTCCACATGGTTGCTCCTTGATTAATCTGTTGCAAACGCGTCGGATTGGCATACTGACCATAAAAAATGTTTTGGCTTGTCATGGGATCAATTGTAGTAAAACGCCCATTTGCTAAACTCATGAAATCCAGTAAATTTTGATATTTTCTCGACAATAAATAGGATGAATAATCAATTTTATTGGCATTGTATATTTTATTACCATAAGACCAATTGAAAAAAGCAGACAAATCGAAATTCGTGTATCGTGCACTCAGCGTAAATCCTCCCGTATGTATCGGATTCGCATCCCCAATGACCGTTTTGTCTTTGGCATCGATCGTTCCATCGTGATTCAAATCCTTCACCTTCATGCTACCCGGACCGAAATAATTACCATATCCAAACAGACCGGCAATGGCAGCCGTAGTAGCTCCCGTAGCATCCCCATTTAAAATCCATTTCTTTTGTGTTGTGTCAAAATGGAAATCATTAAAGGAGTACATCCCGTCATACACATATCCATACATTTGCCCAACCGGCTGCCCTTGCTGAATGATGTAGTCATCCAGAGGTTGTGATGTCCCATTCCAACCGGATGAATAGGTTTTGTATGTGGCATTGCCGTAGCGGAATTCATCTACTCGATTTTTGTTAAAGGCAATATTAAAGGTAGCATTGAGCGAAAACTTGGGCGTTTCGATAATATGGGCATCCAAAGTTACTTCAACGCCACGGTTTGAAGTTCGCCCAAAATTCTGCATCTGATTGATATAGCCAGTACTGGTCGGTATCGGCTGTTGCAACAACAAATTGAATGTGGTGTTCCAATAAGCATCAATTGTGGCATTTAACCGTGAGTTGAGAACACCAATATCCCAACCCACATTGCGAGTTAATGTAGTTTCCCATTTCAAATTAGGATTTGACAAAGTAGTGCCAGGCACCAATACGCTGGCTAAATTTTCATTAATGTAATACCCTTTGCTGTCGGTAGTGCCATAAGTCAACTGCCATAAACCGTCCGCAATGCGGCTATTCCCTGCAGTTCCCATACTTAATCGCAACTTGAGGTTATTCAGCCATTCTATTTTCCCTCTCATAAAATTTTCTTCCGACAAACGCCAGGCAACAGCAGCAGAAGGAAAATATCCCCATTGATGACCGGGAGCAAACTTTGAAGTTCCATCTGCCCTGAAGGTGAACGTGGCCAAATACTTGTCACGAATGGTATAGTTAGCACGTCCAAAAAAAGAAGACATGTTAAAAGGCTGACTTTCAGTAGTGACTGTTGGCTGAGCTGTACCTAAATTCATCATGGCCAAAATAGAAGCAGCATCCATTCCGGCAGGGAAATACATAGATTGATTCACTACTTGTCGATAAGCATAAGAAGAAACCTCCTGTCCAATTAACAAATTAAGATTTTGTTGCGGCAAAAAATTGGTTTTATTGAATGTCAATGTATTGGCTATTCTCCAGGTAATTCCACCCATCGAAGTAATCTGACCGATGGGTAATCCGCCGTTGTTTTTGGATAAAGGAGTGGAAGTGCCCCAAACATTATCGGTACGGTTGTTATCAAACTGATATCCGAACTCACTTCGGAAAATCAACGGTTTCACGATGTTCCAATTGAGCGCACCATTGAGCACCACGGATTGTTTTACCTGTCGCTGATAGGTGTCTTGTGCCAACTGAACAGGATTGAACAAAAGACTCAATTGAGTTGGATCAATGACCATTTGTTCGTTAATGTAATTGCTTTGTGAAACCAAACTATTAACCGGTGCATATTTCATGGCATTTCGTAAAAATGTGTTGGAACCTGTACCGGTAGAAGTGCCCGCGCCGTCAATGCTTGTACGAGCAAAACGCGTGTTGAAATCAACATTGACGTGATCATTGATTTTGGTGTTAAACTTAAAGTCAACATTCGTTCTTCCAAAATCAGATCCGATCATAATGCCTTTTTCACCCGATCGAGTCACTGATAAGTTGTATTTGTCTGTTTTGGATCCGCCATTGATATCAACATTGTAATATTGCTGAATGCCGGTACGTCCAAATACCTGATCCTCCCAATCAATGGGAGCTCTCGATTTATAAATGTCCAAATCGTCATAAGCACCATAATATCCGGTAAATGTACTGGACTGATCGAGTTCATATTGCCACATCACATATTCATAAGGACTCATCATTTTCAACTTCTTGGCAAGGTTTTTTACTCCAGCATAAGCATTGATGCTGACAGAAATTTTACCGGCCACACCACTTTTGGTTGTGATAATGATAACACCGTTGGCTCCACGAGATCCATAAATAGCAGTGGATGAAGCATCTTTCAAAACGTCAATGGATTGAATATCCGAAGGAGAAATATCGGAAATACTGTTAACGGGGAATCCATCTACGATGTACAACGGAGAATTATCCTGTGAAATGGAACCTCCACCACGAACACGAATCATGACCTGTGCATCAGGCGATCCTTCAGTTGTGGTGACTTGCACACCGGCCAGGCGTCCCGTGATGGCTTGTGCAGCCGACGTTACCGGAATTTCCTGCAATGTTTTGCTCGACACCGTTGCTACGGATCCTGTTAAATCACGCTTTTGAACCGTACCATAACCAATGGCGACTACCTCTTTTAAGGCAACGGCATTGTCTTTCAATACAATATTCATTGGTTTCCCGCTAATGTTCACTTCCTGCGGTTCCATGCCAACAAACGACACCGTAATGGCAGAAGCTTTTGCAGGTACATTTAAACTAAATTTACCATTGGTATCAGTCACAGTGCCAATCGAAGGGATCCCTTTCACCACCACCGTTGCCCCGATAACCGGTTCGCCTGTTGCGTCTTTCACCGTTCCGGTGATCTGTCGCTGTTGTGCAATCAAACTAAAACTAAAAGACAACAAAGCAAAAACAAATAAATACATTCTCTTTTTTCTCATAGCGATTTCATTCTGGTTATCTGATTTTAATTCATGTGTGATTCATTTATTTTAAAAAATCATAAGCAACACATTAAGCATTATTTATTGAATATGAATTGCTTAATAATTTATTTCTTTTTTTTGATCGTTTATTTCCCGTTAAGAATAAAAAGGGAATCCCTTTGGTTGATCGTTTTGTCTTCGATGCGTTTTGGTTCATTTACATTCGATTGAATTGTTGCCAAAGCAGTCAATAAGCGTTATAAACAGCTTGCACCAAAATCGGGACAAGCCGTTAACCATGAAAGACGAAGTGATTTATTGAATGACAACTTTTTGAATCATGTTTTTTGAAGCAGTTTTTGCTCGAACCAAATAGATGCCTTTGGGCAATGAACTTGTGGAAACAGAAGTGGTATTCAGGACAGTCATTACTTCTTTTCCGGTAACACTCAAAAGTTGCACATCAGCAGGTTCTGAAATTAAAACAGCGCCAGGAACTGAACGAATAATTAATGCATTAGCTTGTGAAGTTGAAATAGCAGTGGCTACATTAGAAAACCAAGTGAGGGATGAAATCTTAAAGCCTCCATTTATTTCTTTTAAGGTAACTGTTGTGGCGGTAGCTTGAAATCTTAAATCAACCCATGATGCATTAGTAACATTCAAATTGCTTGATGTGTTAGCCCCAGTAACTGTCCACGTATCAGATGTAGTACCTTTTGCTGTAGTATGAATAATAATACTATCATTTACGTTTACATTTGATATTACTATTGAAACATTTTTACCTGCTGTATACATACAATTTGGATAAAATTTAAAGAATGCAGTTTTTGTACTAGTGTTGGTATACTGCATCTCAATATTTGGCAACTGAGAGGGGACATCAAGTGTCATTAAAGCATTTGCAGTAATATAATCATACTGACACAAGGCACTATCAGTTATGGTGGCAGCGCTCAAAGCTCCAGCTGAATTAACAGTAACCATACTCGAGGTAATTCCGCCAAAACTATATACCGTTGCATTTGCAACAACAACTCCAATAAATAGAGCTGCAATGAGAGTAAAAACTTTTTTCATAATGATAATTTTTTAAATGTTAAAAACCAAAAACTTCTTATACATCAGCAATTTCACGTTCAATAAATATTCCGTAAACTATGTTTCAAAGATATATGAAACTTTTGAAAATTGTATCGTGTACGGACACATTTAAGATGACCTATTTTATTACACAAAATGAGGAATGAACAAAAATAGTTTACATATCTATTTAATTTATAGATATATATGATTTATTTATGATCAAATTTTTCAGAAAAAGAAAGCAATAAAAAGCTAAATATTTAACATTATAACTTCACAAAACCCATATTTTTAGCTTAATTATTGCTTTTATTATTATTATTTAACTATAATAAAAATAGAATTGCAACCAACACGAATCATTTATGGCCAAAACAAAGAAAAAAATAGATTTTTTATCTATCTGTATTTCTTCATTTTAGTAGATATTCTGAGAGGAAAAAAGAAGGAAAAGATTTTTTTTATAAAAATCATTCCTTTCATTAAATCACGCTCAACAAAAAATAAATCATCCCCTTTTAATGAAGCGGCGAATAAGTAGTGCTGATCTTTTCGTCAGTGACAATAATTTGATTCATCCGCACACGGCTGAGTGTTACATCTGTAGCTCCTTCAATATCATTCCCATTGGATGTTACACCACGAAAATCACAATTATTCAGATGAATGGAACTCACCCGCGAGGAATCCTCCAATCCATCAACACTCACCCCGTATCGGCTTTTTTTGCACGATACATTTTCCAAGTTCACATTGCGTACCATAGGTATAAATCCTCGTTGTGCAGGTTCGTCAGGATCGTACCGTAAATCAATTTTCAACACAGCTTCCTGACATTGTCCAACAGTCACATCACGCACAAAAACATTCTCAATAAGGCCTCCGCGGCAGGTGTTTGATTTTAAACGAATAATATTCCCCAAATCGGGACTGCTCATCTGACAATGATCTACGTACAAATTCCGGTAACCACCCGAGATTTCGCTACCGACCGAAACACCACCGTGTCCGGCTTTCATTTGACAATCACGAACTATAATATTCTCACTTGGAATGTTCCAACGACGTCCGTCATTGTTTCGACCTGATTTAATAGCAATGCAATCATCTCCTTCATTAAACGTGCAACCTTGAATCAAAACATTCTTGCATGATTCAGGATCGCACCCATCCCCATTGGGGCCAAGACTTTCAATGTTGACATGACTTACAATCACATCGTTAGTTAACAAAGGATGAATAACCCAAAAAGGTGAATTCCGAAGCGTCACACTGTCGATCAAAACGGTATTGCATTGAACAAAATTAATGAGCTGAGGCCTTAAATAATCATCCTTCCCCATCTGTCGATCTTGAATCGGAATATTATCTTCATTCATTTTCAATAGTTTAGCTCTTCCCATCAATTGTTCATTCGAAGTACCTCTTTTGTATCCGACGTTGCTCTTATTTTTCCATGCCCACCAATTATCATTCGATGCTTGTCCATTGATCTCGCCCTGTCCCGTAATGGCAATATTCGTTGCCTTGTAAGCATAAATTAAAGGGTGATAATTCATGCAGTCAGTTCCTTCCCACCGAGTGATGACAGTGGGTAAATATTCATCAGGATTAGTCGAAAACAAAAGAACAGCCCCTTTTGTCAAATGAAGATTGACATTACTCAATAAGGTAAGAGGACCGGTTTGAAATGTTCCAGCCGGAATCAAAACGATGCCACCGCCTTTTTTGTAACATTCCAAAATTGCTGCATTAATAGCTTTCGTATTTTTGACGCTTGAATTCTGGGAACTCGCACCAAATTTCATCACATTGAATATCTTATGTGGAAATTGAGTCAGTTTTATTTGTTGCATCACCTGATTCATCTCATCCCATGGAGAGGCTGAGAACACTTGAAACGGGAAAAAGAACAAAAGCAATAGGATAGAATAAAAAAAATGCCTCATAAGTTGATGTTTTAAACTATAATAGATTCATAATACTGATTACTGTATAGTTGAAAATAGTTGCATAACAAAAAGAAAACACAAACGCATTCCCTCCAAAAGAAGAAAGAAAAATTAAAAATGAAAAGAAACAGATCCATTCACTCCAGTTTTGTGAAAACAAAAAGGAGTAAATGGAAAAGTTGTCATCCAATGGATCGTTTTAATATGACTTTCAACAATTTAATATCCTGGATTTTGAGTAACATTTGCCCCGTTAACCGCAATAGCGTTTTGAGGAATAGGACGCAATATTTTATAATTTCCATCATTCCCTTTCATGAAGGAAGAGCTGGAAACATCAGGATTATACATTGGTACATAGGTGGTTAATCTTCCGGTGCGTTTCAAATCCTCCCAACGATGGTATTCACCGGCCAATTCGCGCGCACGTTCGTCTAACACAAAATCAATAGTAGCCTGCGAAGCTGCAATTGGCGCAGCTCCTGCACGGGCACGAACCACATTAATATCTTTAGCAGCATCAGTGGGATCGTTTGCATTGATTTCAGCTTCAGCACGAATCAAATAAGTTTCTGCCAAACGAGCTAAGAAAATATTTCGCGTGCTGCTCGATGTACTGAAGTAAGCACTTGAGCTTGGATCAGAAAATTTCTTAATACATGGGTATGGTTTATCTGCACTATTGGCATTTTGCCAATTGATAGCTCCGACACCGGGCCATTTAATCACCGCATTGCTTCGATTAGCAGGATCTTTTGCAATCCATGCGTTAACAGAATCCTGAGTGTCGGTTAGTTTGGGATAATAATACATCACATTTTTAACGGCCGGCGAACTCTTGAAATAGGAATAGAAAGAAATCTTGTTTGACGTGGGAGTTCCTGTACCGTACAACATCTGCATAAAAGTGCCAGAAAAACGTTTGTCTTTAGGATCTTGACATAAAAGAGCATACAATCTACCGGTAGGTTGCAACATCGAATTTTCATAAGGCATGCCGTCACCAGTTTGAGCATCTGCGCCACCTAAATAGGTCCCAAAATAAGATGCCTGTGAATTTCCATAGGTTGGACTTGGCAATGATGCCGCACTATACTGAACCGAAAAAATGATTTCGGAATTGTTATCTTGACCCGGCCAAAATACTCCTTTTTCAAAATCAAGCGTGAGCCCCTGATTATTAATGGCTGCCGTTGCATACGAAATCGCTTTTGTAAAATCAGAAGGTGATCCACCCAATGAAGCATCATAGCCGCGAGTTAAATAAACCAAAGCAAGATAATGATTTACCACCCGTTGATTAACACGTCCAGGATCAGATGTAGCAGGTAAATTCGGCAATATGCTTTCCATTTCGGATATAATAAACGAATAGACATCTTTTGCAGGAGTGCGAGGATAACTGGAAATTGGCTTGTTCAAATAATCTGTTACTAAAGCCACATCGCCAAATTGTTGAACTAATTGAAAATAATAAAAAGCTCTCAAAAAACGAACTTCAGCAAGGCGCGTCGTACTTTGTCCGTTGCTGTAATGAATCGCATCATTGCAACGTTTAATAGCCTTATAAACAGTAGTATAAAAATTGTTTACCACATTATCGGACGGGGTAAGATTCATATAATTACCCAACCCATTGTTGTTAGAGACCAAGTTTCCGGTTCGTTTGTCAATTTCAAACAAATCAGTACCTGCTTCAAACATTTCGACATTTCCGTTTATAGAACCGTTGGTATTCCCTCCATATACATCACGCAAAGTGGAATAACAGGCGTTCACCAATGATTCATAGCCAGCTGCCGTGCTATAATAGGTATCAGTCGTCGTGTTCGATTTATTTTGTTCCGTTAAAAAATTAGAACAACCTGTCAGAACAAGCGAACCTATTCCGATGATTGCCATGAATAAAGTTTTCATATTCGTAAATATTAGTAGTTTAATGATTAAAACTTGAAATTAACACCCAATTGATAAACAATAGTGCTGGGACCATTATTTTTACTCATGGATGCTCCTGCCCATTCAGGATCAAATCCTTTGTATTTTGAAAAAATAAATGGATTCAACACATTGCAATAAACTCTCAACTGATGAATTCCTAAGCCATTCAAAACTTTTTTAGGAATCGAATACCCTAACGTCATGTTCTGTACTTTCACGTACGAAGCATTAACCCACGCCCCGGGCATATCGTTGGCGGTTTCACTCGAAGTATGCCAATAGGGTCCATAATTATTGGGCATTGGATATGACTGACTATTGTGAGCAACCGTCGTCGTAGTAAATAATCCGTCAGGCCCAATAATGGAAGCTCCAGCAGGGATGTAGTAATCAACATTCAACTTTTCGCGACCTCTGTCTTTGAAGTTCGTAAACTCTTCCATGAAAGGAGAAAAAACGGTCATTCCTTGAGCAACATAAAAATTAACAGCAAAATCAAAGCCTTTGAACGTCACATTGGTGCCAAATCCACTAGTCCAGGTAGGATCTGAATGTCCCTGGACGCGACGATCGCTGGGATCAATCCCGTTTCCATTGAAATCTTTTACTTTGGCTTGTCCTTCACAAGCAATCACTTTTCCGCTAGAATTGACCACGCGAGGATCTTTGGCGGCAATGGCTGCTTTAATGCCATCAGCAGTCCAAATTCCATCAAAAACATACCCATAAATGGAGTTAATATCTTGTCCAACAATCCATTTTTGCGTACTGCTGTTGATGTAGGTATAGCCTGGTGTTGTGTTTCCAAAAAGGTTCAAAATCTTGTTTTTATTGGTTGCAAAGTTAGCATTCACTGACCAAGTGAGATCTGAAGTATTGATGATAGCAGCATTTAAAGATATTTCAGCACCACGATTACTAATGGAACCCAAATTTTCAATCATTGTTCCTGCCCCTGACTCAAGAGGCAATGTAACATTTTCCAACAGCCCCGTTGAACGACGATCGTATAAATCAATGCTTCCATTCAATCGATTATTAAAAAAGCCGTAATCAACGCCTAAATCGAGTTCGCGTGTTTTTTCCCAGGTCAACACAGTGCTTGCAGGCGATCCCGCTGCAACTCCCTGAGCCAGCGTTGATCCAAAATTATAATAGGTGGTCACGTTGGCTAATGTCTGCGTTTGGTAAGGTTGAATATTATTGTTGCCGGTGTACCCCAAGCTGGCACGCAACTTTAAGTTAGACAACCAATTTTGCGTTTGTTTCATAAATGGTTCCTCCATAATTCTCCATCCTAATGCAACCGACGGGAAAGCAGCCCATTTTTTCCCCTGCGCTAATTTTGAAGAACCATCCGTTCGATATGTTGCCGTCAACAAATAACGATTTTTAAAGGAATAATTTGCTCTAAATGCCACTGACATCATTGAAAATCCTTGATAGTAACTTGAAACTTTGGTCGTTCCGGCGCTTGTACTGGTTGCTGCCCCTAAATTGTACCAATTGTAATCGTAATTATAACCCGATGTGTTAATTTGATAATCTTCAATGTTCCCAGCATAAATACTGTACAGTCCCATCACATCCAATGCATGCTGCGTGTTTTTGAATGGAATTTTATAATTCACCTGATTGTCCCATGTGTAAGTGAAGTTTTGATTGTTTTCTACATTAGCAATGGGTGGTTTGTTATAATTAGCATCAGCCAGACTGCTTTCATAAAAACCAGCTCGATAGGTAATAATTTGAGGTTCAAATGTTGTTTTAATTGTCAATTGTTCAATCGGAGAATATTGCAAATAAATGTTTCCAAGAGCAGTAATGGTACGAGTATCATTGTTTGTGCTGGTTAAATCAATCAATGGGTTGACCGACGAAGTAAATCCTCCGGTACCGATCGAATTAGGATAAATGTAATATCCGTTGGCATTTTTTGTAGTTTCAGTTGTTTTTCCGGGAACCACAATGATGTTCCCTATCAATGTATTTTGTGTAGGATCCAGATTTCCGTTGGAATAAGGAACCACAATCGGACTCATCCGGAAAGCATCCACCATGGAATTATTACTTCCGGTTTGTAAATCAGAATAAGCGGTTTGCAAGTTAAATCCCGCAGTCCAATGTTTATTCAATTCAGCATGAACACTTCCATTGAGATTGTATTGCTGATAATCATCGTTCACGAAAATACTTCCCTGATTTTGATAGCCCATTCCAACAACATAAGAGACATCTTTGGAACTACCTGAAATACCGATGTAATGATTCTGCTGTTGTCCTGTGTGCGTAACTAAATCTGCCCAATTAGTACTTTGATTATTCAAATAACGATTCAGTAGCCATTGACTTCCACTAAAAGTACCGTCAGGATACAAAGGCTGACCTGCCGAATTAAGTGTTTGAGCACCAACCCACACACCCCCTAAATTACTCTTATTGAATGTGGTACCTCCATCTCCGTTGGCATCGGGTGAAGTCGTCTGATATGTTTGCGTACGGTATTGCATGAATTGTTGAGTATTCATAAAATCCGGCATTCGAGCCTTGTTTACAAATCCGTAATATCCATCATACGATATATTTACATGTGTTGCTTTAGTTAAATTGGACCCTGATTTGGTTTGAATAATTACCACGCCGTTAGCTCCACGAGAACCATAAATCGCAGTGGACGAAGCATCTTTTAAAATATCAATCTTTTGAATCTCCTGAGGATTCAAAAAATCAATGTTGGGAGTGATCACACCATCAACGACGTACAATGGCGTAGTGCTTCCTGAAATTGAATTTTGTCCGCGAATCACCACGTTAAAATTGGAACCAACCTGAGATGATGTTTGTTGAATCTGAACACCAGGAATAGCGCCTTGTAAAGTATTTAAGACAGATGTTCGTCCGGCATCGGCTACCGTATTAGCATTCACACTTGACACAGCTCCGGTTAAATCACTTTTCCGAACGGTTCCGTAGCCAATAGCCACCACTTCGTTCAATTCGACAGAATTATCCTGCATAGTTACATTCACATGATTCCCTGTGATAGGAACTTCTTTGGTTGTCATTCCTATAAAAGAAATGGTCAATGTTTTTGCCGAAGCAGGAACTGTTAAAGTAAAATCACCTTTCACGTCAGTAACTGTCCCAATGGTAGTTCCTTTCACCACCACACTGGCACCAATTACTGCTTCTCCTTTGGTGTCGGTTACGGTGCCTGAGATCGTTCGGTTTTGAGCCCACGACACACTAACCCACATCATCAAAACCAACACGCTCAAAATACGTGCTATGGTTCTCATTTTGTCTGTCTTCATAATAAAATTAATAAAAGATTAATACTACTAACTATTAACGAAACTTTTGCAAGCTGTTATTTTTAATGACCCATTATCCTGTTTTTTTTTTTTT
>Ga0315298_1002647_pt1 | contig 29938 bp, 32 predicted proteins | sample WHS_1_MG_FD_203077 | JGI IMG/M metagenome (GOLD analysis project Ga0315298, IMG submission 203077) | Extremophilic microbial mat communities from Washburn Hot Springs, YNP, Wyoming, USA - WHS_1_MG | ecosystem: Environmental > Aquatic > Thermal springs > Hot (42-90C) | place: USA: Wyoming... | reverse complement strand
CAATGTGATACAAGAAGTTTTTAATCCTCTTTCTGCATACGCTTTCATGGTCATGTCTCTCATATATATTCCTTGCATTGCCTCGATTGCAACAATAAAGCGTGAGACAAACTGGAGATGGGCCTTTCTTGCAGTGGGATACAGTCTCCTTTTAGGGTGGTTATTGGCTGTTGGTATTTATCAAGTAGGAAAGATATTTATTTAAAAAAATATTTCTGGAGGATGTTGAATACCGTAGGAGTAGGATAAGAAAGTTTTCGACCTAAAAATTTCAATTTATAGGAGGAAAAGAGAAATGATTAAGAGGGTATTAATTTGTTTTTGGATGTTATTGACGATGTTTATTTATTCAACTACAGCCTTTGCTGCCCATCCCCTTATTACCGATGACACAGGCACACAGGGGAAGGGAAAATTTCAGGTTGAGGTAAATAGCGAATTTAATTATGACAAAGAGAAAGAGGGAGGGGTGACGACAAAAGAGACAGGTGGGGAAATAGCAACGATATTCTCTTATGGAATTCTGGAAAATATCGATATTGTGCTCGGGATGCCATTTCAGTGGTTCAGGGTCAGGGAAGATAGCGAATTGAATTCTCAAGAAAGCGGAATATCTGACTTGGCGCTCGAAGTCAAATGGAGATTTTACGAAAAAGATGGTCTGAGTTTTGCCTTGAAGCCTGGGATTACCTTCCCCACAGGAAACGAAAAGAAAGGGCTTGGCAGCGGCAGGCCCTCCTATGGCCTTACATTTATAACAACAAAAGAGTTAGGGTCATGGGCGTTACATTTAAATCTCGGATATAGGCGCAATGAATATAAGCTTCGTGAAGATCAAGAATCAAATAGGAAGGATATATGGCATATATCCCTTGCATCAGAATTAGAGGTGGTAAAGAACCTCAAGTTGGTTGGTGATATCGGGATGGAGCGAAATTCGAAAAAGACATCAAATACACATCCTGCTTTTATTTTAGGCGGGGTCATTTATTCCATATCAGAAAACCTTGACATCGATTTCGGTGTCAAGGCTGGACTTAATAAACCAGAAACCGATTTCACGATCCTCGCAGGAATAGCCTTTAAATTTTAGCTTCCAAACTTTAATATTGTAACCATAATGAAAATCAGTCTTGTCCAAATTAAGTTTTGAAGTTGAGCCCTGATTTGGTATAAAAAGTTAGTAGAAAGATAGTTAAACCAAGGGAGGGCTCAATTAAGAATAAGTTTTGTAGCATGTTTAGCCAAATTTTACAATTATTTCCTCGTTTCGAATTCCAGCAGTTAGTTAAAGAAACGAGGGCTGAATTTCATGCTAGTGGCTTTTCTTGGCAGAGTCAGGTTGGAGTCAGTTTGTTTCCATGCTTTTTTGCCAATTAGGGCGAGCGAATACCCTTAGGGAAATAGCTGGTGGTTTACGTAGCTGTGAAGGCAAATTGAAACATTTGGGTATTAGTGCTCCCAGTCATTCTACTTTGGCTTATGCCAATGAACATCGTCCTTGGGTTCTTTATCAGCAACTTTCTCTTAAGCTTTTTGATCGGTGTCGGGCCCAAGTGGGGTCGGAACGACTCGATCCCGAGATGATTATCTTACTTCTTTTGCCGTTTTTGCCGTCATTACTGAAGGGAGAGTGGCCGATGTCAAAATAGCTAAGCAGCTCAAGTTTGATCCTAAAACTATTATAGTTTATAATTAGGAATATATTGACTATGAACTCTTTGGGCGCTGGTCGGCACGACTCGATCGGAGACGGCTCAAGGTATGTACTTTGTTACCAGGATGAAAGAGAAGAATGGGGCTGGCACCCCAAATATAACTTAGAAGAGGCGGTAAAAGACTTTATCGCGGAGGTGCGCGCTCATCCGGAAATTTATCATTAGCAATTTCCTTCACTCATGGCCTAAAGAAAATAAATTTAGGGGATTTCTTTTTAATTTTCATAAATGAAATCATTGCATACTTTAATTTCATTTCTGTAATATTTAGCCTCCGCTCCAGGGAGAGAATAAAAAATAACTTTAAATAACTTGGGAATATATAAGGTATTTTTATTTTGAAGATAGGCTCCCGCCTGGCATCTTTTTTGCCTCTTTTAAAACATAAACGGTTTTATGGATAGTAAAACAACCGGGTATTTTTTAATTAAACCTAATTTGAGCGATTTTCAGGGAGGTAAAATGGGAGGTCCCTGGCCTATTAAGGGGAAGCAGAGTTATATTTTTGGGCCAGTTCCCTCGCGACGTTTAGGTAGATCTTTGGGAATTGACTTAGTTCCTTTTAAGACCTGCACTTACAACTGCATTTATTGTCAATTGGGTAGGACTACTAATCAGACTTTAGAACGTAAACCTTATGTCAAGGGAAGCCAAGTTATGGCCGAGCTAAAGAAAAAGCTTCCCACTCTTTCTCCCCCTCCTAATTACCTGACGTTCTCTGGCTCAGGAGAACCAACGCTGCATTCTGAGATCGGCTGGATAATTAACGAGATAAAAAGAATCTCCCAGATTCCTATTGCTGTCTTAACAAATGGGTCGCTTCTTCATTTACCAGAGGTACGTGCTGACTTAATCAAGGCCGATTTGGTTATTCCTTCTTTAGATGCGGCTAGTGCGCAACTTTTTAAATTCATCAACCGCCCCCATTATTCCCTTCATCTTCCTCAGATTTTGCAGGGATTAAAAGATTTTCGCCGTGATTTCGCCGGGCAAATTTGGTTAGAAATTATGCTATGTGCAGGGATTAATGATGATCCTAAAGAAATCCAAAGATTAAAAGAAGTGATTGCTTGGATTGAGCCTGATCGAATCCAGTTGAACACCGTAATTCGCCCGCCCGCCGAAGAGTTTGCCTATCCCTTACCTGCGGAACAGCTGGAAAAAGTCAAAAATATGCTCGGCGACCGGGTAGAAATTATTCCTACCTTCGCCAAGGCAGAAGAAGATGAAATTACTTTTCCTAATGAAAAGCAAATCTTAGATTTGTTAAAAAGAAGGCCCTGTACGGCCGAGGAAATTTCTCATGCTTTAGGTTACAAATTAGAATCTGTTTATCAAACCTTGCAAGAATTAAGGAAAAAGGAGGTCATTCGTTATCGAGTTTTTTCGGATCATTGTTATTATGAAATATTACTCGAACCTTAATAAATCTCTGAGGCCTTTCATAAAAAGAAAAAGGAAGAAATATTAAGAATTTCTTATGAAGATTCTACGTGAGCTAATCTCTTCGCTTCAAGGGAAGGATTATCCTGTAAAAGATGTTCTGACTGGGGCTTATTGGACGGCGGTGATAAGCAAAGGCTGTGGTTTGGCTTCTACCCTAAGAGAAGAGAGTCACCCGCATAAATGCCGGGTCAAAGATGTAGGTCGGTTAGCGGAAAAAAGGGCCCTGGAGTTGGTGAATTATGCTTTGTCTGATTATCTTCTGGAGGCCAGTATTGGCATGGCTGCTATTAATTCCCTGATTGATATAGAAGAAGGCAATTACGTTGAAAAAAGTGCCTTGGATATTCTTCTGGAAAAGGGAGAAGGGCAGGAGGTAGCCATAGTAGGTCATTTTCCGTTCATTCCGGAATTGCGCAAAAAGACGCGGCGTCTTTGGGTGTTTGAAGAAAGACCGCAAGCAGGTGACCTTTCCCCAAAAGAGGCTCCCGAAATTTTCCCCCAATGCGCTCTGGTGGGAATTACATCCTCTGCCTTTATCAACCATACTATAGAGGACCTTTTACAATGGGCCAAAGGGAAGTATGTAATGCTCATCGGTCCCACTACTCCTCTGACGCCTCTGCTCTTTGATTACGGTATTCAGGTTTTGGCGGGAGTGCAGGTGGTTAATCAGGGAGAAGTTTTAAGGTGTATCTCTCAAGGGGCTACTTTCCCAGAAATAAGAGGAATTCGGCGCATAACCATGCTGAAAAAATAATTATTTGACAATTATGTATTAAAAAAGGAAAGGAGAAAAAAATGAACCCCAAAATTATTTATCTGCTAAATCAAGCCCGGGCGGCTGAATTAGGAGCAATAAGCCAGTATATGATTCACCATTATGAACTGGAAGATGCTGGTTTCAGCAAATTGGCTACCAAAATCAAGGAGATTGCTATTGCCGAGATGAAGCATGCCGAAAAGTTGGCGGAAAGAATTCTATTGCTGAAAGGAGAAGCAACTTTTAAGCCCGATTTAATTCCTCAAAAAGGGCAAGGGATTGCGGAAATTTTAACTACGGATGTGGCTTTAGAGCAGAAGGCTATTCAAATGTATAACGAAGCTGCCGCCATCTGTTCGGCCGAGAAGGATGCCAAATCAAAAGATTTATTTGAAGAATTGGTGGCCGATGAAGAAGAACATTTGCATATTTTTGAGAATTTTAAGAAGCACATTGACAAGATGGGTCCAGCCTATTTAGCTACGCTCATCCAAAAATGAAAAGTGGGGATAAATGCGGGGAACCCTTTGTAACCAAAGGGGGTTGAGATACAGTTGGTAAAGAGAAAGATTTTTAAAGGCAAAAGGAGCGTTAATAAATGAAAATTAGAATAACTATCTTGTGTGAAAACTTGGTGGGTGGTTTAGTAGGATTAGGAGAGCATGGATTTGCCGCCTTTATCGAAACCGATCAGGGCAATTATCTTTTTGATACGGGAGGTGGCCGGACAATTCTGCCCAATGCTCTTTCTTTGGGCAAAGACTTGCGCACCGTTAAGAAAATTTTTTTGAGTCATGGGCATTATGACCACACGGGAGGTCTGCCGGAAGTTCTAAGGCTTAAAGGAAAAGTAGATGTGCATGCTCATCCGCACGTTTTTCTGGAACGTTTGGCTATTGTTAAAGATAAGGATAAGGAAATAAGACGTTTTGTGGGTATTCCTTACAAGAGAAATTTCTTAGAGCTCATGGGCGCTAATTTCATTTTGAACACGGATTTTACAGAAGTGGCGGAGAGGATTTATCTAACCGGAGAAGTTCCCCGCCAGACATCTTTTGAAAAACAAGATCCTCGACTCTTCAGCGAGATAGATGGGAAAATAGGCCCGGATGTATTTGCCGATGATCAATCTCTAATCTTAGATACAGAGAAGGGCTTAGTTATAGTTCTGGGCTGCGCTCATTCAGGAATGATTAACATCATCGACCATGTGACCAATAAAATCAAAAAAGACAAAATTTGGACCATCATAGGGGGAACCCACCTTGGCTTCCTCACCCCGGAGCAGCTTACAGAATCGATCCAATCTTTAAAGAAAATGAAAGTGGAGCTCATAGGTGTTTCTCATTGCACGGGAATCAGGCCAGTTTCTAAACTCATCCAAGAATTCGGAGATCGTTTCTTTTACGGAGGGGTAGGGACGGTCGTAGAGATTTAATTTACTTAACGACCTGGATTCACTGTAATTAAAGTGGTATAGTGGCGCTTAAACCGATAGGGCTTTTTAAGAAAAAAGGAGAGGAAAATGTGGGACGCATCTAAGTGTAATCTTTGTGGGGATTGTTTGGTAAAATGCCAGTATGTCAATTATGATAGAGAAAAGGCTATGGCAGAAATAAAAGCTCTGCAGGAGGGGAAAAAGGCGGAGATTTTGAGCAAGTGTATTACTTGTTGTGCCTGCCGAGAATATTGTCCAACAGGGGCTGATCCCTATGACCTAATCTTAAAAGCCCAGGAGAAATTCCAGGCCTTTCCCGTAAGTGAGAAGGACGCGGCAGGCATGGATATGGCAGCTAAGCTACCCAGCGAGTTTATACCTGGTGACCCTGACCGACCTGCGCTTTCCTTATGCGTCTTGGAAAGGCAAATCCCCCCGGGGGCCATAGAAGGGCAAATGTTTAAGGGATTAAGCATAATTAAAGGTGGGGATTACTTCTGCCTTATCGGGTATGTGCATATCGGTAAGGAAACCCCTATTAAAGAAGGAGCTCAAAAATTTATTGATCGGTTGGCAAGCTTAGGGAAAGAGATTATCTTCCTTCATGACGATTGTTATGCCATGGTGCACACGAAAGTTAAAGACTACGGGATTAAAGTTCCTTTTAAGTACATGCACATCTTTGAATATCTGCGGAATTATCTGCGTGACCATCAAAGCAAAATCACTAAATTAGGCTACAAAGTTGCTTATCAAAGACCATGTGCCTCACGTTTCACTCCCGAAAAAGATGTTCTTCTGGAGGAGATATTTAAACTTATTGGAGTAGAGCGGCCGGCGCGGCAATACGAACGGGAAAAAGCTTTGTGCTGCACGGCCCCGATAATTCGCGTATTTCCTGAATTGGCCCAAGAAGTACAGCTGCAGAATGTGCAAGATGCGCTCGCTGGCGGAGCCGATGCTTTGATCACCCTTTGCCCCATTTGTGATCGTATTTTAACTCGGCCAACGACGGCCCGGGGCCTAAAGAAGATTTACATAACCAATCTTTGCCGGATGGCTTTGGGGGAGTTAGATGGTCCAGGAGGTGCCCATGGATAAATTAAAATTTGCTGAAAAAATTTGCGCTACTTGCCCTACGGCAGATTGCCTCTTAAAATGCCAATACATGACCTTCTCTAAAGATGAGGCTCACGCGGAGATGATGAAGCTCATCAAAGGGGAAGATACGCGAGTATTAAAAGAATGTGTGACCTGTTATGCCTGCGAAGAGTATTGTCCCCGCGGAAATCATCCTTATTTCCTCATTTGTGAGCAGCGAGAAGAAAAAGGTATCTATACCGCCCCCCGCCCTATTACCAAGCAATGGATCAATATGACCCAGATGCAGGGCAAGCAATTGATTGGCCGAGTTAAAGATCAGGCCCTTTCCACCTGCCTATTGCCGCAACTTGGTCAAATGCTCGCGGGAGAAATTTTCCAAGGTATAAGCCAGGCGGCTGTTTTTGGAGCTGAGTTCATGTGTCCGGCGGTGCATACTCATTTTGCCAAGATGTCCGTAGTTAAAGAGAGACTTCCTTTAGTCTTGGCCAATTTTAAAAAACTCGGGGTGCGGGAGGTAATCTGTCTCCATGACGAATGTTATGGAACTTTCACGCACCTGGCCGCGGCCTATGGCATTTCGGTGCCTTTCGAACCGATTTACTACATGGATTTTTTGCTCAGGAGATTGAAAGAACTAAAAGATAAAATCAAACCACTCAAGATCAAAGCAGCCTACCAGCGGCCATGTTCCAATAGATGGATTCCGCAAAAGCATGGCTTGGTCGGGGAAATACTGAATTTAATCGGGGTAGAGTTAGTCTCTCGCCAATACCAAGACGAGAATAGCCTTTGCTGTGGTGACATAATTCGGGCCATTTCCGGTTATCGCTTAGCTAACGAAATCCAGCAAAAAAATATAGAAGATATGGTTAAATCTGGAGCAGAATATTGCGTCTTTAATTGTCCAGCCTGTCAATCAACTTTGGCCGAGAAAGTGACCAAGCATGGTTTACGGCCCATCCATATCATAGAACTTTGCCAAATGGCCTTGGGCGAGAAAGGAGGCGCCGGGTAATGGATGATCTTTGGGCTTCTTTAGTCGAAATCGTCGGCGAAAAAGGTGTTTCTAATAAACCCGAAGAGCTTTGGTTTTATGCTCGCGATCCGGGAGTATTAGAACCGCATTACCCCAGTTATGTAGTTGCTCCGCAGACTACTGAGCAAGTGCAAAAAGTAGTTAAGTTAGCTAATCAAAAAAAGATCCCTATTGTGCCTATGGGACACGGGATGGCTTTAACTGGCTTAGTAATTCCCCTTAAAGGGGGGATTGTTTTAGACATGAAAAGAATGAATAAGATTCTGGAAGTAAATGAGAAAGCAAGATATGTGGTAGTAGAAGGCGGTACTCCTCAGGGAATGCTCAAGGCCTACTTGCAAGATCATTACCCTCATTTAAGGCATAGCCTGCCTGATGCTCCACCCGTAACTACCATAGGCGCAAATGTGGCCATCCATGGCCAAGGGCGGCTGACGCAGCAATATGGTTTTAATTCTGATATGGTGACTGGCCTAGAAGTAGTTCTCCCCACGGGCGAGATCTGCAGAATTGGCTCTCCTTCTTTAGGGCCTTATTGGTTTTCCAAAAGTCCAACTCTTCCTGACCTTTCGGGACTTTTTTTGGGATGGTTAGGTACTACGGGGATTATTACCAAGGTAGGATTAAAGTTATACCCTAATAAGAAATTAAGGGAAGTAGAAATTTTCGTAACTGACCGGGTCGAACTCGTTCCAGAAATCGTTTACAAACTTACCCATTTGGAGATGTTGGAAGATATTAATATTTGGTTCCAACCCAAACCGCTCATCTTTAAAGATAATTATCATACTACGATCTATTTTACCGGAGACACCGAAGAGGAGATCGAGTTCAAAAGGAAGATGATCTGGGATGCTTTGCAAGAAATTATTGACGCTAAAGATGGCGGTTTTATGGGCATTCAATATATGAGAGAACAACTTTTGGAGATGCCCCAAAGGAGCGTTGCTGAATTTGCGGATGTACCCCGCGGAGGGGGGTTCGAATATTCAGGCCCTATCGCTTTGGTGGAACATTTTCCGCAATTTGCCGGCAAAGTTTTGGAGTTAGCGGAGAAGTATAAGGTCTTTTATGCCAGCACGGCCAGAATCATCTCTGGTGGCCAGGCCATGATGTTCAGTATTTCTTTTGCTTTTAACCGGGCAGATCCGGAAATGATGCAGAGAGTAAAATTAGCCTTAGATGAGGCCACTTTTTTTGCTTTAAGCATGGGCGCCATTCCTTGGAAGCCAAACTTTAGGGAGCAGCAGATGACCTTGCAGAAGATGGATCCCCAAACCCGTAAATTATTGCAAGCTATTAAAAATGTCCTTGACCCCCAGGGTATTATGAATCCGGGAAATTGGGAGGTGGGCGAATGAACTATGTCCGTTCTCTACCCCATGGAGATGTAGTGCATCGTTGTTTTCGCTGTGGATATTGTAAGCTACCCAGCGATTATGTTGATTTTAATTGTCCCTCTTACAAAGCTTTTGGTTGGGATACTTACTCTCCTGGGGGGCGCATGTGGCTGATCAGGGCTTGGTTAAGTGATGAAATAAAAAGTAGCCCCCATTTGGCGGAGATTCTGTATTCTTGCGCCACCTGCGGAAATTGTAAGGATCAATGTGTCTTCCCGCGTTTTAGAGATTATCTCCTCGATATTTTCCAAGAAGCCAAAACAGAATTAGTGAATGATGGCCAAATCCCCCCCGAAGTTAGAGATTACTTTAAGGCCGTTATGATCAATGGCAATCCTTATAAAGCTCCTCAACAAGAGCGGGGAAAATGGGCGGAGGGGACCGGTATAAAAAAGTTCAGTGGCCAAGAATACTTGTTTTATGTGGGCTGCGTGGGTTCTTATGATGAAGTAGGCCAAAAAATGGCCCGGCAGGTAGGCACGCTCCTTAATAATTTGGGGATCTCTTTGGGTATCTTAGGAGACGAAGAAGGTTGTGATGGGAACGAAGTGAAAGTCCTTGGGGAGAGTGGCCTTTTCCAAAAGCTGGCGGCAGAAAATATAAAAAAATTTACGAATAAGGGCGTTAAAAAAATCATCACTTTAGATCCCCATGCGCTCAATTCTTTTAAAAAAGACTATCCAGCATGGGGAGGCAAATTTTTGGTTTATCACTATACGGAAATTTTGGCCAAAATCGTTAAAGAAAAAAAGGAAAATTTTAAGGAATATAAAGTAAAGGTAACTTATCACGACCCTTGTTATCTGGGCCGGCATAATTTAATTTATACTGCCCCGCGGGAGGTTTTAAAGAAGATTCCAGGATTAGAACTGATCGAGATGCGGCGTCACCAGCAGAATTCTTTTTGTTGCGGAGGCGGTGGGGGAAATTTCTTTACGGATATCCTGAACAAGGGAGAATATAATCCCAGTCGTCTAAGAGTTAGAGAAGCTTTAGCTACGGGCGCGCAGATTTTAGCTGTGGCCTGTCCAATATGCGCCAAGATGCTTACGGATGCCGTAAAAGCAGAAGAATTAGAAAACAAGCTGGAAGTCTTAGATATAGCGCAAATCGTTCAAAGAGCAGGGAAATAAAGAAAAGAAGGGATGAGATGAAAGCAGCCATTATTTATTGGTCGAAGACTGGCAATACAGAAAAAGTCGCCCATACTATTAAAGAGGCTCTTAACGAGGCGGAAGTTGATGCTATTATAAAAAGAGTCGAAGAGGCAGGGGATTTAGACTTTTTCGCTTATGATCTAATTTGCCTCGGATTTCCTTCATATCAATGGCATCCCCCAGAGCCTATGGATATGTTCTTAAAAAGTAAATTCAGTACCTATCGCCAACAGGGGAGAGTAAAAGTAAGCGCTCCGCGTATACCGGGGAAGTATGCTCTAATATTCTGCACTTTTTCTGGACCCCATACGGGCATAAATGAAGCTATTCCGGCAGGCAAATATGCCGGGCAATTCTTTGATCATCTTGGTTTCCAAGTGTTAGACGAATGGTACATCGTAAGTGAATTCCATGGGTCAGAAATAAACAGCACCAAAGGGCGGATGGGGGACATAAGAGGGAAGCCCACAGCTGAAGAATTACAGCAAATTAAACAAAATACTTGGCAGCTAATTCAGGGGTTGCTAAAATAATTTAAAAAAAGTTTGTAAAGGAGTTGGCATTCTGACCGTTGGCCACCTTTAAAATTCGTAAATGATTAAAGGAGAAGCTCATCGGCAAATAGTTATCCGAAATAATGCTCGCGAACCGTGGCGAATCATGCTGTCTCTGGAAAGAAGCACTGAAACAATGCTCAGGAGGTAATGATGAAATATGTCCAAGAATCTGGGCTATCCCATATTAACTCGGCGATGGTGGTAGGAGGTGGTATTGCTGGGATACAGGCAGCTCTTGACTTGGCCCAGGCTGGATTGCAAGTTTATCTCGTGGAGAAGTCTGCCGGAATCGGCGGGGCCATGGCCCAACTGGACAAAACCTTTCCTACTAATGAATGTTCCACATGAATACTCTCACCTAAGCTGGTCGAGGTCGGCCGCAATAAAAATATAGAAATTTTAACCTTAACTCAGATTGAAAAGATTACTGGCGAACCTGGGAATTTTTCGGTGCATATTCGCCAACACCCTCGCTATGTGGATCTAAATCGGTGCATGGCCTGTGGGCTCTGTGCTGAAAAATGTCCGCGTAAAGTAAAAAACGAATTTAATGCGGGTCTCGATTACCGCAAAGCCATATATATAAAATATCCGCAGACAGTGCCCCTTAAATATGCCATCGACTCGGCCAATTGTTTATATTTTCAAAAAGGGCGATGTCGAGCTTGTGAAAAGATTTGTCCGGCCAAAGCGATTAATTTTCAAGAAGAGCCTCGAGAGAGAAATTTGCAAGTAGGCGCTTTAGTTCTTACGCCTGGATATGAAGCATTTGACCCGGCCCCTATAGATATATTTGGTTATGGAAAATATCCCAACATAATCACCAGTTTAGAATTAGAACGCCTGCTCTCGGCCTCGGGTCCCTCCCTGGGTCATTTAGTCAGGCCTTCTGATCAACAGCCGCCCCAAAAAATAGCATTTTGCCAATGTGTCGGCTCCCGAGATATAAATCGGGCGGAAAGGAGTTATTGTTCAGCAATATGTTGTATGTCCGCTATCAAAGAAGCCTTGGTTTGCCAGGAACATTCTCCTTTCCCTTTAGAAATAACTATTTTTTATATAGATATTCGGGCCTATGGGAAGGAATTTGAAAAATATTTTTGGCAGGCAGAAAAGAAGGGAATTCGCTTCGTCAGATGTCGCGTACACAGCGTTTATGCTAAACCTGGGCAAACAGACCTTTCTATCCGTTATCTGGAAGAAAGTGGCCCAGTCAAAGAAGAAAATTTTGATTTGGTTGTCCTTTCTGTAGGCTTACAGACTTCCGCAGAAACAAGGAATCTAGCTGCCCAAATGGGCTGGGCATTGGATAAACACAATTTTATAAAAACGAGTGGTCTGCACCCCATAAATACTACCCAACCGGGCATTTTTGTGGCCGGTTGCAGTACCGGGCCCAAAGATATCCCGCAGACAGTTACGGAAGCAAGCGCAGCTGCGGCGCTGGCCATGAGCAGTTTAAGGAAAAAGGAAAAAGTAGCGCCGGCCACGGAACTTTATCCAGAAGAAAAAGATGTCCGTACTGAAAATCCCCGTTTGGGCGTTTTTATCTGCAACTGTGGGATTAACATTGGGGGAGTAGTGAAAGTTCCAGAAGTAGTAGAATACGCTCGTACTTTGCCTAATGTAGTTTGGGCGCAGGAAAATTTATTTTCTTGTTCCCAAGATGCGCAGGAGAAATTAAGAGAAGTAATTCAAAAGGAAAACCTGAATCGGGTAGTGATCGCTGCCTGTTCCCCCCGAACGCACGAGCCTCTTTTCCAAGAGACTCTCCGCCGGAGTGGGCTAAATAAGTATCTGTTAGAGATGGCCAATATTCGGGATCAATGTTCCTGGGTACATCAACATTTGCCGCAAGAAGCTACCCAAAAAGCCAAAGATCTAGTGCGCATGGCCGTAGCCAAAGCTCGGCGGATACATCCCCTTCCGGAAAATGTGGTACCGGTAACGCCTCGTGCTTTAGTTATCGGCGGAGGGATTGCCGGCATGACCGCTGCTTTAAATTTAGCGCAACAAGGGTATGAGGTTCATTTAGTAGAGAAGGAAGCCCATTTGGGTGGACAGGCCCGTCTCATCCACAAAACCTGGCAAGGAGAAGATGTGCAGAGTTTTCTGAAGAGACTGATCAGCGAAATTGAAGCAGAAAAAAAGATTCGAGTTCATTTAAAGAGCGAAGTAGTGGCTACGGAAGGATTTGTAGGGAATTTTAAAACTTTGCTTTCGACAGAAGAAGTGGTTCATCATGGAGTGACCATTTTAGCTACTGGAGGTCAAGCCAGCATTCCTAACGAATATTTATACGGCCAGGATTCGCGAATTACCTTAGGGCATGAATTGGATGAAATAATTTACCAGAATCCTGAGCGAGTGGCTAATTGGAAGAGGGCCGTTTTTATTCTTTGTGTGGGCTCACGTATCCCGGAACGTCCTTACTGCAGCCGGATCTGTTGCACTTCAACCATATGGCGCGCGAAAGAGCTGAAAAAAATAAACCCCCACATAGAAATTTTCATTCTTTACCGCGATATCCGCACTTATGGCCAAAGAGAAGAGTTATACCGGGAAGCCCGAGGGGAGGACATTTTATTTATCCGTTATGATCTGGAAAATAAACCAAAAGTGGAACTTACTAATGGTCAGCTGCGAGTTACTATTAGAGACCTGATCGTTGATTTAACTATGGAGATTGAGCCTGATATAGTTAATTTAGCTTCCGCTATCGTTCCCCATGAAAACGAAAAGCTGGCGCGCTTATTTAAAGTTGCCCGCAATAGCGAAAATTTCTTTGCCGAAGTCCACGCCAAGCTTCGGCCTGTAGAAGCTGCCACTGAGGGGATATTTTTGTGTGGATTAGCTCATTATCCTAAACCGATTGATGAGAGTATATCGCAAAGTTTGGCGGCCGCCGCCAGAGCAGCGACTATTTTAGCTCAAAAAGAAATACGCACCAGCGGTCAGGTGGCCAGCATTAATTCCCCAACCTGCATTGGTTGCCAAAGATGCCTAAAAGTCTGTGCGTACGAAGCAATAGACTATGACCCTGCTACGCATACCTGTGTAGTTAACGCCACGCTCTGTAAAGGATGCGGAGCGTGCGCCGCCACTTGTCCATCGCAAAGTGTTCAGCTCATGGGTTTTGAGACTCGGCAACTTTACGCCATGATAGATCAAGCTTTGGAAATGGCCGAGGAAGATAAAGTCGCCGGAGGAAAGTTATGAAAACAGACCATTTTGAGCCGCGCATTTTAGCTTTTCTTTGCAATTGGTGCGCTTATGCGGCTGCTGACCTTAGCGGCGTGAGCCGAATTCAGTATCCACCGCAACTGCGCGTTATCAGAGTAATGTGTTCAGCGTCGGTTTCCTTCCATCATGTTCTCAAAGCCTTTCAAAGAGGGGTTGATGGGGTCTTTATTGGTGGGTGACATATAGGAGATTGTCATTACCTGGAAGGTAATACACTTACGCAAAAAAGAGTATCTTTTTTAAAAGAATTTTTAAGGTTTATTGGTTTGCATCCAGACCGCTTGCAGTTAACCTGGGTTTCCTCGGCGGAGGCCAGACAATTCGCCGAGGCGGTAACTAATTTTACCAAAAGAATTCAGGAAATTGGGCCTTCTCCTTGGCGCCAAAGCAAACCGTGGGCCTTTTCTTCTTTGGCCGGAAGACAGGAGAATTCATGAATAGTATCTTAGAAATTGGGGAAACATTACTTTTGTCTAAAAAGATAGATGGCCTCTTGGGTTATCGGGTTATAAATGGCCATCCTTTACCTTATCTTTTCCGCGCAGAAAATATGGAGGAGTTGCAGCATCTCGTTATTGATGAAAAAATACCGCGTTATCCTTTGACCAAAATTCTGGTGGAGATAACCAAAGCTTATCCGCAAGTTAGAATAGGGGTATTTTTAAAGGATTGCGAGCAACGAGCCCTGCACGAACTTATAAAATTAAATCAGATAGATTCCGAGAGAATTTTGATTATGCCCCTGAATTGTTGTCCTTCTTTTTTAAAGGAAGGAGGAACATGTTCGTACCTCCAACCTTCCTCTGGGGCGGAAGAAAGAGCGCTTAGCCCCCAAATATTTGCCGCGGAGACAGATTTGGAGGAGCGGTTTCAATATTGGCAAAAAGAGTTTCAGAAATGTTTAAAATGTTATGGTTGCCGGAATGTATGTCCCCTTTATGTGTGTAAAGAATGTAGTCTCGAGGATGAGGATCTTATTCCTAAAGGAATGATTCCTCCGGACATTTCTTTTCACTTAATTCGGGCCGTCCATATGGCTGGGTTCTGTATAGATTGTGGCCTGTGCGCCGAAGCTTGTCCGGCTCAAATTCCGCTGCGGCAATTTTATCGAGGTCCTAATCTAATAATGGAAAAGCTTTTCAATTTCAAGCCGGGCAAGGTCGAAGACAAATCTCCTTTGCAATTTACCGGCCTGTTAGAGGAGAGCAAAAATAATGAATTATAAAGTTATCCCTTCAGTATGTCCTTATTGTGGCTGTGGCTGCGGTATCGCTCTGGAGGTTTTAGACGGAAAACTTATCAACACTTTACCTCTCAAAACTTCTCCGGTAAACGAAGGTAAACTTTGCCTTAAAGGATACAGTGCCCATGAATTCGTTAACAGCCCTCAACGCCTGACGGCTCCTTTGCTAAGAGAATCATCAGGATGGCAAGAGGTTTCCTGGGAAGAAGCTTTAGCGCACCTAGTTAGCCGCCTGCAGGAAATAAAGAAAAAACATGGACCTGAGGCCATCGCATTTTTAACTTCCGCCAAGTGCACGAATGAAGAAAACTATTTGCTGCAAAAGTTTAGTCGGGCGGTGATTGGTACTAATAATATAGATCATTGCGCTCGCCTTTGACATTCTTCCACGGTGGCCGGGCTGGCCGCCTCTTTGGGCAGTGGGGCGATGACCAATTCCTTAGAAGAGTTGGAGAAAACCGACTGTATCTTCCTCATCGGGTCCAACCCTACGGAAAATCATCCTTTGGTGGCCACCCGCATATATCGGGCAAAAGAAAGAGGGGCCAAATTATTGATTGCCGATCCTCGCCTCATTCAGCTTTCTCCTTTGGCCGACTTGCAGGTGCGCCAAAAGTTAGGTACCGATATAGCGCTTTTAAATGGGATGATGTATGTAATCCTCCAGAAAAGTTGGCATGATGCCCAGTTTATTGAAAAGCGCACAGAAAATTTTGGGGAATTCGAAAAAGTTATAAATAAATATCCGCCCGAAAGAGTAGCCCAAATAACCGGGGTGGCCAGCAAAGATATCGAAAAATTGGCTGAGTATTATGCTTGCTCCCCTACGGCAGCCATTGTCTATGCCATGGGTATTACGCAACATACTACGGGAGTTGGTAATGTTCTTTCTCTGGCTAACCTGGCTATGCTTACTGGAAAGATCGGCAGGGAAAACACGGGCATCTATCCTTTACGCGGCCAGAATAATGTGCAAGGGGCCTGTGACATGGGCGGATTACCAAATTTTTACCCAGGTTACCAGCCCGTTACTAAAGAAGAAATTAGAAAAAAATTTGAGGAAGCTTGGCAGGTTGCTTTACCGGCCCAAGAAGGGTTAACGGTTTCCGAGATTTTTTCCGCCATCAACGAGGGAAAAATCAAAGCTTTAGTCATCATGGGAGAGAACCCCGTAGTAAGTGATCCAGATAGTAGCCATATAGAATTAGCTTTGCGGACCATACCTTTCCTTACGGTGATCGATATATTTATGAGTCATACTGCCCAATTTGCTGAAGTAGTCTTGCCGGGGGCGGCTTTTGCCGAGAAAGATGGCACCTTTACTAATACGGAGAGAAGAGTTCAGAGATTAATGAAGGCCATTGAACCACCAGGAAAAGCGAAGCCGGAATGGCAAATTATCCAAGAGTTGGCCAACCTTTTTGGGTATAAAATGAATTATAATTCTCCGCGGGAAATTATGGAAGAAATCGCCCGCCTTACCCCTGCTTATAAAGGAATCTCTTACGATCGTCTCGCCGGCCCGGGAATATTTTGGCCTTGTCCTGATGCTCAACACCCCGGCACAAGAATTCTGCATCGCCAGCAATTTACGCGGGGTAAAGGACGTTTCCATGCCGTGGAATATCAACCGGCGGCAGAGTTGCCCGATGCTGAATATCCTTTTTCCCTTACTACCGGGCGAATATTTGCCCAATTCCATACGGGAACTATGACCCGCATTTCTCCCTCTTTGCGGAAAGAGATAAACGAGTGCTTTGTAGAAATCAACCCGGCCGATGCTCAGCATTTAAAAATAAGCCAGGGAGAGATGGTCTATCTTTACTCCCGAAGAGGAGGGGTAAAAACAAGAGTATTGATCAGCGAACGAGTGGGGCCAGGTATTGTGTTCATGCCTTTCCATTTTTATGAAAGCCGTGCTAATCTTTTAACCAATCCAGTTTATGATCCGGTGGCTAAAATTCCTGAGTACAAAGTATGCGCGGTGAGATTATCAAAAATTGAAGGGCCGCATGAAAGTTAAAAATATGGAACAGAGAGGTTAAAATGGCGCCTAATTTTATTAGCCCAGGAGAGAAGAAAAATTTTATCCGCCAGTTAGTAAAGGAGATTATACCTGCAGGAGGAAATTTAAATCTTTGCCTAACTTGCGGAGCATGTGCGGCTGGTTGTCCGGCTACTGGCTTAGAAGGTATGGACCCGCGAAAATTTTTGCGTCTAATAGCCCTGGGTAGGGAAGACCAGATTCTCCAAACTCCTTGGGTCTGGATGTGTACCATGTGCCAGCGGTGTATCTATAGCTGTCCGATGAAAGTTAATATACCTGAACTGATTTATCAGGTCAGAAAAACATGGCCCCGCGAGAAGCGTCCTAAGGGTATCTTAGGTTCTTGTGACTTGGCCTTGCGTACAGAGAGTGGGAGCGCTATGGGTACACCTGTGGAAGACTGGCAGTTTGTGGTGGAAGATGTCTTAGCCGAAGTGCGCCAAAATCAAGCAGGTTGGGAGAATCTGCAGGCACCCATAGATAAAAAAGGAGCTTTTTTCTTTCTCAACCAAAATTCGCGGGAACCAGTTACGGAGCCAGAAGAAATGGTTCCCCTTTGGAAAATCCTCCATTTGGTGGGGGCAGATTGGACTTATTCTTCCACCGCTTGGGCCGGAGAAAATTACTGTATGTTTTTAGCCGATGATGCTTCCTGGGAACGCCTGGTTAGGGCTACGGCCGAGCAAGTAGATAAATTAGGATGTCAGGTGCTTTTGAATACGGAGTGAGGGCATATCTTCTATGCAATCCGGGTCGGGTTGCAAAAATTTAAAATTCCGCACAAATTTCAGTTGCAGTCTATAATCACTTATTATGCCCAATGGATCCGCGAGGGTAAACTAAAAGTTAATTCCGCCTGGAATAAAAAGAAGATAAAGTTTACGGTCCAAGACCCTTGTCAGATGGTCAGAAAATCGCTCGGGGACCCCTTGGCTGCTGATTTGCGTTTTATCGTTAAAAGTATAGTGGGCGAAGAAAACTTTATCGACATGGCCCCCAATTATTCAAATAATTTTTGCTGTGGCGGTGGAGGGGGCTCATTGCAAACTCCCTTTACGGAAGCCAGAAGAACATTCGGAAAAATAAAATTTGAGCAAATAGTAGCGACGGGTGCGGATTATTGCATAACCCCGTGCCATAATTGCCATAGCCAAATTCATGATCTGGCCCTCCATTATGGGGGCAAGTATCACGCCATTCATCTCTGGACATTAATTTGCCTTTCCTTGGGCGTTTTGGCGGAAAATGAGCGCCGCTACCTTGGCGAAGATTTAAAAGATTGCTATCTTCCGGGCGCGGGTAGCCATAAAGAGGAATCTTAGCCTGATAAATTTATAGTGAAGGACTTAAATAGGCTAATATCCGCCAAACATGCTGGCAAATAATGGCAAACAAACTCCCGGGATGGCCGCATCGCTTTGTTCCTCGTCCTGACTGTTTATCCAAGTTGTTCACTATAGATTTTGAGGTAGCGAAAATAATGGGGGCAGGTTTTTTTGGTATAAAATTCATGGCTCTTAAAAAATAATGATTTAAAGGGGTAAGAGATGAGTATCTTAAAGATCATTTCGCATATTGATAAAGCTACCCAAAAAATTGATAAAGCAACTCAGGCTATCGACAAAATATCGAACCTCTTCGAACCTAAATCAGCACCAGCAAAGAAAGTCCTGACCATTGCCGAAAGAGAAAAATTAGTCAAAGCCAGGATAAGAGAAAAAGGTCTCCAAGCATTTTTTCGCGACATTTATCCTGATTTGTAAGCCTTTTTCCGCTTACTTAATTGGTATGGATCGGAGCAAAATGACATCTTGATGAGGGTTAGGCAAGCCCCAAGGGCACGCCTTATGATAAATTAGAAAAACCTCAAACATAGAGTCCCTTGCCGCATTTGGTTTTATTACATATGTCCAATTATGCTACAGTTTCATGGAGGAGAAGACAGAGTGAGCGGGAAAGGGTAGAGTTTTCCTTAACTCCCCTTCCTCCCTTTTCGCTAAATTTTACGGTCTGGATTTTACGCCGGCGCCCGCATAATTCCTGGGACCTATGGGATGGAAAAGTTTATCGGCGTTTGCTTTTCCTTGATGGCCAACCGTTAGAAGTCTCCGTAAGCCAAGAAGGTTCGGTCAATAAACCAAAGGTCAAAGTATCAGCTTTGGCCCGCAAAATTAATCCCCCAATGATCCCTTCTCTTAAATCTTCTTTGCAGCAAATTTTAGGTCTGGAAGTTGACTTATCAAAATTTTATAAAATGGCTCAAAACGATCCCCTCCTCAGGCCCCTGGTGATTAAATTCTGGGGTTTTAAGCCCACTCGTTATCCTTCAGTATTTGAAGCCTTAGTTAACGCCATTACCTGTCAACAGTTCACCCTTGAGGCGGGGATTAGTCTTTTGGGAAAGTTAGTAGCCAAATGGGGTGTACGCCTTGATGAACATGGTCCACGCAGTTTCCCTCTCGTTCATGATTTGGCTTCCCTAACGATCGAAGATTTGCGCGCTTTGGGTTTCAGTCAACAAAAAGCGCGCGCTTTAATCGAATTAGCGGAAATGGTGAGGCAGGGGTTGGATTTAGAAAGCTTTAATTCTTATTCCGATGAAGAAGCTTTAAAAAAACTGCAGGAACTCCGCGGAGTGGGCCGCTGGACAGCAGAGTATGTGCTGTTGCGCGGTTTAGGGCGGGTACATATTTTCCCGGGAGACGACTTGGGTATACGAAGTAAACTGGTGAGCTGGTTAGGGATTAAAGAATCCTTGGATTATAAAGGAGTTATGAATATATTAAAGAGATGGCACCCCTTTGGGGGCCTCGTTTATTTTTTACTTTTACTCAAAGGTCTGGAAGAGAAAGGAAAAATTTTTCTCCTGGGAGATAAGTAAATTTATTTTAAAGCCATCTTTGCCGGATCATTTGCCATTCTTGGTCGCGGTGCTCCTGAATTAACTTGATTTGTTCCTCGGTTAAATGCCGAAACCTTCTTTGTTTTTTTAAATACTCCTCTACGGGTTTAAAAGTTTTAGGAACTAAATTCATCTTTACTTTTCCGTTTTCATATTCGGCTAAATACCAAAGGCCAGTTTCCACGGCTAATTTACCTATCGCCACGGTAAGATGAGAAGGGAATCCCCAACCAGTGGGACAGGGGCACATCACCTGAATGAATTTGGGGCCTTTAATAATCTTCGTTTTGGCCATCTTATTCATGAAGTCAAAGGGATAAGCGGAGCTAGCAGTAGCCGCGTAAGGAATACGATGGGCGATCATTATTTCAAACAAATTCTTTTTGGGCCGGCTTTCTCCCCATGAGGCTGGACCAGCAGGAGAATTAGTCGTAGATGCGCCCAATGGAGTTAAACTGCTGCGCTGAACGCCTGTGTTCATATAAGCTTCATTATCATAGCAAATATAGATAAAATCATCCCCTCGTTCTACTGCCCCAGAGAGGGCCTGTAATCCTATGTCTGCTGTTCCTCCATCGCCAGCGATCCCTAAGACATAAGCATCGGTAATTCCTTGGGCTTTTAGGCCGGCAGACAGGCCACTCAGGACTGCTCCCGTACCGGCAAAAGCCATAGTGAATGACGGGACTGTGTAATTCATCTGCGGATATTGGGTAGTTACGGTAGACATACAACTGGCTGGCAGAGCGACAATAGTTTTCTCACCCAGGATTTTCAAAGCCAATCTGCCGATAGTTCCCAAGCTACATCCCGGGCAGGCTTTATGCCCGTAAAGAAATTCTCGATCGGGAAGCTCTTTTACTTTAACCATTAGGCCACCTCAAACCAATAAATTGTAAATCTTTCTCCGCTTTTCCGGCACGCCGATCAAAAAGTTTAGCTAACATCTCTGCAATATGTTCTTTGGTGATATCTCGGCCGGCAATGCCGGCGATAAAATTTACCACGGGCGGACATTTTCCGGTGCTGGCCAGGGCTGATTTGATCTCCGATGCTAAAGCTCCTTCATAACCAAAAGATATATCGCGATCGATTATGCCTATGGCCTTTACTCGGCCGCTCAATCCTTGGAAATATTCTTGGGGAAATGGCCGGAGAAACCTTAGTTTAACTAAGCCAACTTTTTGGCCCCGGTTACGCCATTGGTCGATAACAATGCGGGCCGTACCGATCACGCTGCCCATGGCGATTAAGACCACTTCAGCATCCGCCACTTTATATTCTTCAACCAAGCCACCATAATATCGGCCGAATTTAGCGCCAAATTTCTTATCCACTTCGGCAATCACTTGTTTAGATCTTTCCATAGCCTGTTGCTGCTGCAAGCGAAATTCCATGTTCCAATCTGTGGGTGCGGTAATACAAAAACTTCGCGGATGGGCAAAGTCAATAGCATTTTGGGAACGGAAAGGGGGCAGAAATTCATCCACTAAGGCTTGATCAGGAATATGCACAAGCTCATAAGTATGCGTAACCACGTACCCGTCCAAATTAACCATGACCGGAGTATAAACGCGTTCATCTTCGGCAATTGCATAAGCTTGGATGATCATATCTAGAGCTTCTTGGCCATTTTCTACGTAAACTTGGATCCATCCGGTATCGCGTTGAGCTATGGAATCCCGCTGGTCAGCAAAAATATTCCAGGGAGCGGCCAGCGTGCGGTTGGCATTCATCATCACCACGGGAAATCTACTGCCGCTCACATAATGCAGCATTTCATGCATGTAAGCCAGGCCTTGGGAAGAAGTAGCGGTAAAGACGCGAGCTCCCACCATAGCAGCCCCCATGGCCGCGCCCATGGCACTATGCTCGCTCTCCACATGAATATATGCGCAGGTCATTTGTTTATTGGCCACAAATTCGGCAATTTTTTCTACTACTAAAGTTTGAGGAGTAATCGGATAAACAGGAATAACCTGAGGTCGGCAAAGTTTGGCCCCGAAAGCTACCGCCTCATCGCCGTTTAAAAAGTCTAATTGGCCAACCGCCAAATCATGTTTCATTTTCTGCACCTTCCTGCACCATAGTTATTGCTCCTTTAGGACATTCCTGGGCACATAATCCACAACCTTTACAAAAATTCAAATCTATTTCCAAAATTTCTTGTTCTTTATCAATTACTCCCTCCGGGCACAAAACCCAGCATAACAAACAGCGGGAACATTTAGTATGATCTAACACAGGTCTTTGCACTCGCCAACCGGCATTGGGCTCAGTGAGAATACCTGCCTCGGCACTCGGTCCTAAAGGAAGTTCTGCTAACGACTCTGGGAATTTAAATTTAACTATTTTAGGTTTACCCATTCTTTTCTCCTTTCCCCATCAGATAGTAGGCCCGCTCGATTACTTTTTTGTTTTTTTCGCGCAGCTCCGCGGGCATCCCCTTGTCCACAGCCTGCAGAAGGCAGTTAAGGTCAACTAAATCAGTGGCCGCGGCTAAGGCTCCTAACATAGCGGTGTTGGCTATAGGCGAACCTAATTCTTCACGAGCAATCTTAGAAGCATCTATGGTCAAGACGCGAAAATTGCCGGAGAATTTAAAATCGGCCGGGCTCTTTTTAGTGTTAATTATAATAGTGCCTCCATCCTTCAATCCTTTAGTCACCTCTACTGTTTCCATTAAAGTTTCATCGAGAACTAACACATAATCACAGCTATAGACTTGGCTATGATCGGTGATTGGTTTGTGGTCAATTCGGGTAAAACCCAGTACAGGAGCTCCTCGCCGCTCTGGACCAAAAGAAGGAAAAGCCTGGGCATAATGGCCCCCAAATACAGATGCCGCCAAGCCTAATAATCTTGCCGCCGTAAATCCTCCTTGTCCGCCGCGGGCATGCCATCTTATTTCAATCAATTTTTACCTCCTTTTTTCTTCTCCATCTGCAGATTTTAAAAAGGTAATCTTATTTTGTCAAATTAAAACTTCCCTGACCGATAATGTATCATTGAAGGGTGGAAACTTGCTTTTTTAGCCTGTAAATTAGGAAATAATAGCATCTGAGGCATGCAGCCATTTTTATATAAGGTTTTAAATAAAGCATTAGGCATTGGATTATGGCATAGGGCAAGGGCTCGTCCCTTGCCGCAGAGCGGCCAGCCATAAATGCTGGAATAATTCACCGCAGAGCACGCTGAGAGCGCAGAGAATTATTTTATTAATATTAGCCACAGAGGCCTCAGAGCACACAGAGAAAAAGAGAATATTAAATAATTATTTTTAATCCTAAGAATCAGCGATAATCTGCTTCCTATAATCTCCCCCGTCCCCTCTTTAGAAAAGAGGGGAGTTTATCCTCCCTTTTCTAAAGGGAGGTAAGGAGGGATTATAAATCACCGCAAAGCACGCTGAGAGCGCAGAGAATTTTTTTTAATAATTTTATTTATTTCTTTCTCTGTGTGCTCGGCGAGCTCTGGGAGAGTCCTCCTTTTTCTTAATAATTTTTTTAATCCTGAAAATCGGCGTTCATCTGCGTCCTATAATCTTCCCCGCCCCCTCTTAATTTTTAAGAGCCTATCTTCCTCCGGCCTCTGGCCCTCTCGTCTGATTACGACACAGCCTCTGCAGCGAGAAGAGGAGGGATTAGGATAAGGTTTCTGCGCATGGAAGAAGGTGGCGGCAGAAATTTTCTCAGTGGACAATGGCGTTTCCCTTTGGGCAGGCTTTACCATTAGATTTTTTTTGATTATAGGCCAAAAATAAAATATGATTGAATTATAGGGAGTGCTATGTATGAAACCCATTCTAATTATCGAAGATGAAAAGGATATAGTAGACCTAATTGCCTACCATCTAAAGCAAAATGGGTTCCCGGTAATCTTTGCTCTTGATGGTCCTTCCGGATTAGAAAAGGCCCAAAAGGAAATTCCCGCCCTCATTATTTTGGATCTAATGCTCCCCGGCATGGATGGAAAGGACATTTGCCGCGCTCTGAAAAATAATTATTCTACGCGAGCAATCCCGATCTTGATGCTCACGGCCAAAACCGAGGAAGTCGACAGAGTAGTTGGCTTTGAGCTGGGGGCAGATGACTATGTTACGAAGCCTTTTAGTCCCAAAGAATTGGTCTTGAGGGTTAAAGCCATTCTGCGCCGGACTGAAAATCCACCCGCAGGTCGCCAGACAATTAAGATTAGAGATCTTTTTATCGACGCCCAGCGCTATTACGTTGCTTTGAAAAAAAATCCCATAAAATTAACTTCTACCGAATTCAAGCTGCTATATGAGTTGGCCACTAATAAGGGGAGAGTCCTTAGCCGGGATCATCTTTTGGATAAAGTATGGGGATATACGTATGAAGGCTACAGTAGGACAATTGACACGCACATTCGTAGATTGAGGGAAAAACTTGGTTCAGCAGGAGATTATATTGAGACTATCAGGGGCATTGGATATCGACTTCGTGATGAATAAATATAAAGTGCCCAATGAATAATATTAAAATCTGGAAGAGTTTCGGCCTGCTTATTTTACTCCTTATTTTTTGGGGAGGTATGCAGGGGTACTTAATTTATTATTGGCAAAAGTCATTTTGGGTTTCCTTTTTTTTAAGTCTCCTTATAGTCAGCCCATTTGCTTTTTTGTATGTATGGTACTTTATCCAGCCCATTAATGAAATGATTATAGCCATTAAAAGGTTACTCGCCAGCCAGTTGAAAGAATACCCTAAGATTTTTGGGTCTGATGATTTTGGAAAACAGATGCGGGAAATTTTCCATATGTTTAGGGAGCAAAGGAAGTTAACAGATGAGATTGCTAAAGAGAAGAGATACTTGGAAGCTGTTTTGAACGGGATAGGAGAAGGCGTTTTAGTTGCGGACGCCAGTGGCCGTATCCTCAGAATTAATACGGCTCTGCGGCAGCTTCTTTCGCTACCCGCCAATGCTCAAGCGCAGGTACCCTTGGAAATTATCAGGCATGTAGAGCTGGAAGAGGCGATCAAAAGAACTATTCAGGATGGACAGAAGAGATCTTTTGAATTTACGCCACCGCTGAGCCAAAGAACCTTTAGAGTCAATGTGGTAGGATTTTTCCCCTCATCAACAAGGGAGAAAGAAGAGGAAGGACAACATAAAGGAGCAATAGCTATTTTTCATGATATCACCCGTTTGAAAGAATTAGAAAGGATTCGACAAGATTTTGTGGCCAATGTTTCTCACGAACTACGCACTCCGCTTACCACTATTAAAGGCTATACCGAAACCCTACTCGATGGATCTATAAAAGAGGAAGTAGCTGAGCAGTTTGTTCAGGTAATTAAAAAACATACTGACCGCTTGATAAAGATTGCCGAAGACTTGCTTACTCTGTCCAAGGTAGAATCTAAGGAGTTCCAATTGCAGACGGAAGAAATTCTCCTGGCTGATTTTATCGAGGAAGTGTTAGTTTTGGTCAAAGAAACGGGCGCCAAGAAAAAAATTAAGTTCTGTAGGCAAGACCTTGAACCTTCATTAGCCGTAGTCGCTGATCGTTATTACTTAGAATTAGTTTTTCTCAATCTCTTGGACAATGCCCTTAAGTATAGTCCAGAAGGGGGCGAGATAAGGATTAGCGCCAAAGTTCAAGATGAAGAGTATGCGCAGGTTACCATTCAAGATACAGGGATAGGTATTCCTCCCGCAGACCTTCCCCGGATTTTTGAACGTTTTTACCGCGTGGAAAAAGGAAGATCAAAAGAATACGAAGGAACAGGACTGGGTCTGTCCATCGTCAAACATATCATCCAAGCTCATCATGGTAAGGTTTGGGCCGAGAGTGAACTTGGGAAAGGCTCCGCTTTTCATTTCACCCTTCCTCGAAAATCAGTGGCGGCTAATTTTAAATAATCAGTTTAAAAAAAATTTCTATCCAAATTTTCCACAGAGATATTCTTCTGTTCTTTTATCCTTGGGGGCAGTAAACATTTGCGCACTTGGGCCGAACTCGATAAGCTCTCCTAAATAAAGAAAAGTCACAAAGTCGGACACGCGAGCTGCCTGAGCAATATTATGCGTAACTATTATGATCGTTACCACATTTTTTAATTGGGTGATCAATTCTTCGATGTGCGCAGTTGCTTTGGGATCCAAGGCGGAAGTTGGCTCATCAAGCAGAAGAATTGCTGGTTGCATGGCGAGTGCTCTGGCAATGCACAAACGTTGTTGTTGGCCACCGGAAAGAAAAGTTCCCCTTTTTTGCAGGACATCTTTGACTTCCTCCCAAAGAGCGGCTTTTCTTAACGATTCTTCCACAATTTTTTCTTGGGCATCTTTAGGCAATTTAATGCCATTCAAGATATACCCAGCAATAACGTTGTCGTAGATGCTCATCATGGGAAAGGGATTAGGCTTTTGGAAGACCATCCCGATTTTACGACGAATGTTAATCGGGTCAGTGGCGTAAATATCTTCGCCCTCCAAAAAAATCTTGCCGGTTACTTTGGCTTCGGGGCTCAGCTCGTGCATGCGGTTGATGCATCTAATGAGCGTTGTTTTGCCGCAGCCTGAAGGACCCATAATGGCTGAAATTTTATGGCGAGATAGCGAGAGGTTTATCCGCTTTAAAACCTGATTTTCGCCAAAAAAAGCTTCCAAATTCTCAATTTTTAAAATTGGATTTTCCATTTTTTAGTCACAAGTTTGGTAAAGAGATTTAAGATTAAAGTTAAAATAATTAGTACTAAAGATGCCCCCCAGGCAAGTTTATGCCATTCCGGATATGGGCTGGAGGCATAATTGAAGATGACTAAGGGGAGGCTATTAATTGGTTTCAAAATATTATAATTCATATATGGGCTGCCAAAGGCGGTAAAAAGTAAAGGGGCTGTTTCGCCCGCAATCCTGGCGGTGCCTAAAAGAATTCCCGTTATAATCCCACTAAAACCTGCCGGTAGAATTACTTTTAAAACAGTCCGCGGGTAAGAGACACCCAGGGCTAAAGAAGCTTCTCTTAAGCTGTCTGGGATCAATTTCAAGGTTTCTTCGGTGGCCATAATGATCACCGGCAGCATCATCAACCCAAGGGCAATTCCACCAGAAAGGGCCGAAAAGGAGCCTAAGGGAATTACTAACCAAATGTAGGCAATTATGCCTATAACAATGGAAGGAATTCCCTGGAGGATTTCCGTACAGAGTCTTGTTAGGTAAGCCAGCTGACCATTCCTGTATTCGGAAAGAAAAATGCCCGTTAATATGCCAATGGGAATGGAGAAGATGCTGGCAATGATTACTAATAAAAAAGTACCTATGAGAGCATTAGAAATTCCACCTCCCCATTCGCCAACAGGTTTGGGAAGTTGAGTGAGAAAATCCCAATTGATCATGGAAATTCCTTTGCTGGTAATAAAAAAAAGGATAAAGAATAAAGGGAGAATGGAGCAAAAAGTCAGAAAAACGATGATGGCCTTAAACAACTTATCGTAGAAAATTCTTCTCTTTACTGAATAGCTCTCCATATTATCGGTTCACCGCCATCCTATGGATGATCCATTTACCTAAGGTGTTTAAAAAAGTGGTGACCAGAAAAAGGACCAGGGCCAATTCGACTAGACTGGCCAAATAAATGCTATCCGTGGCCTCGGTAAATTCATTGGCGATTATGCTGGCCAATGTGTTCGCTGGACTAAAAATACTATTAGGGATGGAATTTCGGTTACCGATTACCATGGTTACCGCCATAGTTTCTCCCAAAGCTCTACCGAGGGATAAGAGTATACCAGCGATTATTCCTGATTTAGCATAAGGAAGAATTACTTTTTGAATCACTTCTAACCGAGTTGCCCCTAAAGAATAAGCCGCTTCTTTGAGATCTGCAGGAACTAAACTTATTACTTCCCTGGCCAATGAAGCTGAGTAAGGTATGATCATAATGGCTAAAATGAGCGAGGCTGTAAATATGCCCACACCGAGTGGAGCAACTCCCAGGCTTAACTCTAATTTTCTCACCAAAGGAGCCATAACGAACAAGCCCCAAAATCCATAAATGACCGAGGGAACTCCAGCCAGCAGTTCAATCATGCTTTTGATGAAAGTAGCTTTGCCCCCTTGGGTAAAATATTCCCCTAAAAAAATAGATATGGGTAAAGAAAAGATAATGGAGATGGCTAAAGCCAATAAAGAGGTGGCTAAAGTACCCATCAGAAAGGGGAGGGCTCCAAATTCACTTCTTACAGGGTCCCAAGTAGAACCAGAAAAAAAATAAATGCCAAAAGTTCGGATGGCGGGAAAAGAAGAGATAAATAAAGTAAACAGGATGGCTAAAAGAATAACGATTATAAAAACCCCAGCCAGAGAAAGTAATTTTCTAAAGAAATTTTCCGAATTAGCCACTTTAGAGAAATGTTCTGCTTGCATATTCATGTGTCGATTGCGTAATAATAAAAAAGGCTGGGAATAAATCCCAGCCCCAAGGAAAACTCATTTTACGATCATTGAATGAGCGAACTTCCTTTATATGAAATAGATTTGATTAATTTTTCAGTTTTTTCTGCCGCTTTTGGGGAAAGAGGAGCATAATGGAGAGGCTCAGCATGTACTTGGCCTTCATGAGTCATCCACCAAAGCAGCTTGACTAATTCTTTGGCCTTTTCTTTTGATTTCCGCGCATAATCCTGTTCCTGAAAAACAAGCAACCAGGTAAATCCACTTATTGGGTAGCCATCGGGCGAGTCAGTATCAGTAAGACTTACTTTCATATCATCGGGAAGAGCGGTATTGGCAGCCAGAGTTGTAGATTTGAGGTTGGCCTGGATATAATTTCCCTTCTTATTTTTCACCATGCCATAGGGCATCTTATTCTGCAGGGCATAAATAAGTTCCACATAGCCGATACTTCCGGGAGTTTGCTGGACTAAACCAGCTACTCCGGGATTCCCCTTACCGCCTATGCCCGTGGGCCATTTTAAGGAGGTACCTTTACCCACCTGGCCCCGCCATTCATTGCTTACTTTGCTTAAATAGTCGCTAAAAATAAATGTAGTGCCGCTCCCATCTGACCGGTGGACGACCGTGATATTCATATCCGGGAGGTTCGTTCCTGGATTAATCTCCTGGAGGCGGCGATCATTCCATTTTTTTATTTTTCCCAGAAATATGTCCCCAATGATGTCCGGAGTAAATTTTAATTGGGGGCTGCCGGGAAGGTTATAAGTAATCACTACTGCTCCGGCGCAAATGGGAATATGTAGGATAGGACCCCCCGCTTCCGCTTGATCTTTTTCGCTCATGATGGCATCCGATCCACCAAAATCAACGGTTTTGTTTATTAACTGCCGGATACCGCCTCCTGAGCCAATGGCCTGATAGTTTACCTTAACCCCAAACTCTTTTTGATAAACATCAAACATCTTGGAGTAGAGAGGATAGGGAAAAGTTGCGCCAGCTCCCAGAAGCTCTTTTTCGGCAGTAAGACCAATTTGGCCAAAGCCAAGTAATATAAAAAGAATTGTGATAATCTTGAACGTTTTTTGCATTTTAACCTCCTTTAGATTAATTACTTTTTGTGACATTCTTGTTACAAAAAATTTAAATTTTTGTTAAATTATTTAGCCCTTTTTAATTGCTTTCACCTCCTTTGATGTATTTTCTATGACCCAGTAAATTTTTGGCCAAGGCGTAAGAATCAATTCGCAGGCGGAGAATAGGACCGGGCCATTTAGAAATTTCTTAAGTTTAAATATATTTGGCGAAGGCGACAGGATGATGTCGAGAATGTTAAATTTTTATGACAATGAATGGGCAGAGCGCCAACCAGTAATCCCTCACTGAAGGGTGGGTTACATAAAAAAAATTATTTCTTGTCATTTCGTAGGGCCAGCTTTTATGGCTGGCCAATTTCGCTAATGGTTTGC
>Ga0315298_1002646_pt1 | contig 29939 bp, 21 predicted proteins | sample WHS_1_MG_FD_203077 | JGI IMG/M metagenome (GOLD analysis project Ga0315298, IMG submission 203077) | Extremophilic microbial mat communities from Washburn Hot Springs, YNP, Wyoming, USA - WHS_1_MG | ecosystem: Environmental > Aquatic > Thermal springs > Hot (42-90C) | place: USA: Wyoming... | reverse complement strand
GCAGACGCCCTGCGCGGTGGCGACCGCCACCTCGGGCCAGCCATCGCCGTTCAGGTCGCCGATCGCCGGGCTGCCCTGCACGATGCCCCCGGCGTTCACGGGCCAGCCGGCCACCATCACGCCGCTACCGGTCCAGGCATACAGCGCGAGCCCGCTGGCCACGATCACCTCGAGCGCGCCATTGCCATCCAGATCGGCGAGCGCCGGCGCATCATATATGGGGGCAGCCGCTGCGCGCGGCCAGCCGGCAACCAGGGCGCCGGAGGCGTGCCAGGCATAGACCGTGCCGTTCTCGGTAGCGACCACCACTTCCGGGTCGCCATCACCGTCAATGTCGCCCAGGGCCGGGGAGGCGAAGATGCGACTGCCCCCCGCGCTGCGCGGCCATCCGGAGGCCAACATCCCCTGGCCGTGCCAGACGTAGACGCGGCCGTCAATGGCAGTGGTCACCACCTCCGGCGCGCCGTCGCCGTCAAGGTCGCCTGCTACCGGGGCACTCTCAGCCCCGCCTATGGACTGCGGCCAGCCGGCCACCACGCTGCCGTCGGCATGCCAGGCATTCAGCGTGCCATCCGCCGACAGCACCACCACCTCCAGGTCGCCGTCGCCATCCAGGTCGACCAGTGCCGGCGAGGACCGCGCCTCCCCCACCAGAGCCTGGGGCCAGCCCGCCAACATGTGGGGGACGTGAATGCCCAGAGTGGGATCGCCCAGGATGGTCAAGCCGTAGAACCAGGCGCGGCTGTCGGTGCCCATTCCGCTCTCATTGTTGACAGTCTGCCACTGGCGGAAGGCCTCGCCCAGGGTGGCCCCGGCACCCAGCGGCTGGTAGAGGGTCTGGTAGTTGAGCATGCCTCCGGTCTTGGTGGAGCCGATGGCGGCCAGGCCCAGGTTCCGGGTGAAGACGTACCAGCCGCCAATGTAGTTGGCGTCGGTGTAGCGCGCCGCCGAGCAGGCGAACAGGTTGTAGAAGAGCGAGTCGGGATCGATATCCCGGATCTCACTATTGTAGGTATAGCCGCCGTTGAAGGTGCCGTCCGCGGTCTTGAAGACGTGCCCACCGGACCAGGAGTGGGCATGGATGGAAACCCACTCGTAACTCTGCGGTAGCCGGCCCTCGTAGTCCGGGGCCACGGTAGTATTCCCATCGTAAACCACGGTTCTAGCCGGGTAGGCCAGGGCCACGTCCCCGGCATACTGGGAGGTGTAGGAGGCCCAGTCGTCGTCAACGTAGAGCAGCGCCTGATTCATGCAGAAGAGGGTCCCGGCGCGATAGGCATGGTTCTTGGCGAAGTAATTGTTGACGAGGGCGGCCTCCCCCTCCCAGGTCAGGGTCTGTGCCGCCAGGCGCCCCACCCAGATGTCGGGGGCCACCGCACCAGTGTGGCCGTCGTAGGCCCCATCACCGTCGCCGTCACTCCAGGTGCCATCCAGGTCCTCATAGTAGAGGTCACAGGGGAAGCAGACGGCTGCTCCGCCCCACGAGGCGGGCTCGGTCAGCTCATACCAGACGATCGGGAGGTTACCTATGAAGAGGCATCCTACCAGGCCGTAGCCGCGATCGGCCTGGAGCTGCGCCCGCAAAGCCTGCGGGCTGGCCCAGGTGCCGGTGTAGAGGTTGACCCGGTAGCCTTCGCCCAGTAGATCCGAGACATACTGGCCCACGCTCGCGGCCACCGACGTGTAGAGCGTCGCATTGACGAAGACATCAAAGAGGGGCGTGCCGGGGGAAGGGACCGCCAGCGCCTGGGAAAGCATTCGCGTGCGACTTGCCGCCGCGGGTGCGTAGCCCCGCTTGGCATAGGAGGTGGGAACCGGCCTGTGGCTCGCTTGCCATTCCCAATAGGTGCCTGGCTGCTCGCCGTGGGGCGAGACCCACATGCTGGGCTTGGGCGCAGCCAGGCCCCCCTGTGCCAGAGCGGCGATTCCCAGCACGATCATCAACCTACGTGCAGCCGCCCCCACCCGGCCGCAAGACGTCCGTGTCTTGCCCTGCTCCATGTGAACACCTCAGCGGTGAGATTGCGCCGCCGGGGAAGTGCTACGCATCGGCTTGCCGCGGGGGCGAGGTCGGCGGAAAGCAAGCCCGGGATGGCGCTGTAGCGCTCCACTCGCAGCAGCGTCGTATGGGTTCTTTCCACATTCCGGGGCAAAACCGCAGGTGGAGGGTGCGCGGCGGACAGGCAGGGCAAGGAAGCCGGCGGTTCGGATCAGAGGGAACTGGCAGGGGCGACACGTCTCGAACGTGCGACCTGCGGTTTTGGAGACCGCTGCTCTACCAACTGAGCTACGCCCCTGCGTGGCGTCGGGCACCGGGCAGGCCGCTTCGCGGCGCCCCCAGAGACAGGAATGGTGGAGCGGGTCAGAATCGAACTGACGACACCGGGATTTTCAGTCCCGTGCTCTACCAACTGAGCTACCGCTCCACACTGGTGGCAGGGGAGGGACTCGGACCCCCGACCAAGTGATTATGATTCACCTGCTCTACCGCTGAGCTACCCTGCCCGGGCACATGCGGGCAGGCCTGCCCCCATGCCGTCAGGATTGTAGCATGGGCAGGGGTAGGCGTCAATACTGGGCGCATCGGGAACTGCCGAGTGGCGGTTGCGGCAGCCCGAGCGCCCAGGGCGGGGCTGCCGAGGGTCGGGAGCCCACCCTTCGGCTTCGCTCAGCGCCAGTCCGGGGCTCCCTGACCGAGGGCAGGAAGGGCTTGCGGCCGGCAGAAATGAGACCTCCGGATGGGGTACATCTGAGTGGAAAGGGGTGCCATGGGGCGACTCATTGATATCAGCCTGCCCGTGCAGACGGGCATGGTGACCTGGCCCGGGGACCCGGGGGTGGAGGTGGAGCGCCTCCTCGACATGGCTCGCGGCAACGCCATCAACCTCAGCCGCCTGGCCTGCGGCTGCCATACCGGGACCCACGTGGACGCCCCGCTGCATTTCATCAACGGGGGCGCCTCCCTCGACCGCATCCCGCTGGAGACCCTGGTCGGGCCCTGCCGGGTGGTGCGGGTGGCAGACGGCTCCATTCAGCCGGAGCACCTCTCCGGCCTGGAGGGGGTGCGCCGGGTGCTCTTTCGTACGGATAACTCCGACCACTGGGGCACGGGCGAGGGGTTTCGGCCCGACTTCGCCTACCTCAGCCCCGAGGCGGCGGAGGCGCTGGCAGGAATGGAGGTCGCCCTGGTGGGCGTGGACTACCTCTCGGTGGACAAGTTCAAGGGCGGGGGCGCGGCCCACCGCGCCCTGCTCGGGCGGGGAATGGTGGCGCTGGAGGGGCTGAACCTGGCGGGGGTGGAGGCGGGGGATTACGAACTGATCTGCCTGCCGCTGCGGCTGATCGGGGTGGAGGGCGCTCCCGCGCGCGCCCTGCTCCGGGAGTTGTAGCGCGTGCGAGCCCTCCCCCCGCATAAGGAGCAGGACCCGCTCGCCTGGCCGGAGGATGCCGCCCGCGAGGAAGAGCCGTGGCGCGGCCCGAGCGCATGGCAGGCCTGCCGGCGGGGACTGCGCCTGGCCTACGACAGCCCGGCGGTGACCCTGCTGGGCAGTCTGGCCTGGGCCTTGCTGGTGCCCACGCTTGCCGCGGTGGCACTGGGCGCGCTGCGCGGGCAGGTCGCCGGCTACCTTGCTGCCGTCCTGCTATTGCCAGCGCTGGGCGCGGCGCAAGCGATGGTGCATGGCGCCGCCGCCCGCCTGGCCACTCACCAGTCCGAGGGCGCGCTGGACCTGTGGCTGGGCCTGCACCGGCACTTCCTCCCCTCGCTCGCCGCTACGGCGGTCTGGGCGGGACTGACCGTGCTGGGCCTGGTGAACCTGTGGTTCTACCTTGCCCGGGGCCGGTTCGCGTGGATGCTACTGGCAGCCCTGGTGCTCTACCTGCTCGGGTTGATGCAAGCGGTCTTTTGCTTCGTGTGGCCTTTTATCTGCCAGCAGGGGGTGGGGCTGGGCCGGGCGCTGCGGCGCTCACTGTTGGTCGCGCTTGATAACCCCCGCTTCACCCTGGGCACGCTCCTTGCTCAGGCTTTGGTATGGGGGCTGGTAGCGGTGCCCATGCTGCTGGGCCTGGGGCCGGTGATGGGGCTATCGGTGCTCTGGTTGCTCTTCGGGGCGGCAGGCGCCGGGGCGGCGCTGGCGAATGAGGCCCTGGTCGAGGTGATGCGCAAGTACGAGGAGGAGCCCGGGTAATGGCCCAGGTGGTGTGCGTGGGGATCCTGGTGGCCGACGTACTGGCCAAGCCGGTGGACGTGTGGCCGGAGCGCGGCAAACTTGCCCTGGTGAAAACCATGGAACTGCACACCGGGGGCTGTGCCGGCAACACCGCCATCGGTCTGGCTCGCCTGGGGGTGGAGAGCGCCCTCATCTGCCGGGTGGGGCAGGACGGCTTTGGCGACTACCTGGTGGCCAATGCCCAGCGCGAGGGGGTGGACACCCGGGGCATGAAGCGCGACCCGCAGGCCCTCACCTCCAGCACCATGGTAATGGTGCACGGCGACGGCGAGCGCTCCTTCATCCACCACCTGGGGGCCAACGCCACCCTTACCGACAGCGATGTGGACTGGGACCTGGTCGGCCAGGCCGACATCCTGCACATTGCCGGCTCCTTCTTGATGCCCGCCCTGGATGGCCAGCCCACCGCCCGCCTGCTCAAGGAGGCACGGCGGCGGGGGATCACCACCGCCCTGGACACCGCATGGGACAGCATGGGCCATTGGATGGATCTGCTGGGTCCGGCGCTTCCTTACGTGGACATCTTCCTGCCGAGCATCGAGGAGGCGCGCATGCTCACCGGCGAGTACGAGCCAGAGCGCGTTGCCGCCAACCTGGCCAACCGCGGGGTGGGCCTGGTGGGGCTAAAAATGGGCGAGCACGGGTGCTTCGTGCGCAGCGGCTCCACCACCCTGAGCCTGCCCGCCTACCAGATAGACCCGGTAGACGCGACCGGCGCGGGCGACGCCTTCGTAGCCGGCTTCCTCACCGGCATCGTTAACGGCTATGACCTGGAGCGCACCGCCCGCCTGGGCAACGCGGTGGGCGCCATGTGCACCCAGGCGATGGGCACCACCGCGGGCATCCGCTCCCTGGCAGAGACCGAGAAGTTCATGGACGTGACACCCGTGCGGGAATAAGTCGCCCGCCCGGCATGTCAAATAGCATACCAGCATCTGTTTTCTGAACCGGGCATCCAGCATTCCGCAGGCAACTCTCCTCACAGGAGGGCGTCCGGATGCGTGAGCAGACCTGGGGCTACCGAACGTGGATCAAGACGGTGCCCGGGGCGATGTTCGGGGGGGTGCTCTTCCTCGTGTTCCTGGTCCTCTTCCGCCCGGGCTTCGTGCAGCAGGGACACCGGCTGGTGGTGGCGGCCATCTTCGGCACCATCGCGGTCGCTTTTGGCGCCACCTTCCTTCACGCCATCACTTTTCGCGTGCGGCTGGGCGAGGGTATGCTGCAGGTGGGCGGGGTCTTTGCCCGCGGGCGCAAGGTGGCGCTCTCCGGGGTGCGCGGGGCGCAGTACCGCCATGTTCGCCAGCGCCGCCGCTATGTGGAGCACCAACTCACCCTGGAGGGCAAGGATGATTGGCTTATCCTTTATCTGAACTCCCTGCGCGGCGGCCAGGGACTACTGGAGGCGGTGATCAGAGAGGCGCGCCTGGTGAAGGTGGATGACCGCGGCGATCGGCACGAGCGCACCATGCTCTGGTCGCGGGCCCAGGCGGGGGCGCGGGCGGGGGCCGGCCAGGCGGTGCCCACCGTGGTCGCCACCTCCGACGATATCTGGTTGTGCTGCCTGTTGGGCGCGGCGCTCATCGCCGGTTACTGCTGGATGACCGGCTACGTGCTCCTGGCCCTGGTCGAACTCGCCCTGGGCACGCTGGGGGCAATCATGCTGGCGCGGGCGCGGTAGATACGGGTCCCCCTCTCCCCCGGGGGAGGGCTACCCTACAAGGGGCTGCCGCCCAACCCTGCACCTCTCGCCTCTCCTCCTGTGCCGCCCCTGGGGGGAAACGTCCCCTGATCTCGAATCTGGGATACTGCAATCCCGGAATCTGCACTGCTCCGGAGGAGCCATGCCTGCCGACCACCTGCTAACCAAACCCGATTGGAGCGAAGCCCAGCAGCGCCTCACCGCCTGGTGGCAGGGCAAGGTGGTCGACCGGGTCTGCCTGGGATTGACCGCACCGGTCACCGACCGCACGGGGGTCCCCTCGGCTCCCGACCGGGCCGGCATGACCCCCGAGCGGTACTACCTCGACACCGACTTTCGCCTGCGCGAGGCCGAGCACCAGGTGGCCTCCCGACACTGGTTGGGGGAGGCCTTCCCCAACGTTTCCTGTGACTTCGGGCCGGGCAGCCTGGCGCTCTACGTGGGTTCGGAGCCCGGCTGGACCTGGGAGACAGTATGGTTCGAGCCCTGGCCGCCGGCCGAGGCCGGGGCGCTGCCGGAATATGACGACAGCCATCCCCTCTGGGTCCGCCACCGGGACATGGTGGCGGCCTTTGCCAAGGCGGGGGGCGAGCGCTGGCTGACCAATATCCCCGATCTGATCGAGGCGCTCGATATCCTGGCCGCGCTGCGCGGGCCACAGCCGCTGCTTTTTGACCTGGTGGACCGCCCGGAGTGGGTGCACGCCTGCTGCCGGCAAGTGCTCGACCTCTTCTTCCGCTACTACGACCAACTCTATGACCGCTGTCGCCGGCCGGACGGGGGAGTCTCCTTCACTGCCTTCCAGGTATGGGCGCCCGGGCGCATGGCCAAACTGCAGTGTGACTTCTCGGCCATGATCTCACCGGGAATGTTCGCCGAGTTCGAGCGGCCCTATCTCCAGGAGCAGTGCCGCCGGCTGGACTACACGGTCTACCACTGGGACGGCCCCGGCGCCATCCAGCATCTCGACCAGTTGCTCGCCATCCCGGAACTGAACGCCATCCAGTGGACGCCCGGCGCGGGCAACCCCGACGTGTGGCACGAGCGCTGGTACCCGCTCTACCGGCGGGCGCGCGACGGGGGCAAGAGCCTGCTGCTCATCGGCGGCTGGGATCCCGAGGGGATGGCCCGCACCGTGCGCACGTTCGGGCCGGAAGGGCTCTACCTCTTCGCCGGCGCCCCCAGCCGGGAGGAGGCAGAGGCGTTGCTGGTGAGGGCTGCGCGGGGATGGAAGTAAGAAGCCGACACCGTCTCCGGCCCGGAGAGGCTACTGAGGCCAGGGCCGCCACCCGCCCTGCCCTGCCGGTTTCCCGTGCCCCACGGCCTCTGCTATAATGCAGGCCGCGTTTGCGAAACTAAGGGGCCGGCAGGGGCCCCGCCGCGAGGCTGTTATCCGTGACTTCCGACCAACTGCGCAGCAAGTTCCTGGAGTTCTTCCGCGCCCGGGGGCACAAGGTGCTGCCCTCGTCGCCACTCGTGCCCAGTGACCCCACCACCCTCTTCACCACCGCGGGGATGCAGCAGTTTGTGCCCGCCTTCCGGGGCGAGGTGCCCCCGCCCGCGCCCCGAGTGGCCACCGTGCAGAAGTGCCTGCGCATTGATGATCTGGACGAGGTGGGCCGCACCGCCCGCCACGACACCTTTTTCGAGATGCTGGGCAACTTCTCGTTTGGCGACTACTTCAAGCGCGAGGCCATCCTTTGGGCCTGGGAGTTCGCCACCTCGGTGTTGGGCATGCCCGCCGAGCGCATCTGGGTGACGATCTATCCGACCGACGACGAGGCCCGCGCGGTGTGGCGGGACGAGGTGGGAGTGCCGGAGGCGCGGATCGTCTCCCTGGAGGACAACTGGTGGCCGAGCGCGGGGGGCCTGGGACCCTGCGGGCCCGATTCCGAGTTGCACTACGACGTTGGCCCCGAGGTAGGCTGCGGCCGGCCGAACTGCAAGCCGGGCTGCGACTGTGACCGCTTCCAGGAGTTCTGGAACCTGGTCTTTCAGCAATACAACCGCAACGAAGACGGCTCCCTGGTGGAACTGCCGACTCAGAACATAGACACCGGCATGGGCCTGGAGCGCCTGAGCGTGGTGATGCAGGGCGTGACCACTATCTTCGACACCGACCTCTTTCGCCCGCTGATCGCGCGCGTCGAGGAGGTGGTGCGGCGCGGCGCCCCTGACTACCGCTACGGCGGGGGAGGGCACCAGGACGTGGCCGTGCGTATCATCGCCGACCACGCCCGGGCCATCACCTTCCTGATTGCCGACGGGGTCACCCCCAGCAACGAGGGGCGCGGCTACGTGCTACGCCGGCTGATCCGGCGCTCGGCCCGCCTGGGCCGGCTCTTCGCCGTGCGCGGGCCCTTCCTGGTGGAGGTGGTGCCCGCAGTGGTGGCGCGCATGCAGGCCGCCTATCCTGAGTTAGCCGGCAAGCAGGAGGCCATTCGCAAGTTCGTGCGCGCCGAAGAGGAGCGCTTCTCCGAGACCCTGGAGCAGGGCACGCAACTGCTGGAGCGGGTGGTGGCCCGGGCCAAGGCGGCCGGGGAGGAGGTGATCCCGGGCGGGGTAGTCTTCGAGTTATACGATACCTTCGGCTTTCCCCTGGAGTTGACGGTGGAGATGGCGGCCGAGGAAGGGCTGGGGGTGGACCAGGAGGAGTTTGCGCGGCTGATGGAGGAGCAGCGGGCCCGCGCCCGGGCTGCGGGGGAGAAGGCCTTCGCCTACCGCGCGGCCACCGGCTATGCCGACTACGCTGGTGCCACCGAGTTCACGGGCTACCAGAGCACGACCACCGAGAGCCGGGTGGTGGCGCTGGTGCGCGCGGGGGAGGCGTTACCACGAGCCAGCGCGGGCGAGGAAGTGGAGGTTATCCTCGACCGCACGCCCTTCTATGCCGAGCGGGGTGGGCAGGTTGGCGACCAGGGCACGCTCACCTGGGAGGGGGGCGCGGGAGAGGTGTTGGATACCTATCCGCCGGCCGAGGGGGTGATTGCCCATCGCACCCGGGTGACGGCGGGCACCCTGGAGCCCGGGATGGCGGTGACGGCCGACGTGGACGCCGAGCGCCGGGCGGCCATTGCCCGTGCCCACAGCGCCACCCACCTGCTGCACCATGCCCTGCGTCACGTGCTGGGCGAGCATGCGGCCCAGGCGGGTTCGCTGGTGGAGCCCGACCGGCTGCGTTTTGACTTTTCGCACTTCTCCGGGCTCACCCCCGAGGAGATTGCCGAGGTGGAGCGCCTGGCCAATCGCATGGTGCTCGAGTCGGCGCCCGTAGATACCCAGGTGATGGAGTTGGCGGAAGCCCGCGAGCGGGGCGCCATCGCCATCTTCGGCGAGAAATACGGCAACCTGGTGCGGGTGGTGCGCATGGGCAACAGCGTTGAGTTGTGTGGCGGCACTCATGTCGGGAACACGGTGGCGGTGGGCCTGATCAAGATCACCACCGAGTCGAGCGTGGGGGCGGGCCTGCGCCGGGTGGAGGCGGTCACCGGCATGGAGGCGTTGCGCCTGGTCCAGGAACAGGAGGCCGCACTACGGCAGGCGGGCTCACTGCTGCGCACCGTGCCCGAGGCGGTGCCTGAGCGCATTCGGGCGCTGCAGGCTGACCTGAAGGCGGCCGAGCGGGAGATCGCCCGGCTGCAGGAGAAGGGCGCCGCCTCGCTGGCGGACGAATTGGCCGCCCAGGCGGTGCCGGTGGACGGAATCAAGGTGCTGGCCGCGCAGGTGCCGGGCATGCCCGCGGAGGCCATGCGCACGCTGGCCGATGCCCTGAGCGGTAAGTTGGGGTCGGCGGTGATCGTGCTCGGCACCGCGGCCGAGGGCAAGGTCAGCCTGGTGGCCGTGGCGAGCAAAGACCTGGTGGCCCGCGGCGTCCATGCCGGGAACCTGGTCCGAGAGGTGGCCCGGCTGACGGGGGGCGGCGGGGGAGGCCGGCCCGACTTCGCGCAGGCCGGCGGGCGGGACCCGGACCGGCTGCCCGCGGCGCTGGCAGCGGTGCCGGGCTTGGTGCGAACGCAAGCCCAAGGCGGGTAGATGCGCATCCCATCCCAGAAAGCCAGGGGGCCGGGCTATGTCGCCCGGCCTCTATGCATACTGCTGGCCTTGGCCCTGCTCGCGCTGGGCCCCCGGGCCCAGGCGGCACCCCGAGGTGGGCTGCTGGTGGTGGTGCTGGACCAGGTCAACTGGGCGCAGATCAGAGCCGCCGACGCCCCCCACCTGCACTGGCTGATGCGCACCGGCGCGGTCGGGCTCATGAATACCCGCAAGCCCCGCGAACCGAAGTTCGTCCAGGCCTATCTCAACCTGGGCGCCGGCGCGGGTACCACCGTCACCGGCGACGGATTCCGAGTGGGATGGGGGGTGGACGCCGACAACCAGGGCCAGTTCCAGGTGCCGCCCGCGACCTGGCGGCGACTGATCCGCAACAATGCCCACGGCGGGGGCCAGGGCCGGCTGGGGCTGCTGGGCGACACCCTGCGCGAGCACGGACGGCATATCCTCGTCCTGGCTTACGCCGAGGAGGGACGCCGCTTTGCCCCCGGCACCGGCAGCGCGCCCTTCCTGGACGGCGGCGGCAGGGTGCCGGGCGGCCACGTGTGGGCCGAGGACGCTGACTTCTGGGCCCAGGCGTCGCGGGAGTACCTCCTCAAGGAGGACCTGGTGGTGCTGCTGTGTACTGGCGAGGCGGTGCCCTATCGGCCCCACCCGCTGTCCCTGGATACCAGCCGGCCAGTGCTGGAGCGCATCGCCGAGGCCGACTACCTGCTCGGGCGCTTCCTACGGGGTGCCCTCGACCTGCGCCGGGACCGGGTCCTGGTGGTGAGTGCGGCGACCCCAGACTACCGCCGGGAGGACGAGCACTCTCCGGCCTGGGCGGTCGCCGCGGGCGCGGGCATTCGGCCCGGCCTGCTCACCAGCGCCAGCACTCGCCGGGTCGGCCTGGTCTCCAACACCGACTTTGCGCCCAGCGTGCTGACCTGGCTGGAGATCCCGGTGCCCGCCCAGATGACAGGCCACCCCTGGCAGGTTGCGCCGGGCGGGCCGGCCGACCTCGACCGCTTCAATCGGCAGGCGGTGATCACCTGGCGCATCCGCTACCCGTTGGCCCGGACCTTTGCCCTCTGTGAAGGCGTGGTAGTGTGGATTCTGCTGGGGGCGCTCCTCTTTGCTCCCCGCTTCGTCACCCGACGCGGGCGAGTGCTGCGGGCGATGGCTCTCTTTGGAGTGGCGCAGCCCCTGGTCTTACTGGCGATGGGGCCCTGGCCGCTACCGGTAGCCTGGCAGGCAGTGGGGGTGCTTTGGCTGGGGTCGGGCCTCCTCGCCGGACTGGCCTTGCTGCTACCAATGCCGGCCGCGGTGGGCACGCTGGCCGCCACCACTGCAGCCGCAGTGGTGGCCGATACCCTGGCCGGGAGCCCGTGCATGCGCACGGCCGTGACCAGTTACGACCCCATCATGGGGAGTCGGTTCTACGGCATGGGCAACGAGTTCATGGCGGTCATGGTAATGTCGGCAGTGCTGGCCTCGGGCTTCCTGCGGGGCGGGCGGGGGCTGCCCGCGCGCGCAGTGGGAGGGCTGGCGGTGGTGGCGGTGGTGGTGACCGGCCTGTCTCGGGCGGGCGCCAACTTCGGGGGCGCGCTCACGGCCGCTGTCGGATTGGGGACGGCGGCCCTGGTGCTGGCCGAGGGGGCACCCCGGCGCCGACACTTGGCCTGGCTGGCCGGCATCCTGGTGGCCGCCGCAGCGCTGGTGCTGGGGCTGGAGGCTTTGCAGGGACCCCTGCAAAGCCATATCGGGCAGATGGCCGGCGTCGTGCAACGCGACGGGTGGGAACCGGCGCTGGCCGCACTGCGGCGCAAGGCGGAGATGAACTGGCGGCTGCTCTTTTTCAGCCGCTGGACGCTCTACCCGCTGACGGTGACCGCGCTGGTGGCCTGGGAGTCGTGCCGGCCACACTTCATGGCAGGCGCCTTCGCCAAGTGGCCGGGGGTGCGGGCGGCGGCGGCGAGCGCGGCCGCCGCGGTGGTGGCGACGATGCTCTTCAACGATTCGGGCTTTGCCGCCGGCAGCATGGCAGTGACGATGATGGCGACCGCTCTGCCGGGGGCCGTGGTGGCCGCCCGCGAGAAAGGCGCATGATGGGTACCATGCTGGGAGTGGACCTGGGTAGCAGGCGTATTGGCCTGGCGGTGAGCGAGCCGGCCGGGCTGGGACCGCGTCCGCTCTATGCCCTGGCCCGGGGGAGCAACGCCGCCGACATGGCCAAGATCGCCGAGATTGCCGCCGCCTACGCGGCGGATACCATCGTGGTGGGCTTGCCCGTGCGCATGGGCGGGGAGGAGGGTCCGGAGGCCGAGCGCGCCCGGCAGTTCGCGCGCGGGCTGGCCAAGCGTACGCAGGCCCGGGTGGTGACCTGGGACGAGCGACTGACAACCGCTGAGGCTGAGGAAGCGCTGCTCGCGGCCGACGTGGGCCGCCGGAAGCGCCGGGAGTTGGTGGATGCCCTGGCTGCGGCGGCTATTCTGCGCAGTTACCTCGCGGCACGCGGCAAAGGCGGTGAGGGGTGATGCGCCGCCTGCGCGTGAGCCTCTGCCTGGTCTTCCTCGCCCTCGCGGCCTGGCTGTTCTGGCTACTCGCCCTCCCGGCCCCCACCTTCACCCGACCGGCACGGGTGACCGTGGCGCCAGGTGAGAGCGCTCGGGAGGTGGGCGCGCGCCTCGCGCGCCATGGCATCGTGCACAGCCAGACTGCCTTCCGGCTGGCCGTGCGCCTTTTCTGCGACTGGCGCCGGGTCAAGGCCGGCACCTACCGGTTGCCCCCGTATTCCAGCGCGGCCTCCATAGCAGACCTGCTCGCTTCCGGGCATCTGGAGCGCGTGCGCATAGTGATCCCCGAGGGCTGGACGGTCGAGTTGATCGCCGCCCGGCTGGCCGCACAGGGCATGGGCGACGGCTCGCCGCTCGGCCTGGCGGACGTTCCCGATTACCCGCCCGGCTTGCCGCAGCCTCCCGATGGGCGGCTGGAAGGGTATCTCTTCCCCGACACCTACTTCGTGGAGATGGCGCCGGAGGGGCGGAGCGCACTGGTTGGCATGATGCTGGACCGCCTGGACCAGGTGGTCTGGCGCGGGCTGCTGGGCGGTCGGGAGCCCGCGGGACTTACCTTTCACCAACTGCTGACCCTGGCCTCGCTGGTCGAGGGCGAGGCGAAACTGGACCGGGAGCGCCCGCTCATCGCGGGCGTGCTCACCAACCGGCTGCGCCGGGGGCAGCGGCTCGAGTGCGATGCCACTATCCTCTACGCCCTGGGCCTGCGGGCGCAGCGGGTGACGCATAGTGACTTGGCCGTGGATTCCCCCTACAATACCTACCGCTATGCCGGCCTGCCGCCGGGACCAATCAACAATCCCGGCCTGGCCAGCATCCGGGCGGCACTGCACCCGGCGGCGGTACCCTATTACTACTACGTGGCGAGGGCAGACGGCAGCCATGTTTTCAGCCGCACCTACCAGGAACACCTGGCAGCCGTGCGCAGGTCTCGGGGGCAGTAGATGGCGGTGAGCGTGCCCAGGCGTACCCAACCAGCCCACCCCCCCTCCCTGTGGTGGGGCGTGCTCGCGTTGCTGGCTATGCCCCTGATCTTCGCCGCCATGCTCTACCTGGGCGCCTGGTATTGGTCGGCCACCATGCCCGCCGAAGTACAGGTGCCAAGCGTGCTCAACCTGGACGAACAGGCGGCCATGACCGTGCTCGCAGAGCGCGGCCTGCGCCCCCGGGTAGCCGCCCGGCGCTATGACGAGAAGCATCCCGCGGGCAAGGTGCTGGAGGTGGTCCCGCCGGTCAACCGTACCGTCAAGCAGGGCCGGCCGGTGGCCTTGGTGATCAGCAAGGGGTCGCGTTGGACAACCGTGCCAAACCTACAAGAAATGTCGCTGGAGCAGGCCAGGAAACTGCTGGTGGGCGCGCAATTGCGACTGGCGCGCGTGGCCGAGGAATATAACGAGAAGGTCCCGGCCGGCTACACTATCAGCCAGCGCCCCCAGGCCGGGCGGCGCATCGAGCGCGACAGCGCAGTCGAGGTGACGGTAAGCAAGGGCCCCAAGCCGGTCGCGCCCCCGCCCTCCGCGGACGATGAAACGGGCGACGTCAAGTACGCTCAGGTAGAGGTGAACGTGCCGCCCGGCGAGTTCCGTCACGAGGTGGTGATCACCGTGGAGGACGACGGGGGGGTGCGGGAGGTCTACCGGGAGTGGAAGGACCCGGGCACCCATCTCACCACCACGGTGCAGGGGACGGGCGAGGTCACGGTCAGGGTGCTGATTGATGGCCAGGTGGTGCAGGAGCAGACCTTGTAGGAGGCGGCATGGCGCAAGCGCTGACGGAGGGCGTGGTCGAAACGAACCTGGCCAACGGGCTGCGGGTGCTCACCAAGGAGGTGCACACCGCCCCCCTGGTCACTTGCTGGGCGTGGTACCGGGTGGGGTCGCGCAACGAGTCGCCCGGCATTACCGGTATCTCCCACTGGGTCGAGCACATGCTCTTCAAGGGCACGCAGACCCTGGGCAAGGGGGAAATCTTCAAGCAGGTGACCAAGCGCGGCGGTTACCTCAACGGCTTCACCTCCGAGGAGAACACCACCTACTTTGAGACCCTGCCTGCGGTGGACCTCGAACTGGGCCTGCGCATCGAGTCTGACCGCATGGTCAACGCCACCTTCGACCCCGCCGAGGTGGCCAGCGAGCGCACGGTGATCATCTCCGAGCGCCAGGGGGCCGAGAACAGTCCTGCCTTTCACCTCAACGAGGAGGTGGTGGCGGCCGCCTTCCGCGCCCACTCCTACCGCTTCCCGGTGATCGGATACATGTCGGACCTGGAGAGCATGACCCGGGAAGACCTGTATGCATACTACCGCCGCTATTACGGCCCCAATAACTGCACCTTGGTCCTGGTAGGCGATTTTGCGGCCGAGCCCACGCTGCGCCTGGTCGACCGCTATTTTGGGGGCATCGAAGGGCAGGTAAGCCCGCCCCCGGTGCGCACCGTGGAGCCCCCCCAGCAGGGAGAGCGGCGGGTGCTGCTGCGCCGGCCTGGCCCCGCCGTGTACGTCATGGCCTGCTACCACACCCCACCTGCCGGGCACGAGGATATGTATGCCTTCACCCTGCTCGACGCCCTGCTCAGCGGGGCGAAGCCCTACGGTTGGGCAGGCGGGCTGTCGCTGGGTAAGAGCGCTCGGCTCTATCGCGCCCTGGTGGCCACCGGGCTGGCCAGCAGCGCCAGCAGCCAACTGGACCTGGGCCAGGACCCCAAGGCCTTCTTCCTCTTTGCCACCGCCCAGGACGGAGTGGCCCCCGAGCGGGTGGAGGCGGCTTTGCTGGAGCAGGTGACTCGCCTGCAGCAGGAGCCACCAGCCGCCGTCGAGATGGAGAAGGCCCTGCGCCAGGCTCGCGCCCAACTGGCCTATGCTACCGACGGCGTGACCGGCCAGGGCATGCTGCTCGGCATGTACGAGATTCTGGCCGGCTGGCAATGGCTAGAGAATGTGGTCGAGCGCCTGGAGGCAGTGACCCCGACCCAGGTGCAGGAGGTGGCTCAGCGCTACCTGTCGGCCGACAACCGCACCGTAGGCATCTTCCTGCCCACTGCCCCTGCCGGCGCCACGGAGCCCCCGGCGCATGTAGCCTGGCGGCCGGGCCAGCAACGCTTCTTCCATTCGGGCTGGGCCGGGCCGCGGGCGTCCGGCAACTTGCCCTTTTTTCATCGCCGCTCGCTTACCAACGGGGCAGTGCTGCTGGTGCACGAGAAGCCGGGCAGCCCCTCGGTCAGCGTCAAAGCCAGTCTCAAGGCAGGGTCCGCGTTTGAGGAGGAGCACCAGGCGGGACTCGCCCGGCTGACCGCCCGCATGCTCGAGCGTGGCACCTCCCGGGCAGGCTTCGCCGAGATCTCGGAGCGACTGGAATCCATCGGCGCCCAGATCGCGGCTGGCTCCAGCCGGGAGACCGCCGACTTCGACGGCAAGGCCCTCAGCGCCGATCTCGGGGTGCTGCTGGAGACGATGGCCGACATGTGGCGCTCCCCCACCTTCCCCGCCGACCAACTGGAATTGCTGCGCGGGGAAATGGCCACCGCCCTCAAGCAGGAGTTGGATGACACCCGGGCCCGGGCCGAGCGCACCGTGCGCGGGCTGATCTACCAGCCGGGCCACCCCTACCGGCGCATGCCCACCGGGCGCCCGGAAACCCTGGCCGCCCTGACCCGGGAACAGGTGGCGGCTTTCCACGGCCGTTACTACCACCCGGGTTCGCTGATCTTGGTAGTGGCGGGGGACGTGGAGGTAGACCGGGTGCTCGAGGTGGCCGAGCAGGCCATCGGGCGCTGGCGCCCCACCACCGAGCCCCCCACGCTCAATCTCCCCCGGGTGGAGGCCCAGCCCTACCAGCGGGAGGACGTGGTGCTGCCCCATAAGACCCAGTGCGACATCGCCGTGGCCTACCCCGCGATCAGCCGTCCCGACCCCGACTATGCCGCCCTGGACATGGCCAATCTCGTGGTGGGGCGGCTGGGCCTGATGGGGCGGCTGGGGGAGAACGTGCGCGACCGCCAGGGTCTCGCTTACTACGCCATGGCGCGGCTGGAATCAGGCCTGGGGCGCGCCCCCTGGGTCATCCAGGCCGGCGTCAACCCCGCCAACGTGGAGCGCGCGATCGACAGCATCATGGAGGAGATGCGCCGCATCCGGCAGGAGGCGGTGAGCGAGGCTGAACTGACCGATGCCAAGGCCAACCAGATTGGCGGCCTGGCCCTGCGCCTGGAGACCGCGGACGGCGTCGCTGCCATCGGGCTGGCGATCGAATATTACGGTTTGGGTATAGATTACCTGGAGCGCTTCATCGCGCGGGTGCAGCAAATGACCGCCGACGAGATACTGGCGGCCGCCCAGCGCCACCTGGACCCCGACCACTACGGCCTGGCCGTGGTGGGACCCCGGGCCAGCGGCGCCCAGTAACCCTAAGGCAGGAATCCCGCAACTCCATGCCCTCGCACTACAGAATTGGCATTGACGTGGGCGGCACGTTCACCCACGCGGTCGCCATCGACAATCAGACCTTTGCCCTGAGCGCACAGGTGAAAGTGCCCACTACGCACACCGCCCGGGAGGGAGTGGCGCAGGGGGTGGCCCAGGCCCTGCGCGCCTTGCTGACGGAGGCGAGCATCGCCCCCCAGCAGGTGGTGTTCATCGCCCACTCCACCACCCAGGCCACCAATGCCCTGCTCGAGGGAGACGTGGCCCCCGTGGGCATCGTCGCCATGGGCAGCGGTATTGAGGGTGCCCGCGCCAAGCGCGAGACCGACATCGGCCGCCTGGAATTGGCCCCAGGACGCTACCTGGAGACCTGGCACACCTTCCTCGACAGCGCACGCCTGGATGCCACCAGGGTGGAGACTGCAATCAAGGGCCTGCTCGCCCAGGGGGCCCGGGCCATCGTGGCTGCCGAGGCCTTCTCGGTAGACGACCCCGCGCACGAGCGCCTGGTTATGGAGGTGGCCGGGGGGCTGGGGGCGCCCTGCACCGGCACCCATGAGGTCTCCGGCCTTTACGGCCTGCGGGTACGCACCCGTACCGCGGTGGTCAACGCCAGCATCCTCCCGCGCATGCTCGAAGTGGCCCAGATGACCGAGCGCGCGGTGGCCGAAGCGGGCATCGCCGCCCCCCTCATGGTCATGCGCAGCGACGGCGGGGTAATGACCGCCGCCGAAATGCGGCGGCGGCCCATCCTCACCATCCTCTCCGGACCGGCAGCCGGGGTGGCGGCGGCGCTGATGCACGCGCGGGTGTGCGACGGCATCTTCCTCGAGGTGGGCGGCACCAGCACTGACATCTCGCTCATCCACCACGGCCAGGCGGCGGTGCGCTCGGCCGAGGTGGGAGGACACCGGCTTTACCTGCGCACGGTTGACGTGCGTACCATCGGGGTGGCCGGGGGCTCCATGCCTCGGGGCACCCCTGAGCGCGTGCAGGCGGTGGGCCCGCGTAGCGCCCACCTGGCGGGGCTCGATTACGCCGCCTTTGCCGACGCCGGCCGGCTGGAGGGGGCGCACGCCATCCAGATCGCCCCCCGGGAAGGGGACCCCGCGGACTACCTGTGCCTGGAGTCCCCCGCCGGGCGCACCGGGCTGACCCTCACCGACGCCGCCAACGCCGCGGGCAGCGTGCCGGCCGGCGACTATGCCGAGGGCAACCGGGAGCAGGCGACCCGGGCCTTCGCCGCCGCGGGCGGTCCGGAGATGCCCCAGCAGATGCTGCACCTCGCCGGCGCCGCCGCGGCCAAGACCGTGGAAGGGCTGCTGACCGAGTACAAACTGGAACGCAGCGCCACGGTGCTCGTGGGCGGCGGCGGCGGGGCTGGAGCCCTGGTGCCCGAGGTGGCGCGGCGGCTGGCCTTGCCTTATCGTATCGCCGAGCACAACGCCGTCATCTCCGCGATCGGGGTGGCCCTGGCCCTGGTGCGGGAGACGGTGGAGCGTACCATCCCCAACCCCGGGCGCGATGACCTGCTCCGCCTGCGCCGCGAGGCCGAGGAGGCGGTCGTGCGGGCGGGGGCCGCCCCCGCCACGGTCGAGGTGCAGGTGGAGATCGAGGCCCAGCAGAATATAGTGCGCGCTATCGCCACTGGGGCCACCGAGTTGCGTGCCCGGGACCTGGCGCAGCGTGTGGTTGACGAGGCCACCCGCCGTCAGTCTGCCGCCTGCTCGCTCGGGTTGGACCCCGCCCAGGTGCAGGCCTGCGGCAGCACCGGTCGCCTGGCCGCCTATGCCGGGCGCTGGGAACACCGGCGCCTGCTCGGGCTGCTACGCGAGCGTGGGCAGGCCGTGCGCCTGGTGGACGACGAAGGTATCGTGCGCCTGGCCCTGGGCAATGCCGAGGTGGCCGAGTGCCCGGCAGGCGAGGCCGGCACCACCCTGGAGCGGCTGCTGGAGCGGCTGAGCGATTACGGCGATGCCGGGCGACGGCTGCCGTCCGTCTTCCTGGCGGCGGGCGCCCACGTGATTAACCTATCCGGCCTGGTCACCGCGGAGCAGGTGCTCTCGCTGGCCCAGGCCGAGTTGAGCCAGTTGCCCCCCGACCAGCCGGTGCTGTTGCTGGCGGGCAGGCCCTGATCCCCGTCGTATGGGAGTGCAAGATGCCAAGTCAACCCGAACGTTACCATCTCTCTCGCGAGGAGTGGGCGGCGTTGGAGCCCGAGTTGGCCCGCGCGGAGCGGCACGCGGTGGATGAGTTCTTTGCCGAGAACCCCACCCTGAGCGACGGCAAAACCACCCCTGGCGTCCTGCTCCTGCAGCGGCTGCTGGATGCTGGGGACGAGCGCGCGGTATCGCTCTTTCGCGCCATGGAGATGCTGCACCACGAATTGAGCCGGCACGGCTACGCGGCGGCCTATCGCCTGGGACAGGAGTCCGGCGAGGGCTGCTGCGGGTGTGAGTAAGGAGGCCGGCATGCGCGCCACCCGCCTATTCTTCCCCACCCTGCGCGAGGTGCCCGCGGACGCGGAACTGGTAAGCCACCAGCTGCTCTTGCGCGGTGGCTTCATCCGCCGACTGGCGGCAGGGGTCTACTCCTTCCTGCCGCTGGGCTGGCGCGTGCTGCACAAGGTCGAGCAGATCGTGCGGGAGGAGATGGACCGGGCGGGCGCCCAGGAACTCCTGCTACCCACCCTGCACCCGGTGGAGTTATGGGCGCAGAGCGGGCGCAGCGAGACCTGGGGACCCGAACTCATCCGGGTTTCCGACCGCGCTGAGCGGGAGTATTGCCTGGGCGCCACCCACGAGGAGGTGATGACCGACCTCGTGCGCGCCGAGGTGCGCTCGTACCGCGAACTGCCGCTCATGCTCTACCAGATCCAGACCAAGTTTCGCGACGAACCGCGGCCGCGCGGCGGGCTGATCCGGGGGCGTGAGTTTGTGATGAAGGACGCCTATTCCTTCGACCGCGACTACGCCGGGCTGGACGAGTCATTCCGCAAGATGGACGAGGCCTACACCCGTACCTTTCGCCGCCTGGGCTTGACCGTGCGGGCGGTGGAGGCCGAGGCCGCGAGCATGGGCGGCACGGAGGCCAAGGAATTTGTACTCCCCTCCGAGGTCGGCGAGGGGCGGTTCTTCTCCTGCCCTTCCTGCGGCTACGCCGCTAGCGAGGAGAAGGCCGACTACCGCCTGCCAGAAGCCAGACCCGACGAGGAGCCCCAACCGCTCAAGCGGGTGGAGACTCCGGGCATGCGCACTATCGAGCAGGTCAGCGGCTTCCTCGGAGTCTCCGCCGACCGGCTGGTGAAGACCCTGATCTACGAGGGCGAGGGCCAGGTGGTGGCGGCGCTGGTGCGCGGCGACCGCGACCTGAACGAGGCGAAACTCAAGGCTGCCACCGGCATTCGCACTCTGGCCCTGGCCTCCGAGGACACCATCCGCCGGGTGACCGGCGCGCCGGTGGGGTTCGCGGGGCCGGTCGGCCTCCGGGGCGTCACCCTCATCGCCGACGAGGAGGTGCGCCTGCTTTCCAACTTCGTTACCGGGGGCAACGAGGCCGACCTGCACCTGGTCAACGTGAACCGTGACCGCGACTTCACGGTGGCGCGCTGGGAGCACCTGCGCTTTGCGGTGGCCGGCGACCTGTGCCCCAACTGCGCGGGCACCCTCAGCGAGCAGGCGGCCATTGAACTTGGCCACATCTTCAAACTGGGCACCTACTACAGCGCCTCCATGGGTGCCAACTTCAAGGACGAGGACGGGCGAGAGAAGCCCATCGTGATGGGCTCCTATGGCATCGGCGCCAGCCGCATCGTGGCCGCCGCAGTGGAGCAGGGGCATGACCAGAACGGCATCATCTGGCCGTTGCCCATCGCCCCCTACCAGGTGGTGGTGGTGGTGATCAACATGACCGACCCCGCCCAGGCCTCGCTGGCCGAGGAGATTTACCAGGGGCTTGGCCGGGCCGGGGTGGAAGTGCTCCTTGATGACAGGGACGAGCGCCCTGGAGTAAAATTCAAAGATGTGGACCTGGTCGGCATCCCACTGCACGTCGTCGTGGGCAAGCGCGCCGGGGAGGGGCAGGTGGAGGTGCGCCGGAGGGGGGTCGAGGGGGCCGAGTTGATTCCCGCCGCCCAGGCCGTGACCTGGGCCCAGGAGACCATTTCCGCAGAGTTGGAGCGACTGGCGTGAACGCCGAACTGTCATACTTGGCCAGTATTATCGGCAAGCTGCTGCTCGCCGGCATCCTGGGCGGCGCTATTGGCTGGGAGCGGGAAAGCCTGGACCGCCCGGCCGGCTTCCGCACGCACGTGCTGGTGTGCGTGGGCGCCACCGTGTATATGGTGGTCTCGCAGTCGTTTGACCGCGGTGACCCCGGGCGCATCGCCGCCCAGGTGGCCAGCGGCATGGGCTTCCTGGGCGCGGGCACCATCCTCCGCCACGGCAGCATCGTGCGCGGCCTCACCACCGCCGCCACCCTGTGGACCGTCGCCGGCATCGGATTGGCGGTCGGCCGGGGCGGCGACATGCTGGTGATCGCCGCCCTGGCCACCCTGATCGTCTTCCTCACCCTCACCACGCTCTCCCGCGTGGAAAAGACAGTGATGAGCAAGCGGCAGTATCGTCTGCTGCTTATGCGCGCCGCCAACGCCCGCACCGTCATCCCCAAGGTGCAGCAGGTGCTCACCAAGATGGGCATCAATACCCGCTCGGTGGAGGTAGTCGCTCCCCCCGACGAGTCCGGCGAGCAGGGTTTGCGCATCACCGTGCGCATCCCCCCCGGCGTCACCTGCGAAGCCGTCAACGCCGCCCTGCTCGAAGTCGAGGGCCTCACCTTCCTGCAGTGGGAGTAGGGCCTCCCAGGGAGTGCGTTGGCCCCCGCGCCCACCCAAGCCGCACAACTGCCCCTCGCAGGGCTGCCCCAAACGTCGCTGGCGTCTGGTAGCCAGCCTGGAATAGAAGCGGCCCAGCAACTGCCCTGCCGCACCTCATCGCCACGTTGAGCCCAGCGAGTTTTCGAGGTTCCCGGTGCCGCCTCTGGCTGGTCGAGGACTTGCAGAAGACGGCCTTGCGGGTGCACGCAGTCCACCCCAGGGGGCGCCCGGTGTGGCGGTGGTTTGATAAGCCGTGGGGGTGGTGTTATACTTTTTCGGCCTATCTACCGGGCAAAGGAGTGCTCATGAGAAGCCGCACTGCAATCGCCCTGCTCATCGTCCTGGCCGCCACCTCCCTGGCTTTCGGCGCCACCACTTTCGAGGAGGGGGTGCTGGCCTTCAACCGCGCCGATTTCACGGGCGCCGTCGCCAAGTTCGAGCAGGCGGCCAAGGAACTGCCCCGCGAGAGCGCGGTCTGGGCCTGGCTGGGCACCGCCTATCTGCGCCTGGGCCGCCTGGACGACGCCATCAACGCCCTCAACCGGGCCGCCGAGTTGGACCCTAACGCCGCCGAGGTACACAACAACCTGGGTAACGCTTATCTGGCCAAGGGAGACACCGGGCAGGCCATGGCCTGCTACAAGAAGGCCCTGGCAGTGCGCCCGGGCTATGCCGACGCATACTACAACCTGGCCAATGCCTGCCTCGCGCGCAATGACCTGGAGGGGGCCATCGCCGGCTACCAGGCCGCCATCAAGGCCGTATCGGATAACGCCTCCGCCTACCACAACCTGGGGGTCGCACTGCAGCGCAAGGGGGATAACGCCCCTGCCATTGCCGCCTACCGGCAGGCCGTGAAACTGGCGCCCAAGGACCCGCTGTTTGCGCTGAACCTGGGCATGCTCGCCCGCAACATGGGCAAGTATGACGAGGCCCTGGCGATGCTCACCAAGGCCACTGATCTCGACCCCAAGAACCCCACCGCCTGGCTGCACCTGGGGCTGTCCTTCTTTGCCAAGGGGCGTTTCGCCGAGGCCGAGGGCGCCTTCGCCAAGGCCGTCGCCCTGAAGCCCGACGACTACCTGGCGCACTACAACCTGGCGCTGAGCCTGGCCCGGGAGGGCAAGACCGAGGCAGCCATGGCGGAGTACCAGGCCGCGCTCAAAATCCGCCCGGGGGACGCGGGGGCGCTGACCAACCTGGGCTGCGCTTATCTGGCGCAGAACAAGGTGGACCTGGCCATCGAGCAGTTCCGGGCGGCCATCGCCAGCAGCGGCACCTTTGCCATGCCCCGCAAGAACCTGGCCATCGCCTATGCCATGCAGGGTAAGAAGGACGAGGCACTCAAGGAGTGGGAGGAACTGGTCAAGATAACCCCCCAGGACCCGGAGGTGCTGCAGCAACTCGCACACACCTACTTCCAGCAGAACCGCCTGGAGGAGGCCAAGGGAATCTACCAACGGGTGCTGGCGGTCGCCCCCAACGACCTGGTGGCGCTGAATAACCTGGGCCTGATCTGCGAGCGCCAGCAAGACTTAGCCGGTGCCGCAGCACGCTATCAGCAGGCGCTCAAGGTTGACCCGAACTACGCCCCGGCCCACAATAACCTGGGGATCGTGTACGAGCGCCAGGGCAAGGTGCAGGAGGCCATCGCCGAGTATCGCAAGGCGCTGGCACTGCAGCCCGACTACGCGCATGCCAGGCAGAATCTCGATCGGCTGCTGGCCGGGCGCAAGTCCGCTCCCGCGCCGGCCAAGCCCGCGGCTTCCTGACGCCATGAGCACGCTGCCGGTCGCCATCTTTGCCCCGGTCCACAAGCAACGGCCGGTGCGCGCCGCCCGCAAGTTGGTCGAAGCATTGCAGCAGCAAGGGGTGCCGGTGCGCCTGCGCCGGGACCTGGCGGCCTCCCTGCGCCAGCCGGCCCTGGGGTGTGACGACGCCGACATCGCCAAGGGCGCCCGCTTCGTGCTCAGCCTGGGCGGTGATGGCACCACCCTGGCCGCCGCCCGTGCGGCCGCCCCGGTGGGGACCCCGGTGCTGGGGGTAAACACGGGCGGCTTTGGTTTCCTTACCGAACTGGGTTACGCCGACCTCTACGGCGCGCTGCCCGGGCTGCTGGCGGGCCGTTATGAGGTGCATGAGCGCATGATGCTCGAGGCCGCGCTGATCCGGGGCGGGCGGGAGACCCGGGTGCTGCATGGGCTGAACGACCTGGTGATCACCAAGGGCGCCTTTTCTCGGCTGGTGCGGCTGTCAACTGTGGTGGACGGCCAGGAGTTGGCCACCTTCCCTGCGGACGGCATCATAGTCTGCACGCCGGCCGGGTCCACGGCCTATTCGCTCTCCGCAGGCGGGCCGCTGGTGGCCCCGGAGGTGCGAGTGCTGCTGGTGGTGCCCATCTGCCCGCACACGCTGTCGGTACGCCCGCTGGTGCTGCCCGGGGAGTGCACGGTGGAGATAGCGACGGGGCTCTTCCAGAGCGACCAGCAGGTAGCGGCTACGCTGGACGGCCAGATCGGCATCCCGCTGGAGCCGGGCGACCGGGTCCGCGTGCGCCAGGCACCCTTTGCCGCCCGCATGGTGGCGGTGGGGGGACCCGGCTTCTATCAGAAACTCCGCACCAAGTTGCGCTGGGGTGGGGAGGGGTGATCCCCCATGCTGGTGGAGCTGCAGATCAGGGACTTTGCGCTGGTGGCCGAGGCCACCGTGCGCTTCGGCGCTGGCTTCACTGTGCTCACCGGGGAGACCGGGGCCGGCAAGTCTATCCTGGTTGACGCCATAGACATGCTGCTCGGGGAGCGGGCGGGCGCCGACGTAGTGCGTGCCGGGGCCCCTCGCGCCACCCTGGGTGCCGTTTTCGATATCGCCTCCCTGCCCCACGTGCGCGCCCTCCTGGCCGACCTGGGCCTGGATCCCGAGCCGGACGGATTGCTACATATCTCCCGCGAGATCACCCCCGAGGGGCGCAACCCCTGCCGCGTCAACGGCCGTCCTGCTCCCCTCAGTGCCGTGCGGGCGCTGGGTGAGCGACTGGTTGACCTGCACGGCCAGCACGAGCACCAGGCCCTGCTGCGGGTGGAGCGCCATCAGGAGTACCTGGACCGCTTCGGCGGGCCGGAGCACCTGGCGCTGCTGGCCGAGGTGGGCAAGCATTATGCCCGCTGGCGCGATCTGCGCGCCCGGCTCGCGGATATGCAGCAAGAGGAGGGGGCGCGCTTGCGGGAACTGGACCTGCTCCGCTTCCAGGTTGAGGAGATTCGGCAGGCCGACCCCCAGCCGGGTGAGGACGAGGCGCTGGCGGCTGAGGTCAACCGGCTGGCCAATGCCGAGCGCCTGGCAGCAGCGGTGGATGAGGCCTATGCTGCGCTATACGAGGGCCCGGCCGAGGGGATGACCGCAGTGGACCTGGCGGGGGCTGCATGCAGCCGGCTCGCCGCCGCCGCGGGGATGGACCCCCACCTGGGCGCGCTGGCGGAGATGGTGTCCCAGGCCACTGACACCATCCGCGAGGCCGCCCGGGAGTTGGCCTCGTACCGCGACGAGTTGGTCTTTGACCCCGCCCGGCTGGACGCCGCCCAGCGCCGGCTGCATGCCCTGGAGGACCTCAAGCGCAAATATGGCGGTAGCCTGGAGGCCGTCGCCGCTTATCGCGAACAGCAGGAGGCGGCACTCGCGGCCTGGGAGGGAAGGGACGAACTGGTGGCTGACCTCACCCGGCAACTGGGTGAGGTCGAGGGCGATCTGGGCCGCGCCTGCGCCGCTCTCAGCGCGGCCCGCCGCCAGTTGGCAGAGCAGATCTCCGGGCGAGTGGCGGCCGAACTGGCGGAGTTGTCCATGCCCGCGGCCCAGTTCCAGGTGCGCCTGGAGTCCAGCCAGGACGCCGAGGGGGTGGAGGTCGCGGGGCGGCGACTCGCGGTGAGCGCGACCGGGACTGACCGGGTGGAGTTCCTCTTCTCGGCCAATCCCGGGGAGGCACCGCGCCCGCTGGCGCGCATCGCCTCCGGCGGAGAGATCAGCCGGGTGATGCTGGCCCTGAAATCGGCGTTGGCGGAGGCGGACCCCGTGCCCACGCTCGTCTTTGACGAGATTGACAGCGGCATTGGTGGGCGCACCGCGGAGGCGGTGGGAGCCCGCCTGCAGGGCCTGGGCCGGCGCGCCCAGGTGGTGTGCGTGACCCACCTGGCGCAGATCGCCTATCGCGCCTCCCACCACTTGGCGGTGGACAAGCAGGAAGCAGCCGGGCGCACGGTGGTGCAGGTGGCAGAGTTGCGCGGCGAAGCCCGGGTGGGGGAACTGGCGCGGATGCAGGCGGGGGCGCAGGTGACCCCTGCAGTGCTGGAGCATATCCGGCAGATGCTGGGGGCGGCCACATGAAGCGGGTACGCGGGATGGCGCGGGTGGACCGCCGCACCAAGAACCTATGCAGCCGGGCCCTGCCCGGTGACGTGGCCATCATCTGCCACCGCGATGTGGATGGACCTGCCGCTCAGGCACTGGTGGCGCGCGGGGTGGGGGCGGTGGTGAATGCCGACCGTTCCATATCTGGCCGCTATCCCAACCTCGGCCCCCAGATCCTGCTCGCACACGGCATCCCTATCCTTGATAACGTGGGCGCGGCGGTATTGGAGGAGGTGCGCGAAGGGGACGTGGTGGAGGTGGTGGGGGACGCGCTCTACCTTAGCGGGCGATTGGTAGCCAAGGGCGAGCCATTGACCGAGGAACTGCTTAGCGTCCGCCTATCCGAGGCGCGGCAGAACCTCTCTCGCGAACTGCGCTCGTTTGTCGAAAACACCCTCTCGCTGGTGCAGGCCGAGCAAGGCCTGCTCTTCGAGCCCAGCCGCATCCCCGAACTGAAAACCATGTTCCAGGGGAGGCACGCGTTGGTGGTGGTGCGAGGGGAGGGATGCCGGGACGACCTGCATGCGATTGCCTCCTACGTGCGGGAGATGCGCCCGGTGCTGATCGCGGTGGACGGGGGGGCCGACGTGCTGCTGGAGTTCGGCTTTACCCCGGACCTGATCATCGGGGACATGGACAGCGTGAGCGACCGCGCCCTGCGCTCCGGGGCGGAACTGGTGGTGCATGCCTATCCCGACGGGCGCTGCCCGGGGCTCAGCCGGCTGGAGAGCATGGGGCTGCAGGCGGCCGTCTTCCCCTCCATCGGTACCAGTGAGGACATCGCCCTGCTGCTGGCCTATGAGAAGGGGGCAGATCTGATCACCGCGGTGGGCACCCACACCAGCCTGGTTGATTTCCTGGAAAAGGCCCGAGGGGGCATGGCCAGCACCTTCCTGGTGCGGCTACGCGTGGGGTCGGCGCTGGTGGACGCCAAGGGGGTAAGTCGGCTTTACCGGCAGGCGATATCGCCCATCTACCTGGTCTACCTGCTGGCTACCATGATTGCCATCCTGGGGGTTATACTGTGGACGTCGCCCCAGGTAAGGGCCTACCTGATGCAGTTCTGGCTGCTGCGCCTGCGCCCGCTGTTCTGAGCCGGGGAGGAAGAGGCTGTGCCGCTTGACTTTCGCTATCACCTGGTAAGTATCGTAGCCTTTTTTGGGGCGCTGCTGATCGGGGTGCTGGTCGGCATCGCCCTGGTGGGCGACCCCGACCTGGAAAAGCAGGTGCTGGCCTACACCGCGCTGGTCGAGGAGAAGGATGCCCGCCTGCAGCAGTTGGAGTCCCGGATGCGGGCCAGCCAGACCTTCGGCAAGGAACTGCTGCCGGAACTGATCCGCAACAAGTTGCTGGGCCGGCACCTGGCCATCATCACCAACTCCGACCACCGCCAGGACCCGATGGTCGAGCAACTCACCCCGCTTCTCGTGGGTGCCGGGGCCCGGGTGAACTCGGTCACTACCGTGCTCCTGCCTTTCGTCAACCTGGTTTCTCGGGACGCTGCCCCCATCTTGCAGGAGGCAGGCTATCCCATGCCGGTTGACCGCAATGTGCGCGCCCTGCTGGCAGGCAAGATGGCCAGCCACATCGCCCAGGGGCGGCCCGAGTTGTTGCAGCGGCTGCGCGCCCGCCGCCTGATCGAGGTGCAGGGCGATTACACGCAGCCAGCCGACTGCATCGTGCTGGTGGGGGGCTATCGCAATCGCGAACGCATGGCGGTGGAGGCGATTGACCTGCCCATGGTGCGGGCGCTGCAGGATATCGGGGTGCAGGTGGTGGCCTGCGAGGCCTCCGACGCCCCCATCTCCACCGTGCAATACTATCAGTCGCGGCGCATCTCCACTGTGGACGACGCCGACACTATCCCCGGCCAACTCGCGCTGGTGCTGGCCATCTCGGGGGTGGAGGGCGACTATGGGGTGAAGCCCACGGCTGACCACCTTCTGCCCCCCCGTAGCCAATGGTAGAGACCGTAGCAGCCCTCATCCCCGCCTACAACTGTGCCGACCGCATCGCCGCCACCGTGGCCGCAGCGCAGGCGCTGCCCGGCGTTGCCCAGGTACTCGTGGTGGACGACGGCTCGCAGGATGATACCACCGGCCAGGCTGCGCGCGCCGGGGCACGGGTGATCCGCCACCACCGCAATCGGGGCAAGGGCGCCGCCCTGCGCACCGGCGCCGCTCACCTGCCCGATTGCCGGGCGGTGCTGCTGATGGATGCCGACCTGGGGGAGAGCGCTACCGCCCTGCAGCCCCTGCTGGCCCCTGTGCTCGCGGGCAAGGCCCACATGACCATCGCCACCGTCACTCGTGCCCGGGGCGCGGGCGGCTTCGGGCTGGCGGTGCGCTCGGCCCGCCTCCTCATCCGCCTGCTCACTGGGCAAACCATGGCCACCCCGCTCTCCGGCCAGCGCTGCCTGAGCCGCGCCCTGGTGGATGAGATCCGCTTCGCCGACCGCTTTGCGGTGGAGGTGGCGCTGACGCTGGACGCCCTCCTCCTGGGGGCGACCGTGGTCGAGGTCCCTACCGCCTTTACCCACCGGGTCACCGGGTGGTCGCTCGGGCACGTGCGGCACCGGGCGCGGCAACTGTGCGACGTGTGGCGGGCGGCCCTGCCCCGGCTGCTATACCCTTTCGACGCCAGGGGACGGCCGGCGCCGACCCGGCGGGGAGTGATCTGCGCCCTGCTGCTGACCGCGGTGATGGCCGGGCTCATCCTGTTCACCGAGCACAGGTCTCCGGCGGGCGACCGGCTGCTGCCCAGCGTGGCAACGGCCGGGCCGTGGGTGCTCCTGGGGCTTGCCACCCTGGTGGCCGGCTGGTGGCTGAACCGGGGGCTGCGCCTGGGCAGGCTGAACTGGCAGCAGCGGGAGATTCCGGGGGCGATGGGGCTGGGGCTGCTGCTTTTCCTGGTCCTGCTGCCCGCTCTTGGGAGTTCGGCGCTGCCGCCGACTGCCCTGTGGCTGGCGCTGGGATTCGGTCTGCTCGGGCTGGGTGACGACCTGTGGGGCTCGCGCGCCCATGGAGGCTTCAAGGGGCACCTGGGGGCGCTGCGGCAGGGGCGAGTAACCACCGGCCTGGTCAAACTGGTGGGTGGCGCCGCCCTGGCCCTGGCGGCCGGATGGGCGCTCTCGGAAAGCCTGCTCCCGGCCCTGGTGGACGGCACCCTGATCGCCCTGGCCGCCAACTTCGTGAACCTACTCGACCTGCGGCCCGGGCGGGCGCTCAAGACCTGGCTGCTACTGGCGATCGGGCCGGCGCTTGCGGGCAGCACCGTGCGCCCACTACTGGCCGCGGTGGGAGTGTGGGCGCTGCTTTATGCCCCCCTCGATCTGGGAGCCAAGGCCATGCTGGGCGACACCGGGGCCAACGCCCTGGGCGCGCTGGCCGGGCTGGGTCTGGTGCTGGTGCTGCCCTTCTGGGGAAAGGTGGTGCTGATCGCGGTACTGCTGGGCCTGCACCTGCTCTCGGAGAAGCATTCCTTCTCCGCCGCGATCGAGCGCTTTGGCCCCTTGCGCGCCCTCGACCGCCTGGGACGCAGGGACCTGTAGCGGGGGCCGCCCGCCTCTTTCCCGGGCCCTCGCAGGGGCGGCCAGGACCACCGCTTTTAGGCTCGGGGGCTATCGAAGAAGATTTTTCTGGCCAGGAGGAGGAGTTTCGCGAGCAGGCGCGAACTTGCCCAGGGTGCCTTCGCCGAAGCCAAAATCGCACTCCTGGCG
>Ga0315298_1002645_pt1 | contig 29944 bp, 20 predicted proteins | sample WHS_1_MG_FD_203077 | JGI IMG/M metagenome (GOLD analysis project Ga0315298, IMG submission 203077) | Extremophilic microbial mat communities from Washburn Hot Springs, YNP, Wyoming, USA - WHS_1_MG | ecosystem: Environmental > Aquatic > Thermal springs > Hot (42-90C) | place: USA: Wyoming... | reverse complement strand
CTTTCGACGCCCCGCTCGGGCATGACGGTCTCCCTTCATGCCTGGGGCCTGCTACTCGGCGCACCGATGCTTACCGAGATGGGACTTGCACCCACTGGGAAAGCGCAGCGAGCAATGAACTTCCCCACCCCGGAATCCGAGGCCAGTCCGTTCATCACGTCACGACGCACCATGGCAGACATTATAGACATCGCTCGAATCGGGCAGGTGCGCTCAGCCGGCGGCACCGGCCGGCACGATGCGCGGAATCACCAGCGGGGTTCCAGGGTGCAAGGTGAAAAAGTCCGTGTGCGGATTGTACTGGCGCAGCAACCACGCCGGCAGATCGCTGAAGCGCCGCGTCAGCGTCCACAGTGAGTCGCCGCTGCGCGTGACGTACTTGCGCGTCCCATCGATCCGGTAGCGGGCAAAGTAGCTCTGTTCCAGCGCCTGATGGTAGGCGAGGCGCCGCGCCGTGAATTCCTGGGGCGTCACAGAATGAAAATCGAGTCGGATGCGCTCCCCGATGCGCACCGGCTGATGAAAGGTCAGGTGATTCAAACGACGCAGGTCCATGGCGCTGACGCCGAGCCACTGCGCGTAGTAGCCGAGCGACTCCGCCGGCGCCACGCGGATCGTGCCGTTCGCGGCCACCCGGTAGTTGGCCGGATCCACGCTGCGCGCCGCATCGGCTTCGGGCCCGAGCATCGGCCCGATGGCCTTGGCCTGGCGCGCCGAGACCGGCTGCGGGTCCGCAGCCGGTGCCGGCGGCGCGGCGTGCGTGACGGACTGGGCGACCGCCAAGGCCTTGGCGGCGGCAACCGGTGACGCCGCCGCCGGCAACGGCGCATGTACGGCCGTGACATTCGAGGCCAGCACAGCGGCGCTCGGTGCGCGGCCCGGCAGCTGCAGCGGCTCGCCGACCCGCAGGAGCGCATTCAGGGCAATGCCGTTGCGCTGCGCCAATGCGCGCGGACTGATGCCGTAATGCGCTGCAATCGCGCTGAGCGTATCGCCGGCGCGCACTCGGTAAACCGCGGCGAGCGCGCCGCTTGCGGCAGGCGCACTCGGGCCCGGTGCGCTCGAGGGCACCGTGGCCGCCAGGCGCAGCGGCTCACCGACGTGCAGCAGGGTAGTGAGCCCAATCCCGTTGCGCTGCGCCAAAGCAGCCGGGCTGATGCCGTACCGAGCCGCGATTGCGGTCAGGGTATCGCCCGGACGCACCCAATAGAGCGCCGTGCGCGCCCCGGGAGAGGCGCTCACGGGCGCTGCCTGGGCCACCACCTGCGCCGGCGGCCGCGAGGCGCCTGGCAGACGCAGCTGCTCCCCGATCCGCAACATTCCGCCGACTGGCATGCCGTTGAAGCGCGCGAGGGCCCACATGTCGATGTGGTAACGCGCCGCAATGCCCGAGAGCGTATCGCCCGGCTGCACGCGGTACACCGGCGGGCGCAATTGCGCAGCCAGGATCGCCTGCGCGCCCAGACGCGCCCGCAGTGCAGCGACGGTCCAGTGCACACCGGCGGCCGGCAAACGCAGTCGGTACCCCTTCGGCACGTCGAGTTCGCCGCCCCACACGGGGGGGCGCAGACCCGGATTCAGCTCGCGCAACCGGGCCGCGCCGACGTCCGCGGCCCGCTCGATCGCATCCACCGAGACGTAGCCCGGAAGGGTCAGCTCCTGGAAGTGCTCCTCCGGAAGCCGTCGCAGCGACCCGAAGTAGCGCTGCGCGTGCTGATCGACGTATAGCGCGGCCAGGAACGATGCGTAGAAATTGCGCGAGGCGAACCCGAACATCGCCGTGTGATAGCGCCGCACGATGATGCCCAGATCACGGGTGCCCTCCACGTGCACCGCACGCAGCATGCCGGCGACGCCCTGGTTATAGGCGGTGATCGCGAGCGGCCACGTGCCGAGAATGCGGTAGTTGTACGAAAGCAGCTGCGCGGCCGCCACGGTGGCGCTGAATGGATCGAAGCGCTGATCGAGCGCGGCGTCGATGTGCAGGAAGCGCTCGGCCGTGCCGGGCATGAACTGCCACAGGCCGGCCGCGCCATCCTTCGAATACGCGCGCGGATTGTAGGCGGACTCCACCAGCGGCAGCGCGGCCAGCTGCGGCGGCAAGCCGTGTGCCGCGAGCGCCCGGGCAATCGCATGCTGCCAGGCGCCCGAGCGGATCAACCCGGCTTCGAAGCGGTTCGACTGGCCGAGCTGGAAGCGGATCTCGCCGGCCGCCTCGCGCAGCAGCGAGGGACTGGGGTGCGGCCCCCACAACGCCCGAAGACGCCGCTCCTCGGGCGTGAGCGGCCGAACGCCAGCGGCGATACTGCGCAGCTGCGCGGCGATGCGGTCGCGCTCGCGATCGACGATGCGCTGGCGCTGCGCAGGCGGACTGCCCGGCGCAAAGCGCACGGTCGCGTAGACGACCCCGAGATGGTTCGGGTCGTGCAAGAAGCCTTCATTCGTGTCGATCTGCGTGTAGACGCGGATCCAGAAGTGCACTGCGGTGCGCAGCTGCGGCGGACACGGCAGAACCGCGTCGGCCGCGAAGGCCCGGGCGGCGAATGTCGCCAGAAAAGCCGTCCAGAGCAGGCGCAACACGCCGGGCACCGTCCTGAAGTTGCCCGTCGATTTCATTTACACCTCAGCTATATAAAAATAGCGTTTAAACTCATTGACTTAACGACAACGTAGCAGTTTTTTGGGGCATTGAGGTGCCGAGAAACAGTCGATTTTTCTTACAATCGAGCCAATTCCGGCCGCCGCGTACCCCTCCGGGGCGAATCATCGCGCAAAGAATATGGGAAATCATTTCGCGTAAGTGGACATTACGTCACATTCGGGCGCCGATACAGTGCCGATATGTCAGGGGACCGGCATCGAAGGCCCCCTTGGCACAGGGTTTGCTGGTAATTACGCACTGCGGACCGCCGGGCGGTCCTCGGGGGGAAGAACAAGCGACAGTAGGGAAATTCCGAGAAAGCACGGGCACGCTGCGAACACAGACGTATGCCGCACCGTGCCACGTTAGAAAAATAAAGAAGCACGACTCGATGCAAGCAAGCGACCGACCCCGCCCGCGCGGGGTCTTCTTTTTTTCGCTTGCGGACCGCTACACCGCAGTGCGCTGCGCTAAGAGCTCGACGCTGCCAAAGACCAGCGCGGCCAGCAGCGCAGAAGCGAACGCATAGGCATACGGCACCGCGGGCCCGAACACGAACAGCAGCCCCATGACCAGGTTCGAGAGGAACTGCCCGAGGGCACGCGAGACCGACAGGAAGCCCATGCCGCGCCCGAGTCGGGTGTGGCTGACGAGCGAGGACACCAGCGTCGGTTCGAAGGTCTCCACCGCCCCCATGCCGAACCCGAGCACCGCGACGGCCAGATAGATCGCCGCCGGCTGCAGATGCAGCGCGACGCTGAGGCCGATCAGACCCGATCCGAGCGCCGAGGGCAGATAGCCGAACAGCCACACGGCCCGGCCCGAGGAGGTGCGCCGCGTGCCGAGCACGTAACCGGTGAGCGCCGAGACGCCGAGGTAGACCACGTAGGCGAGCACGCCCCACTCGTAGCGTGACGCGGCATGCTCGGCGGTGGCGGTCACGATCGGAAAGCCCAGGTTGTAGAAGCTGAAGCCGTACAAGGTGGCGGACACCAGCAGCGCCAGCAGCACCGTCTGGCGCGGGACACGAGCATGGGCACTCGGTGCCCCGGGGGTCTGCTGCGCATACACCTCGTCGCGGCGCACGAGCAGCAGCAGCAGCGTCGAGGCGAGCAGCGGCACGACCGCCCAGAGCATCACGGTCGCGATCGGAATTTTCATCCACAGCGCCCCGAGCGCCAGCAGCGCCGAGAGCATGCCGCCGCCGATGTCGAGCGCGTGCAGCGTACCGAAAGCGCGCGCGCGCTCCTGCGGCGGCGTCGCGCTCACCAGCAGCGCCCGGCGCGGGGGGCTGCGGAAGTAACGCGCCCACCAGCCCAGCACGTACAGCAGAGCCGACAGGTCGAGCGAGTGCGCGAGCCCCGCGAGCGCCATCAGCGGAATCAGCACATTGCCCGCGACCGCCACCGCCTTGCGGTCGAAGCGGTCTCCGGCCAGTCCACCGAGATAGCCCACGAACGCGCCGCCGCCGAAGGCGATCGCGGTCACGACACCGTACGCATAGAGCGATGCGTGCAGCTGGAACACCAGGTACAGCGGAAACAGTGCCGTGACACCCTGATAGCCCAGATCGGCGCTGAATGCGGAGAAGCACAACAGCCAGGCATCCCGGGGCAGGGGTCGAGTATTCACCAGGTCACTCTCCTTCTATGTCGCTCGCGCGGCGCTCGGGACTATGGCTTGCGCGCCACCGCATCGATGAGCGCAGAAGGACCCCGATGGGCACTGCCTTCGCCGAGCACCGCATCGTGCTCGCGCAGCTCGAGCCACTGCGCCTCGGGCAGCAGTTCGCGCAGCAGATCCGCCGTATACAGATGATCGAGCTGCCCCGGGCCACCTGTCCGGTACTGCAGCTGCTTCGGCGTGTAGCCTTGAATCAACAGCAGTCCGCCGGGCTTGAGGGTCTGCCACATCCCCGCGAACAGCGCGGTGCGCAGCGCGGGCGCGGCAAACTGGATGAAGATCGCCGCGACCGCGTCGTACTTCGCTTCAGTCCACGTCCAGGTGTCGGCACCCGAGATGAGATGCTCGACCGGAACGCCCTGCTCGGCCGCCAGGGCCTGCGCCTTTTGCACCGCGACCGGGGACAGATCGAATGCGGTCACCTCGTGACCGCGTGCGGCGAGCCACGTGCTGTTGCGGCCCTCTCCGTCGGCGACGCACAGGACACGCGAGCGCGGCGCCAGCCGTGCGCTCTGCTGGACCAGGAAGGCATTGGGCTCGCGCCCGAACAGGTAGCCCGGCTGTGAGAACCGTTCATTCCAGCGCTGCAGCGCGTCATCGAAGCCCGGTGGTGAAGCGGTGTGCATGCCCGCCAGCTTACCAGGGGCGCGCCGCAGGACAATGCGCGGCACACCCGCGGCGGCGCTCGAGCAGATGTGATGATTTTGCGACACACCCGGCGCGGCGCGTCGTGACCACGCGCTCCAGGGGGAACCATCCGCCCCGCTCGCCTTCTAAGCGTCGTCGGGTACCGCGCCGTGGGCCATCCCGCGGTCTACGACGCCCGTCGATGCCGGTTCAGCACATCCGGACCTGAAGTTCGGCGCATGTCCCCTCGGGGCCGTGCGAACCGGGTCAATCGCAGCGCGTGATCTGGGGGCCTTATGAACGCAGCCGTCGGAGCGGAAACCGCGATCACCACACGGAACACGGCGTTGCGCAAGCTGCTGCCGGCGGTGCCACTGGTCATGCTGCAGTTGTGCGCGCCGGTGCGAGCCGTGGCCGGCGGCGCGCCCCGGAGCCAATCCGCACACTCGAGCACCACGACGTCGACATCGAGCCCGGCGACCGGCAAGAAGATGCATCTGGGCGCTCGCGCCTGGTGGCGCAAGCGCTGGGTGCTGCCGACGGCCGGCGCCGTCGCGTTCCTCGCCGCCATGCGCATCCACGAAGGCAGCAGTCACGGGCCCTTCGGCATCGATTACAAACTCAAGCCGCAGGACAACAACGGGATTTTCTCCCGGTCGAACCAACTGGGCCTGGAATTCGGCACCGTTGCCGCCGAAGCGGCCGGCGCGCTGTTCTTCGGCAATCACAAGGGACTCGGCCACGTGTTCTGGCAATCCGCCGACGCGTCGGTGTTCGCGGGCTTCGCGGCAGACGCGCTGAAATACACGTTCCGCCGCGCACGCCCCTACCAGAACCAGGGTCCGAACGCCTTTTTCCGGGGCACCGATCAGAGCTTCCCGAGCGGCGAAGTCACGCTGCAGGCCAGTTTCGTCACCCCCTTCATTCTCCACTACCGCCACCGCTATCCCTGGATCTGGGCCGCCGAACTGCTGCCGGTCTACGATGCTTATGGACGCATGAAGAGCCAGGGTCATTGGCAGTCCGACGTGCTCGCCGGCTGGCTGCTCGGGACGGCCTTTGGCTATTGGGCATCCCAGCGCAAGGTCCCCCTGCTGGTCGAAATCCTGCCGCGGGGCGTGTCCGTCGGCTTTTACAAGAGCTTCTGAATGCGCCGGCTCCGGGCGCTCGCGCCGCTGGCCGCGCTCGCGCTCGGCGGCTGCGCGACGCTGCCGGGCGCCGCGCGCTGGGGACAGAACGTGACGGTACGACCGAGCTGGGCGCGAGTGCGCCGCGCCGCGGCTACGGCCGCCTCTGACCCGTGGGTGTGGGGACCGCTCGCCGGCGCCGCGGTGCTGCAGGTGGGCCACTTCGATCAGCACATCTCCCGCTGGGGACGCACCCATAACCCGATCTTCGGCTCCGAGGCCAATGCGACCCGCTGGAGTTACCGGCTGCGCAGCGCCTCGGTCGGCGTCGACATCGCCGCGCTGCTGCTCGCCCCCAGCGGACCGTTCGGCAAGACGTGGCTCGAAGACAAGGCCAAGGGCTATCTGGTCAACCTCATCGCCGCAACCACCGCGATCGAATCCAATACACTGATCAGCCGCATGGTGCACCGCGAGCGGCCGAATCGCGCCAACGATCACAGCTTCCCATCCAATCACACGACGGCGTCCGCCGTGTACACGCGGCTTGCGATGCTCAACCTGCGCCAGATTCCGCTCACGCACGGCGTGCGCATCGCGCTCGATGCGGGTCTGCACGGACTGACCTTCGCCACGGCCTGGGCGCGCATCGAGGGCGGCTGGCACTATCCCTCGGACACGCTGTTCGGGATGGCGCTCGGCAACTTCTGCGCCGAGTTCTTCACCGATGCGTTCATGGGCCTGAACCGCGGCCCGAGCCAGCGGATCGCGTTCTCGCCGCTGCCGGGCGGCGGCCTGCTCTCCTTCTCCATTACGCTCGGCCGTTGAGCACAGCAGCGGCCCGCGGCACGCTCATTCGTAGCGCAGCGCCTCGATTGGGTTCAGCGCCGCGGCCTTGCGCGCCGGGTAGTAACCGAAAAACACCCCGACGATGGCCGAAAACAGGAATCCGCCGAGCACGGCGGTGAGCGACTGTTCGATCGGCCAGCCCGCAATCAGGGCGACCAGCTCCGAGGCACCGATCCCGAGCACAATCCCGGCCGTACCGCCCGCCGCACTCAGAAACACCGCCTCGGCGAGGAATTGCAGCATGACGTGGCCACGCCGTGCGCCGAGCGCCATACGCAGACCGATCTCGCGCGTGCGCTCGGTGACCGATACGAGCAGGATGTTCATGATGCCGATGCCGCCGACCAGCAGTGAAATCGATGCAACGGTCGCCAGCAGGAGTGCCATGACCCGACTGCTGCCCTGCGCCGCGGTCGCGATCTGACTGAGGTTGCGCACGCTGAAGTCGTCCGTGTCGCCCCGGCGGATGTTATGGCGTCGGCGCAGCGTGGCACTCACCTCGTCCATGGCACGTTGGACCTGCGATGCGCTTGCCGCCTGGACGAAAATAGCGTTCACGTACCCGGTCAGGCGCGGCTGTACCGCGAACGGGTTCGGCGGCGCGAGATAGGTCGTTCCGGCGTTCTGCGCCTGCGATTGAATCGGTGCGGCTACCCCGAGCACTCGCCGTTCGGCCGTGGTGAACGGGATGACGATCAGATCGTCCTGATCTTGGCCCATGGGCGACTGACCTTTCGCCTGGTAGACGCCGATGACTTTGATCGGCACGCCCTTGATGAGAATGGTCGCGCCGACGGGATTCTCGTACGGCTGGAACAGCTCGTGAACGACGGTCTGACCGATGTCCGCCACCAGTGCCGCAGCGTCGACATCCGCGGCGTCGAACGCCCGGCCGCTGGCGATGTGCCAATTGGTGATTTCGGCATAATTGGCGCTGGTGCCGAGCACCAGCGTGCTCCAGTTCTGATTGCGATACTGCACCTGAGCGCTCTGGCGGATGATGTAGCCCACCTTGGCGACGGCGGCATCGTCGCGGCGCAAAGCGTCGGCATCAGCCACTGTCAGCGTCGAGGCACTGCCGAAACCTGCGCGAACACCCCCGGCGGTGGTCGCCCCCGGCAGCACGATGAGCATGTTCGTGCCGAGGCTCTGAATCAGCTCCCCGACCGCCCGGTTGGCACCCATACCGACCGCCATCATGGCGATCAGCGCGGCGACACCGATCAGCACCCCGAGCGTGGTCAACCCGGAGCGCATCTTGTTGCGCCCGATGGCCTGCAGCGCGCTGCTGAGGATCATGCGGGCAAACGGCAGCGTACTGCGACGGGGCACCGCCGTCGGCGCGGTACCCGGCGGCGGAGGCGACAGCGCGGCAGGAATAGGGTTGCGGCGTTCGTCGGACACGATGCGGCCGTCTCGCATCGTGATCACCCGGTCCGCGTAAGCCGCGATGTCCGCCTCGTGAGTCACCACGACGACCGTCACGTGCTGTTCGCGATTGAGGCGCACCAGAATCCCCATGACCTCATGGGAACTGCGCGTATCAAGGTTGCCGGTGGGCTCATCGGCCAGCACGACGGCCGGTGCGTTGATCAACGCCCGTGCGATGGCCACCCGCTGCTGTTCTCCACCGGACAGCTGCGCCGGCGTGTTGCGCTCGCGACCGGCGAGTCCGACCTGGGCGAGCGCGGCTCGAGCGCGCAGCGAGCGCTGCGCCGCGCTCGCACCACCGCGCGGATCGTAGTAGAGCGGCAGCGCCACATTGTCCAGGGCGCTGGTGCGCGCCAGGAGATTGAAGCTCTGGAATACAAATCCCAGCCGCTCGCTGCGCACGCGCGCCAGGGCGTTCTCACCGAGGGCGGCCACATCTGCACCTTCGAGCCGATATTCTCCGCCGGTGGGGCGATCCAGACAGCCGAGCACAGCCATGAGCGTCGACTTGCCCGATCCGGAGGCGCCCATGATCGCCACCAATTCGCCGCGCTCGAGGGTCAGACTGACGCCCGCGAGGGCAACGACTTCGAGGTCCCCGGAGCGGTACACCCGCCGCAGATCCCGAGTCTCGATGACTGGACCGTTCACCGGCGTCGGCCGCAGAGTTACAGGAAGGGCGAGCGGCGCCGGGGGGCCGCTGCAGATGAGGGTGCGGTGCCGTTACCCGATCGCTCCCCGATGATCACCGCCTCTCCGGGCCGCAGCGCACCGGAGGTGATCTGCGCGTAGACATCATCGGAGAGACCCGCGCCCACCCGTACGGCGACCGGACTCCCGTCTCTGAGCGTCCAGACGGTCTGAGCCTCCGACTGATTCCGGTTCGGCTTCGGCATCGAGGCCGGCCAATAGCGCAGCGCTTCCACCGGCACGCGCAGCGCATCGCGAACATCCGCGGTCACGATCCGCACGTCGGCGGTCATCCCGGGCTTCAGGAGCAGCTGCGGATTCGGCGCGCTCACCACCACGTCGTAGGTCACGACATTCTGGATCGTCTGCGGAGACTGGCGCACCTGCGTGACGCGGCCGCGAAAGACATTTGACGGGAAGGCCTCCACGGTGAACGTGGCCGTGTCCCCGGCCTTGATCTGGCCGATATCCGATTCGCTGACGTTCGCATCCACCTGCATCTGCGTCAGGTCGGTCGCGATGAGAAAGAGGGTCGGCGTCTGAAAGCTGGCCGCAACAGTCTGTCCCTGGGTGATGTTTCGAGTGACCACGATGCCGTCAACCGGCGAGGTAATCCGCGTGTAGCCGAGATTGACTTCCGCGGCTCGCAGACTCGCCTCACGCTGGACGATGGTCGCTCGATCCAGATTGACCTGAGCGCTCACCTGCTGGTAGGTGCTGCGCGCCGCGTCCGCGGCATCCTGCGAAGTCAGGTGATCGGTGAGCAGACGCGACTGCCGCTCAGACGCTGCCCGGGCATACGTGAGGCTCGCTTCATCCTTGACGCGCTGTGCCCGGGCCGCGATCAGCGCGGCGCGGTCCTGGTCGACGACGACCTGATAGGGCCGCGGGTCGATGCGCGCGCAGAGCTGACCGGCCTTCACCCGTGTGTTGTAATCGCAATACAGGCCCTGGATGACCCCGGAGACGTAGGTGCCGACCTGAATAGTCACGACCGGGTTGACGCTGCCGCTGGCAGTGACGTATGGCTCGACGGCGCCGCGGGTCACCTGCGCGGTGACGTACGTGATGCGTTCGTCGGGCTTGAACGATCGCCACAGACCGATCGCCACCGCGATCAGCAGCACGGCCGCGATTGCGGCCCAGACCCAGCGGCTTCGGACACGCAGCCATCCGCGCGGCGCCTTGGGCGGCACCGTCGTCTCGGCGGGCTTTGCGGGGGTATCCATCGTTTCTCCGCGTATTCCACGAAACAATAGAACCGCCGCGCGGCGCCGGTAAGACGCGATTGTGCGTATGCTGTTTCGCTATGAGAACACCCGCATCGCTCAAGGGGTGAGCAGACTGTACAGCTCGTCTTCCTGTGCAAAGTGCAGGCTGAGAATGGCGTGCAGACCGTACAGCAGCCGGTGCATGTCGCGCAGATCCTCTGGTGAGGGACCGGCTGGCGGCAGCTGTGCGACCCGCCGCGCGAACAATCGGCTCAACCGGCGGATCTCACCGTGGGTGTGAATCAGCGGTCCAGTCGGGTTTTCCCCGGCCAGCAGGTTCTCGAGGATGGGATACACCGTCTGCTGCTCGTGGTTCTCGTGGGGCAGTAATTCCTCTTCGAGCATCTGCACCGTCCGTTGCAGCTGTTCCAGAGCCTCCGCCGGCGGCAGCCTATCGATGCGCACCGCGAGCTCGGCGAGCTCACTGACACGCGGGCGCAGCGACTGGTGGGTCTTGTCGATCGCTCGAGCAAGGCGAACCGCCTCGGGACTCGCGGCCACCCCCGGCATCCTGCCGCCGAGCGCCCGCAGCGCATTGAGGATGACCAGGACGTCGATCACTTCCTGCAGCAGTGCTCCGGCAATCGGTGCAATGAATCCCGCCGCGGCGAACCCCATCGCAAGAATGGACAGACCCATCCCCGTCCAGACGCTCTGCAGCGCAATGTTCCGCGTGCGGCGCGCGATGCTCAGCGCGCGCGCGACGTCCTCAAATCGGTCCGACGTGAGGACAATGTCGGCCGCTTCGGAGGCCGCGGTGGCTCCTCTGGCACCCATGGCAATGCCGACATCGGCCAGGGCCAGGGCAGGCGCATCGTTGATCCCGTCCCCGACCATTGTTGTGATGCCTTCGCGGCGAGCCGTACGGACGACTTCGACTTTGTCGTCCGGCGCGCGCTCGGCGAATACCCTATCTATACCGAGCGCATCACCGACAAGTTCGGCCACATCCGGATGATCGCCGGTGACGAGGTAGATCCGCCGTACGCCGCTCTGGCGCAGCATGCGCAGCACGCGGGGTGCCTCTGGGCGGATGTGATCCTGCAATAGCATGGCACCGGCGAGCTTCCCGTCGATCGCGACGAAGACGCACGAAGATCCATCCGCCGCCGCCCTAAGCTCGATTGATCGGACGGCTTCGGTGCGATCGACACCGGGCGTCACGTATTCGTACTGCCCGACGGCGACGCTACGTCCGGCGACGGTCCCGCTGATGCCGGACCCCATCTGCTCGCGGACCTCGCCCGGGAAATCCAGCGTCAACTGACGGGCACGCGCCGCCTCCAGTATCGCCGGGGCGAAGGGATGGACCGACATCTGTTCGAGGGCTGCGGCATGGCGCAGGAGCTCATCGACCGAGAGCTCCCCAGTGGTGTCCACGGCGACTACGGCGGGACGGGCCGCTGTCACCGTGCCGGTTTTGTCGAGCAGAACGACTTCGGTGCGCGCCAGGCCCTCTAGGGGCGCGCCGCCCTTCATGATGATACCCGTGCGCGCCGCACGGGATACTCCGGCCATGATCGCCGCGGGCACGGCGAGAATCAGCGGACAGGGCGTCGCGACCACCAGCACGGCAAGCGCGCGCTGCGCGTCCCCGGACACCCACCATGCCACCGCGGACACGGCCAGGGTCGCCGCGAGAAAGGCCAGCGCGTATCGATCCGCGAGCCGTGCCACGGGTGCCTTGGAGGTCTCGGCCGCCTGCACCAGTCGAACGATTGCGGCGTACGTGCTGTCGGCCGCCGTAGCCGTGACCCGCAGTTCGAACGGACCTCCCGCGTTGCTGGCGCCGCTGCGCACTGGCGCGCCAGCGGCGATCTTGACCGGCCGTGACTCCCCGGTGAGCGATGACTCGTCGACCACCGCGCCTTGTGAACCCACTAGGCCGTCGACAGGAACAACCTCACCCGATTTGACCAGCAGGACGTCCCCTACCGTTACGTCCTGAACTGCAACATCGGCGTACGCGTCGGCGCTTCCTCGGTGTGCAATTCGCGGCGCACGGCTGACCAGACTGCTCAATTCGCGCCGAGCGCGCGCCGTGGCGTACTGTTCGAGCGTCACCCCACTCGCCAGCATGGCCGCGATGATGGCGCCGGCCAGATACTGTCTGAGCAGCAACGCTCCGAGCATCGCCAGCAGCGCGATGAGATCAACTCCGATGTCCCCTCGCAAGAGGCCCCGGGCCGTGTGATAGGCGGTGACGGCGATGACGACGCCCGTCACGGCACCGAGGACAATCCGGGTCAGCGCGAGGTCGCCGACTGCCGCGGCCACGCCCGCCGCAGCCAGGGCAGCAAGCACGACGCCCAGCAGCGTAAACGGCTGGTCCGCAACTGCGCGCAGCACGACCGTGGCGGGAGATCTGCTCAATCGAGTTGCGTGTTCACGGCTTACCGTCAGACGGGCGGATGTTCACCCCGCCGAGGCTGACGCTCCCGCTCGCGCTGCTGCTGCTGCTGCTGCTGCTTCGGGTTCGGTCGCTGCTGCTGATAGCGCGGCTGCGGGCCGGGACGTTCACGGCCCTGCGGCCCGGGATGCTGCGGGAAGCGGTAATAGCGATTCTCCAGGGTCCGCTGCTCGCCCGGCCCCGGGTAGCGCTGTTGTGGGTAGCTGCGCTGATAGCGCGGCAGCGGCGCACGGGGCGGCGGCGCGCGTCGGTTCCATCGATCCCAGTCAGGGCGGCTGTGCTGCCAGCGCGGGCCCCAATGCTGCGCCCATCGCGGCGGCTCATTGCGACTCCAATGCAGAAAGAACGGCGGCGGACGTCGATAGAAGCCGACCGGAACGCGCAGAATGAAATCCGGCACACGCTCCGGAGGCACCAGATACCAGGGACCGTTGTACCAGGTGCTCGAATACCACGCATCGTCCGCGAAAGTCCAGTAGTAGCCGTCGTAGAAGAACAAGTTGGCGTCGAGATCCGGGGCGTAATACACGGGATAGCCGGGCACCGGCACCAGATCCGGATAGGCCGGAACATTGATCCCGATCCGCACGCCCGGCACGGCGACACCCACACCGATGCTCACCTGCGCCACGGCAGCGCTCTGGACAGCTCCGAGGACGCACGCGGCGAGTGCGGCACTTGGCAGTGCTCGCTTGAAGGGATGTACTGCCATGAGTTTCTCCCGAATCGAAAAGGATTGCACCCCGACTCGCCCGGCAAGGCGCGCGTACCCGAGATCGGGTGCTGCGCCAAGGCGATCACCACACGGGGTGAACTCTCCTACGGTCCGAAAGACGGCGCATCAGAGAAACTACTTAGGTCGGTACAAAACGTGCCACGCGGGTCTCGCAGGACACGACCCCGTACGGTCATCCGATGCTTCGGAGTTCCTCCGACGTCAACACAATGCCTGCTGCGGCGATGTTCTCCTCCAAGTGCCCCATGGAGGCGGTCCCCGGAATCGGCACCACGACGGATGCCCGCTGCAGGAGCCACGCAATCGCCGCCTGCGCGGCGGAAATCCCCCGACGCTCGGCGAGACGCGCCAATGCCGGGGGGATTTCTCCGCCAGCGGCATGCCGACCCGAACCGAGGGGCGCCCAGGGTAGGAACGCCGTGCCGCGCGCAGCGCAGTACTCGAGGACGTCATCACCGTGGCGGTCCTGCAGGTTGAAGCGATTCTGCACCGCAACCACCGGTACCACGCGCTCGCAGCGACGCAACTCCTCGAGGGTCACATTGGATACACCGATATGACGCACCTTCCCCTCGGCGCGCAGTCGCCCGAGTTCACCGACGGATTCTTCCAGGGGCACGGCGGGATCCGGTGCGTGCAGCTGATACAAATCGATGCGCTCGCGCCTGAGCCGCTTGAGGCTGGCCTCGCACGCCTCGCGCAGGTGCGCCGGTCGGCCGTCTCGCACCCACTCCCCAGGGCCGGGACGGACCAAGCCTCCTTTAGTGGCGATGACCAGATCCGCCGGATAAGGATGCAACGCGCGAGCCAGGAGATTCTCACTGACGTCCGGACCATAGGCGTCAGCCGTATCGATGAAATTGACTCCGAGGTGCACCGCCCGGCGCAGCAGTCGTACGGCCAGGGAAATATCCGGCGGGTGGCCCCACACGCCCGACCCAGTGATGCGCATCGCCCCGAATCCGAGGCGATGAATAGAGAGTTCGCCGCCGAGCGCAAGCTGCCCGCCGGCCGCCGCATTGGGAATCGGATTCACCAGAAGCCTCCTTCGTCGGCGGCACCCCGCGTCACACGGGCAGGCGGCAATTGCTCGGATTGCACGCCGGATGACTCCACCCGTCAAGCCGCAGACGCCAACCGAGCGTGGCGCGGGATGATGCGCGCGCCTCTGCCTCGATCGCTCCCATTTACCGTAACTTCACGGCGCAGGCTCCACATCCTGGCCGAGCGCGCGCGAATCTACCCCGCTCGAACCTAATGTCTTGACCCGATCCGCACAACGTTGCGCTTCAACGGGACTCTGGCCCGAGCGCAATGCGAGCCACAGCATGACGAGACTGAATCCCGCAATGATCCACATGCCGGTGAAAAATCCGATCACTCCGCGTCCTCCCATGACTCCGCTCGGGCCCAGGTCGCTCACCAGCCACATGCCGCCCAGATACGGAATCGTCCACCACGCCTGTTGCCAGCCAAGCTCGCTCGCAGGCCTGCGGCGGATCAGGAAGAACCACACCAGGTACGCAATGATGTAAGCGAAGACCGCGCTGAACATCCACTTCGCAACGGTGTATCCGGTCCAGTAGATGATCCAGTTCGACGCGATGAAAGCGATCGGTGCGAGCACTCCGGCTGCCTTGAGGCGAAACGGGCGCGGCGCATCCGGCAGCGCGGTGCGCAGTCTCAGGAGAATGACCGGACCTATGCTGTACGACAGCACCGTGATCAGCGAGACCGCCGACACCAGCTTCTGCCAGGACGGGAACGGAAAGAAGAACATCACCCCGACGACGTAGGTGATTACCAATCCCACCCAGGGCACGCCGTGCCGATTCAGGTGCGTCACTTGTTGAGGCGCATTGCCCATCTCGCCGGCTGCCATGATGATGCGCGGACTCGCGGCAATGTAGATGAACGCCGTTCCGAGTGGCGAGATGAGTGCATCAACGTACAGCAGCACAGCCCACCACACTGCGCCCACGGTCACTGCAATCGCCGCCAGGGGGCCAAACATGCCCGAAAAATGCAGATGACCCCACCCGGCACTCATATCCTGGGGCCGCAGCGCCGTGATGAATGACACCTGAAGCCCGACGTAGATCAGCATGCCGATCACGACGGAGATGATGAGCGCGATGGGCACATATCGGCTGGGATTTCGCGTCTCACCGGCCAGCGCAATGGCTTGCTGGAATCCAAAGAAACTGAAGATGATGCCGGCCGTCGCAACCGCGGTGAACACACCGCTCACCGGTGTGCTGTGCACGTGAGAAACCATGTTGTTGGGATGAAACGAATACGCCATCAGAACGCCAATGGTTGCGATCGGAATGATCACCTTCCACCAGGTGGCGATGCTGTTGATCGCAATGACCCAACGAACAGCAAGAAAATTGAGTGCCACGGTTACAGCAAGCAAGAACGCCGCGATTGCTATGCCGCGGCTGGTCATCAGACCGGAATGCGGATAAATGAGTCCGGGCAGATAGTTGTTGGCATACGTCAGTACCGCACTGACTTCAACTGGTGGGATAGACACGAACGCCAGGAAGAGAATCCAAGTCCAGATCTTCCCGACAAAATCGCCATGACTGACATGAGTCATGTGCACCAGGGCGCCTGAGTTCGGGAACATTGTGGCGAGTTCGGCAAACACGAAGGCCAGGAAAAGGATCGACACGGCGCCGATGATCCACGACCACACACTTCGCGGCCCCGCCTGCGTTGCAGCGTGCAATGCGCCGAACAGCCAGCCTGAGCCGATGATACTGCCGAGACTGGCGTACAGAAGGCCGATCAATCCTGCATCGCGCCTGAGCTTCGCGGGTCCTGCCATGAGTGCACCTCAAACTGATGGATGGGGTCGCGAACGGTCGTTCATGCCCCATCGGTCGATATACGAAACGTCGTCAAACGCTCTGCGCCGTACCCTCTGCGCCGTACCGCCACCGGCAGGACACCGGGAGCGGCACGGCGCGAGCGGATGCGGCGCAATTCAGTGCGCCGCCGACGGAGCCGCGGATTTGAGCAGGGCCGCAGGCACCTGCTTGATGCCGAGATTGTAGGCCTCGAATCCCCAGACGTCCGCCGACTGAGCGATCTGCTTGTCGAGCGGCATGTAGATGTGGCTGGTCGCACCGGTCGTGTGCAGCAGAATCGGGTTGGCACAGGCCTGCGCATGCTGCATTGCAGCCGTGAACTTGAATTCGTGCATCGGCACCACCCGGTCGTCATCCCACGAGGTCGTGATCAGCGTTGGGGGATAACAAGTGCCCTGCTTTACGTTCTGCAGCGGCGAGTAGGCGTACAGCCACTTGAATGCTTTGGGGTTGCTGGACAAGCCATATTCGGGCGCCCAGAGCGCGCCGCCGGAGAAGTCCTGATAACGGAGCATATCGAGCACACCGTGGCCGATATACGCCGCGCCGAACAGCTTGGGCCGTTGCGTGATAGACGCACCGGTGAGCAGTCCGCCGTTCGAATAGCCCTGGATGCCCAGGCGCGCCGACGAAGTGTAGCCGCTCTTGATCAGATACTTCGCCGCCCACGCGAAATCATTGAACACGTTCTGCTTGTTGCCCAACATGCCGGCTCGGTGCCACTTCTGTCCATAGACGCCACCCCCGCGCAGATTAGGAACGGCATAGACTCCACCGAGTTCAAGCCAGACTGCCAGCATGGGATTGAAGTACGGCGTGATCGTGATGTCGAACCCACCGTACCCATAAAGAATGGTCGGATTGTGTCCATCGAGTTTAACGCCACGCGCGGAAACGATGAACATCGGCACCTGGGTCCCGTCTTTCGAATGATAAAAGACTTGGCGGACTTCATAAGGTGCAGCGTCGAAGTTCAGTTTCGGTTTGAACACCGTGAATTCGCTGCCACTGTGCACCTCGTAACGATAGATACGCTCCGGGTACAGAAACGACGTAAATCCATAGTAAATTGCTGGCGAATCCATCCGCGCCGATACCGAGGTGACCGTTCCGAGCGTCGGCAGCGACACCTCGCGCAGCTTCTTGCCATTCAAGTCATATAGGCGCAGCCGGCTGGTCGCAACGACCTGCGCATCGACCACCAGGTGCCCGGCAGCCAGCTCCGCCTCCTGGATGACCCCTTTGCCTTGCGGCACGACCGTTCGCCAGTGAACCGCGGCCGGCGCGCTCAGATTCGCCGCAACGATGCGCCCCCGCGGCGCATCCAGAGTCGTCTGCAGGTAGACCGTGCGTCCGACGATGCCGACGAAGGCGTATTCGGCGTCGTTCTTCGTATATAGAGGTCGCAACCGTGCAGTCACATTCGGCCGCAGCGGATTGCCAAGATTCGCGACGTAGAGTTCATTGTGCGTCGAGGTTCCGTTGACGAGCGTCACAAACAGGTAGCGCCCGTTCTCACTCACCTGGCCCTCGATAATCCAGCGCGGCAGGTCCGGGCGTCGGTAGATCAACTTGTCATCGCGCTGGGGCGTGCCGAGCGCGTGGAAATAAAGCGCCTGGTTCACGACGGCGTCGTTGATCCGGTCGTTCTTAGGCGGCTCCGGATAGCGTGAGTAGAAGAAGCCGTTATCGCCGTTCGTCCAGGCGATGTTCGAGAACTTCACCCACCGCACCGCGTCCGGCAGGGTCTTGCCAGTAGCCACGTCCATGACGTGGACCGTCTCCCAGTCCGAGCCACCCTTGGACAATGCGTAGGCGAGATATTTTCCGTCCGGCGAAGGCTCGAAGTCCGCCAGGGCGATCGAACCGTTCGGGGAGAGCGTGTTCGGGTCCATCAGTACTCGCGGCTTCGCCGTCGGCGAATCCTGTACGTACAGGACCGACTGATTCTGCAGGCCAGAATTGCGCCGGAAAAAGATCCGGGACCCGGCAACCTGTACTGGCGTCGTCTCTTTGGCGTAATTTGCCAGCTGCGTCAGCCGCTGCTTGATCCAACCGCGCACCGGGATTTTGGCGAGATAAGTATTCGTCAGCCGGTTCTCCGCCTCAACCCAGCGATGCAATGCCGGGCTCTTCATATTCTCCATCCACTGGTAGGGGGCCGGCACGCGCGTTCCAAAATAAACATCGACAGTCTTATCCCGTCGCGCATGCGGGTAGTGTAGAGACGTCGGATGGGTCGCGTGCGAACTCGAACAGGCTGCGAGCAGCAACGGCAGAAATGCGACGCGAATTATGGCTTTCATCTACTTCTCGCCCCCCGGCCAGATTCAAAGGGACGATGGTAGCACAGAGCCGCACGCCTCCCGGTCGCTACGCGGGGGGAACGATTCCGCAATGGCGCAACGGGCGAGCGCCGGATGGCAGGGCAACCTTCCCGGCGCTCCGGCAATTTAAGCAGAGGTCAGGGCGGCGCGCAAAAAGGCTGCCGGCGCTCATTGCGATGCGCCGGCAGCCATCAACGGCTCAGAAGTCAGCCGAAAATTTCACTCCCCAGTAGCGGAACGCGTCGCGGGGCACCTGCAAGCGCTGGTACGAACCCGGAGAAATTCCGTTCCCGGTCGGTGTGATGAAGACCGTATAGAACTGGTTCGTCAGGTTGCGTCCGATCAAGCTCAGATGGTACTTGCCATGATGGAACCCGAAGACCAAGGACGCGCCGAGGAGCGAATACGCAGGCTGCTGAGCCATCGGATTCGGATCGAGGTCAAAGTTCGTATGACTGGTGTACGAGTAAGTCATATTTAGCCGTGCCGTGTACGAGACATCGTGCAGCGGCAACAGCCAGCTCGGCATGATCGTGAGCTTGTTTTTCGGTGCAAAGGGGAACATCTCCCCTTGATGCGAGTCTCGGCAACTGGCCAGCGCCGCGCCCACTTGTCCGGCGCAGGTATACGACACGATGTAAGCCTTGTCGTAGGAGTAGCCGCCGGAAACGGAGAATCTTCGGGTCGGCTGCCAGTCGAAGTCGGCCGAAACGCCGGTGGAACGTACGGTACCCGCGTTGGTCAGGCTTGTCGTCACCGAGCCGTTGGTGACCACGAAGCTGTTGGCCTGAAAATTGTCGAATGTCTCGTACCATGCCGCGAGATTGACCACCAGCGTGCGGTCAAAGAACTGATTCTTCAGCCCGAGCTCAAAGTCATTGGCGGTCTCCGGAGCGACCGGAGCAGAGTTCGGCGCCGACATGTTGAAAAAGACATTGAACGCCGGACCCAGCCAGCCGCGACTGTATGTGGCGTAGGCAACGGAGTTCGGCGTGATGTCGTATTTGACCCCACCCTTCGCGGACCAACCGTTGTTGGCGGTATTGCCCGTCCCTGCATAAGCAGGGGCGATGCCCGGCCCAGTGCTCGGAGAATCAGCGCGATCGAATGTGTACGCGACGTAATCGTGAGTGTAGCGTCCTCCAGCGATAAGACTGAGACGCTTCGTCATATGAATCGTCGTCTGGCCGAACAGTGCCTGACTGTCATTTCGAGTATCGAAAGTGGCCGTTCCGGTGGTATTTAGATACGTACTCATCCCGATCGCGCAAGGCTGAAAGCCTGTCGCATCGGCAGGCAGCGTTGAGGCAGTGCACTGCTCAACGTGGCGACTGAAGTAGTCTTGCTCATCGGAGTGCCAGATGAATGCACCGATCGTATAGCTGGCGAACTGGTTAACAGGAGACGCAAGACGGATCTCCTCGCTGTACTGCTTGAAGTCCAGTCCGCCGCGATCGTGCATTTTGATGTCGACCGGACTGACGTAACTGCAGCACCCGGCATGGAAATCGCCATCTCGACCCTGGAAGTTATACCATCTCTGGAACGCCGAGATTGACGTCAAGGTGTCCTTGCCAAGATTCCACTCGACCGTGGCCGAAACACCGGCATTGGTATTGATCTGGCTCGGAATCGTGTCATTGTTGATGTTGAGCGACTTTGGCCCCGGAACTGATGGCTGCAGCTCCGGCAGGAAGACATTTGTCCATGCCGAGTTCGGGACATAGGCGCCGAGCACGTCCGCGCAGCAATGATCGTCCGAGTGATAGTAATTACCCTCGAGGGTCACCTTCAATACATTGTTGACATCGTCGACAATCTTCCCGCGAATGCCCTGTCGCCGATATCCATTCGTCTGCTGGTGATTGTAGACGTTGTAAATATTCCCGGGGAAATCCTGGTAGATCGCTGAGACCTGATACCCGATGTGATTGTTGAGCGGACCAGAGAGATTCAGGTTCGCATGGTATTCATGCCCTTCGTACCATGAAACGCTCGCATGACCTTGAAAATGGCGAGTGGGATCTGGCGTCACGACATTGAGCACGCCGGCTGTGGCGTTCATTCCGTAGAGCGTGCCCTGGGGACCATTGAGAACTTCCACGCGATTGACGTCAGTGAAGGCGCCAAAAGCCATTCCCGGCCGTCCCATGACTACGCCATCGATGACGACCGCAACGCTTGGCTGTGCCGCCGGCGAGAATGATTGGGTACCAATGCCCCGGATTGCCAATGTAGCGTTGGAATTGGTTGAGCCGCGCTCGAAGGTCAGTGTCGGCACGAGCTGCTGCAGGCTTTCCGCGCTGTCTATCCCGGCGGTTCGCAAGGCCGAGCCGGTGACGACGCTGAGGGCAGCCGGAACCTCGAGCAGTGACTGGTGACGTTTCTCGGCAGTTACGACGATTTCAGCGAGCGTGGCTCCGCTGGATGCCTGAGTCGACGCGTCCGAAGTCGGCGATGCTGCAAAGCTCGGCGCGGTCAGAAGCAATGCTGCAAGGAGCAGCAAACCGGGACGACGAAATATCATGACCCCCCCCCTGATATTTAACCCATACGTCTTATATAAGATAGAAGAGCTGGCGGCAAGAAGCAAGCAGGCCCGTCGAGGACGACTTGCGGCGAGCGGAGCGCCTCACACGCCGAGCAGGGCCAGGACTTCCGGAGGCGGCCCCTTGAAGGTCGCGGAGGGCTGGTATCCCACGTAGCCGAGCTGCGCAACGCCGCTCATCGAGGTGTAGTAGCCGACGAGGCATATGTTCCGGAGTCGGCTGAAGAAATGCGCCTGCGGCTCCCGGCCCGCGGCAGCCTGGGCACTGAGGTGCGCAACGATCGCCTCCGCCGAGGCCGCGTCGAGGTCTGCAAGCGGACTTTGGGACCGGATCGTCGCCAGACCCGCAAGAATGACCTCCCGGTCGGCACGCTGTTGCGGGTAGGGCGCACTGATCCATTCGTCGAGAAAATCCGGGACCCCCAGCGTACTGGCCGCGGGTGAGCCCTCCTCGGCGGGCAAAAGAACGTCCGCAAGTACAGTCACCGCAGTCTTCTGTTCAGGATCGAGCGTCAAGGGCCACGTCACCCGGGGGTGCCGCAAATCGGGATCGCGCCCGTAACCCTCCGCATCAGCTCCGCGGATCGTTGCCGGCGCCCCCGCTGCAGCGGCCGCCACGCCCAAACCACGCGCTTCCGCTTGGAGCGGACCTAAGGCCATGCCGGGGGCGGCAGACAGGGCGATCGCGCGCACAAGCCACAGCAGAGTCTCACGTCGGTCAGGCATGGTGCAGCTCCCGTTTGAGGTGGTCGCTCGCGCGAAGTGCAAATGCAACGATGGTGAGCGTTGGATTCTTGTGCGCACTGCTTGCGAAGACTGCTCCGTCGATCACGTAGAGGTTCGGTACGCCCCAGACTCGCCCGAATGCGTCGGTCACCGATTTTTCACGGTCGACACCAGCGCGTGCCCCACCCACCTCGTGAATGATCCGGCCGGGCGGCAGAATGGCCTGTGCGGGATTGTGGGGCAACGGCGTGACCAATTTGCCGCCCGACGCCTCGATGACCTCCGCCATGCTCTGCTGCGCGTGCGCCGTCTGGCGCAGTTCCTGCTCACTCCAACGCACATCGAAGCGCAGACTGGGAATGCCCCACGCATCCTTGAGCACCGGATCGATCTGTACCCGGTTGTGCTCGCGGGAAATCATCTCACCGCGCTGGGAAAGCCGTACAAAACTTCCATAGTACCGGCGCGCCTCTGCCTTGAGTTTGCGCCCATAAGTGAACGGCGAGACTGAATCGAAGAAATCAAATGTATCGGCCGAGGGCTCGAGGCGTCCGCCGTATAGCTCGAGATGGTAGCCACGCGTGAACGGCAGCTTCCCGGCCCGCTGTTCAGGCCAGGCCCACCAGGGAATATAGACATGCGGAAGCCACGCGCCATCGTCATTGAAGGGCGGCAGGTTTTCCATCTGCGGGAATTGTCCCCACACATTACTCCCCGTACTGTCCATGACGCCGCATCCGAGCAGGCCGCCATCTGCCCCAATCCCCTGCGGATAGCGCGAGTTCTTTGAATTGAACAACATTCGCACCGACTCCATGGCGCTTGCACCGAGCATCACCGCGCGACCTGCAACAAAGTGGTGCCGATGGGTAAGGCGGTCGACGTAATGAACACCTCGTGCCTTGCCATCCCGCCCCAACTCGACCTCATACCCCTGGGCATGCGTGATCGTGGTCAAACGGCCCGTCTCACGTGCCGGTGGCAGCAGCACCGTGGGCGACTGGAAATTTGCCCGGATCGAGCACCCGCGCAGACACGGCGTGGCGTAAAAACAGGCCTGACGGCCATTGATCGGGCGCGTGATCACCGCGGTATGGCTGGCCACGACCGGACGGCCCAACTTCCGCCCACCCGCCATGATGAGTCGCTCGAAAGAACGCGGAACGGGAGGTGGCTGCAGACAGCCAGGCGGCGAATCGGGTTGATCCGGCAGTCCCGGATTGGAACCGAACACGCCGACGAGCCGCTCCGCCTGATCGTACCAGGACGCAAACTCGGCATACGTGAACGGCCAATCTGCACCATATCCGTCGCGGGAATAGGCCTTGAAATCGTGATCCGCATAGCGCAGCGCTACCCGTCCCCAGTGATTCGTTCGCCCACCGAGCATGCGCGCGCGAAACCAACGAAACTCCGTTCCCGGAGCAGTTGCAAACGGCTCCTCGGGCAACACCCACCCGCCATCGACCGTTGCGTCGTAGAAGCCGAACGGCTTGTCCGGGGTACCCGCATCGCGAAGCGGCGCGGCAGCGGTTCGCTGGAACATCGGTGTTTCGCGCTCAGGGTCGTAAAACCGGCCTGCCTCCAGCAGACACACTCGCATACCCGCACGCGTCAGCGCGTAGGCAGCGGTCCCGCCGGCGGCCCCTGAGCCGACGACAATGACATCGAACGGTTCAGCGGCCATGATCGTGCAGAGGCCGGATCCAGATATTGCGGAATGCCACCATCGAGGTCGGCTGCCCGTGATCCTGCAAACCGAGCGGGCCCCGATCCTTATGGGTCACGAAACCCAGCGGGATCTTGTTCGCACTCGTGTTCCCATAGATTTCCTGGTGATCCTGCACCACGATGCCGTCCACCAACACGGTGACGCAGGGTGGCCGCAGCAGTTTTGCACCGTGGAACCGCGGAGCGTCGAACAGGATGTCCATGCTCTGCCACGTTCCGGAAGGCCGCACAGGCACGACCAGTGGCGGAGACTGTGCATAAATCGCGCCGAGAACACCGTCCGCATAGGTGCGATTGTGATCCGCATCGAGGATCTGGACCTCGTAGACACCCATCAGGCGCACCCCGCTGTTGCCTCGTTCCTGACCGACGCCATGCGCCGGATACGGTTCACGAAACTCTAAATGCACCTGTACGCTGCCAAAGCGTCGCTTCGTAAACAGCCAGTTGAACACCTTGCCTCCGGGCAGCATCACCCCCCTGGACTGATGCCAACCGCTGCCGGGATCATCTTTGAGATTCCATTGCTTCAGGCCGTGTCCATCAAACAGCACCGTCGCGTCCGGTGGTGGCGGTGTTCCGAGCGGAGCCGACGCCACGTTCAGTAGCGGCGGCTGCGGCCGGTTCGGATCCATGGGAGCCCAGTGTCCAGGGACCGCGGCAGCCGCCGTGCCCACGTATACGAAGCCAATGATCGCCCATAACGCGCCGTTCCTACTCATGCTCCCCCCTGTTTGACGTGAACCCTTCAGTATGGGAATTCCACTCAAGGTCTCTCCCATGCACCCGAATGCTCCGAGCGGAACAGCGCATCCAGTACGCGCATATTCACGATCGCATCTTCGATGCCATACGGTGGCGACTGCCCCGCGAGCACTGCCATAGAAAACGCATCAAGTTGCGCAGCGTACTGATCAGCGGCAGGAATGATTTCCACCCGCGCGCCTTCGCCATAGAGATCTCGACCATCATCGATGAGCAGGCGACTGGGGCGGTCCGGCAGCGGGTTGAACGGCACCTCGACGTGCATTCGACCGAGAGAGCCGTAAACCGTCGTGGACTGCAGTCGCGCCAGACCGGTCGATACGCCAAAGGCAAGCTGCATGCCTCCCGGAAATTCCAGCAGTCCGCTGGTCATCGAATCGACGCCAGCAGGCGCTCGCCTGTCGAACAGACCGATGACCCGCAACGGGTCTGCGCCATAGAGCAGCCTCCCCGCCACAATCGCGTAGCCACCGACGTCATAGAGCGCCCCGCCCCCATGCGCCACACTGTTGCGCAGGTTGTCCCCTGGTGGATTGTCGTAGGCAAACCAGCACTGCATGGCTCGTATTTCACCCAGGGTGCCGGAACGAACCAGTTCCGCTGCGCGCACCCACTGCGGGTGAAACCGCATCATGTAGGCTTCGGCGACGTGATATCCAGTTCTTCTGGACGCGTCGGCGATCAGACGCGCCTCCGCACCATTCATTGCTATCGGCTTTTCGCACAGCACATGCTTGTGCGCTTCGAGTGCCCGAATCGTCCAGTGCACGTGCAGGTCGTTCGGCAGCGGAACATACACCGCGTCGATCTGTGGATCGGCCAGAAGCGACTCGTACGTGGCGTGTACGTGGCGAATCCCGAACGCCTTGGCAACGGACCAGGCACGTTCGGGATTCCGTGCCGCAATGGCCACTGCGCGCGAATGCTCCGCGGTATCGAACGCCGGCAGTACCCGGCTCACGGCGATCCTGGCTGCGCCAAGCACACCCCATCGAAGTACTTGCGTCGGTCCGCTCACCGACACGTTCTCGTCGGCGCCGGCAGCAGCAAACGCAAGCACAAGAGCGCCAACGGAAAGGACAGCGCCGCGAAGATAAGGAACGGCGCATAGTGTCCGCCCGCGGACAAATGAACACCGACCAACCAGACGACCGCCATGCCAGCGAGATTGCCGGTCAATGCCCCGAGGCTGGTAACCGTGCCAACGAGGTTCGGTTCAATGACGTCGGTAATCAGTGCAAAGAGATTCACCGAGAATCCCTGATGAGCCACGATACCGAGGGCAAGGAGGGCCACGACATACCAAAGCGCATGCACTTCGGTCACGCCCCATAACGACATGGCGATCGCCGCGCAGGCCACCATCACTGCGTATCGGCCTGCAAGGATGCTCATGCCACCGGAGATCAGGCGCGATGACGCCCAGCCACCGCAGACCGAGCCGACAATCGCCGCCGCATAAATGGCGGCCAACGGCACTCCCATCGATTCCACGGACAGACCGAATTGCCGATGCAAAAGATCCGGCGTCCAGAAGAGCAAGAGCCACCAGACCTGATCGATCAATGCCTTGGCTCCGAGAATTGCCCATGTCCGGCGTTGCCGAAGGAGCGCAGCATACCGTCTGCGCCATCCCGTCTTCGGCGCCAGCTGTGGCATCGTAGCGGACTTGAATCCGCGCATCGCAAGGAGCCACGCAACGGTCCATGCGACGCCGACGCCGCCGACGACCACGAATGCCGCCCGCCACCCGACACCAACCGCCACTGCCGGCACGATCAGCGGCGTCAGGATCGCTCCAAGACTGTTCGATGCATTGATCACGCCCAGGGCTCTGGCACGCCGTTCGGGCGCAAAGCACTCGCCGACCGTCTTGATGATCGCGGGTGCCGCAAGCGCCTCGGTCACGCCCAGGCCGGTGCGTGCAATCACGAATTGTGCCGTAGTGCGCGCCAGCGCGTGGGCTGCCGAGATGACACTAAAGGAGCCGACGCTCAGGGGATTGGCCCATTTGACACCGATCCGATCGACGATTTCCCCTACAAAGAGACAGGATATCGCCGTTGCAAGCTGGAAGGCGGCCACGATCGTGCCGTACGTGGCGTCAGTCCATCCGACGCTGTGCTCGATCAGGGGCTTTAGAATCGCGATGATCTGCCGGTCTGCGTAGTTGATGATTCCGGCGAGCGAGAGCAGGAGGACGAGCTTGCCTCGATAGGTCGCGCTATCGTCGGCGGAATCTGCCGCCTGAATTACCGTACTCATGAGACGATCACCCGCTCACGGTCAGCACGATTCATTTCGCCCCTCGTCACGCGAGCAACCCCTTGCGCATCGAATATCTGAACAAATGCGTCGAAGCCGGTTGACCCGCTCGCCGCACTGACATAACTTGGCCTGCGAACAGATCAACTCCCCAGGGGTATGGGCGATGAAGACAGTGGCGCTGCTGGCGATTGACCAGGGGACGAGCTCGAGCCGAGCGATAGCGTTTTCGCTCCAGGGAGAGATCCTGGAATCTGCGCAGACACCATTCGAGCAGATCTACCCGAACTCCGGCTGGGTCGAACATGACCCCGAAGTACTCTGGGCCACCGTGCTGTCGGCGACACGATCGGTTCTGGAGAAGCTTCGAGCCAGAGATGTGACCGTTGCTGCGATCGGCGTGACCAACCAGCGTGAAACCACGATTGCGTGGAACCGGCGAACCGGCGTGCCATTTTATAACGCCGTCGTATGGCAAGACCGACGAACAGCCGAAGTTTGCCGCGAACTCGAACGCGCCGGCCACGAGCCCGGACTCACGGCGAAGACGGGCCTTCGGCTTGACCCGTATTTTTCGGCGACAAAGATGTCCTGGATTCTCGGGAATGTGCCCGATGCGCGTGCAGCCGCAGCGCGGGGTGAACTGGCCTTCGGCACAGTCGATTCTTTCCTCATTTGGCGCCTGACCGCTGGCCGGTGTCATGTCACGGACGCGACCAACGCCAGTCGGACCGCGCTGTTCGATGTCATTCGGAACCGCTGGGATCCGGAACTCTGCGCGACGTTCGGCATTCCTGAGAATGCACTGCCGCTCGTGCTGGACTGCACGGACAATTTCGGCGAGGCGGATCCGGGCATACTCGGTGCATCGTTTCCGATTCGCGGGGTGGCGGGCGATCAACAGTCCGCTTTGGTCGGACAGGCGGGGTTCTCGGAAGGAGACGTCAAGAGCACGTATGGCACGGGTGCTTTCTTGATGCTGAATACCGGAGAGAAGCTGGTCGAGTCCCGCTCCCGATTGCTCGGCACCATTGCATACCGGATGAACGGCAGGACGACCTATGCGCTTGAAGGCTCGATACTGTCGGCTGGCGCAACGATTCAGTGGCTGCGCGATGGTCTTGGTTTGTTCACCGCAGCGGGAGAAGTCGAAGCACTGGCCGGTTCGGTCAGTGATACCGGCGGCGTTTACCTGGTCCCTGCATTCACCGGCCTTGGTGCGCCCTACTGGGATCCGGACGCTCGCGGCGCGATTGTCGGACTGACCAGGGCGAGCGATCGCGCCCAAATCGTTCGAGCTGGCCTCGATAGTGTCGTGTACCAGACGCGAGATCTTCTCGACGCGATGGCGGCCGACGGTGTCGCGCCCGGGCTTCTGAAGGTGGATGGCGGCATGGCGCGCAACGCCCTGTTTTTGCAACGGTTGGCCGATATACTGGCCATAGCCATCCGACGACCCAAGCTTGCCGAAGCGACCGCATGGGGCGCCGCGTGCCTCGCGGGACTGGGTTGCGGCGTGTTCAGCTCCATTGAGGATATCGCGCGCCTGTGGTCCGCTGAGGCGGATTTTCAACCGCATCTGGATGCCCGTGCGCGCGAGGGGCAGATCAAGGGCTGGCATCGTGCGCTGCAGCGGGTAGGGCCGATTGGCGCGGCGGAGCAGAATGTTCGGCAAACCACCGGTTGATGCGCTGGACGTCTGACGGGCCCGTGGTGAGTCCGAGCTTGGAGCGGCGCCACAGGACGTCGTCGGCGCACCGGGCCCATTCGGTCGTGCGAAGATAATTGAGTTCGGCTTCGTAAAGCTGCGGGGCAATCATTTCGCCGAGGCTCACCGCGCTGTGCACATCGCCGAGGATCCGCTCGATCCTGGTGCCGTATGCGCGGCACATGCGGCGAATCACAGCCGGCTCGACGAACGGGTACCGAGCGACCTGCTCAGTGCCGAACCGTTCGATGTCCAAATCGGGGATATCGCCGCCCGGAAGCACGGCCCCGCGTGTCCAGGCAGCTGTGGCGATCTGTAACTTTGGCAGCAGTTCTGCCAGCGCATGTTCGGCGAGCTTCCGGTAAGTTGTGAGTTTGCCACCAAAGACCGACAACACCGGCGCGGCGTCCTGTGGAGCATTGAGATCGAATACGTAGTCGCGCGTCACCGTCGACGCACTGACGCCGCCGTCGTCGTAGAGCGGCCGCACTCCGGAGTATTGCCAGACCACCTGTTCGGGCGTGACCGGCGTGCGCACATACTCGCTCAGCACGCCACACAGATAGCGGACCTCGTCCGTACTGGTTTGTACCTGCTCCGGATCATCGTCGTACGGAACGTCCGTCGTTCCGATCAGCGTGAAATCGCGCTCATACGGAATCGCGAAGATTACGCGCCCGTCTGCGCCCTGGAATGTGTACGCATGTGGACCCGGATACAGCTGCGGGACGACGATGTGACTACCCTTGACAAGGCGCAGTGCGCTGCGACGTGGTGCACTGGTTCGCTCCAGGACCTGCTCCACCCATGGACCGGCTGCATTCACGAGCGCACGCGCGCGTACTGTGACCGACGTGCCGCCCGGCCCTTCGGCCCGAACGCGCCAAGTTGCCCCTTCCCGCGATGCCTGGACCAGTGTCCAACCTACCGCGATGGCAGCGCCGCGCTCGCGCGCATCAATCGCATTGAGGACAACCATCCGAGAATCGTCGACCCAGCAATCGGAGTATTCAAATGCCAGGCGGATCGGTTCGTGCAATGGCTCAAGAGCTGCATCGCGGCCTCGCCTGAGCGTGCGAGTCGCGGCAAGGCGCTTGCGCTCCCCGATGTGGTCGTAGAGAAACAGCCCGGTACGGAGCATCCAGGCAGGTCGCATACCGTAACGTACCGGAAGAACGAAGCGCAACGGGTGCACAATGTGCGGCGCGGCCGCCCAGAGGACCTCTCGTTCCTTGAGACTCTCGCGGACGAGACGGAATTCGCTTTGCTCAAGATAGCGAAGTCCCCCGTGAATGAGCTTCGATGAGGCTGACGACGTGGCGCCGGCAAGGTCGGTACGTTCCAGCAGTAGAGTTTTCACGCCCCGTCCGGCGGCATCACGTGCGATCCCCACACCATTGACCCCACCGCCGACCACGACGACGTCGTAGAGCTCGTTGTCGATTGGTGAGCTGTTGCCAAATGCGGCAGGTGTCGTCGTTTGGGCGATCGTCATACTCCCTCCGTGCGGGCCTGATCAGTGCGCGGCAG